>Ga0210387_10001367_pt1 | contig 18351 bp, 15 predicted proteins | sample IncBWC7OmetaG_FD_160108 | JGI IMG/M metagenome (GOLD analysis project Ga0210387, IMG submission 160108) | Forest soil microbial communities from Barre Woods Harvard Forest LTER site, Petersham, Massachusetts, United States - Inc-BW-C-7-O ...
CTGGAGCTTTACCCCGATCGCGCTAATCCCGGTTCCCTTTGGAGTGCGGCCGCTACCGCCAAGGCTCAGTCGTAACCGGCGGTGTAAGAGAGGACGTTTCCGACATAGTAAACGATCCCCTGTCGACGACTCTCGAGGTAACGAGTGCTCTTCGCCGCTGATGAATTCCAGGATTCGTGACCTGTCTATTTCGACTTTCGGACCCCCGCGCGTTTCTCGGCGCCCACGCCGGCTCGGCCACCATTAGCCTCAGCGCCTGGGCCGAACCTCTTTCGATTGAATGCAACGGCTCCCGAACCCGCCGTAACCTCGATGTCCTCAAGTCTGAGCGGTTTGCCCTCAGTGGTACGAAGTTCCGGATAGCTGATTGGGCGGCCACTGCTGCGATCATTGAAAACGACTTGCGGACCTGCAGGCTCAGCCAGCCAGTCGTCACCCCATTTTTTCAACGCCAGATAGGTCGGGAAGAAATCACGGCCCTTCTCCGTCAATACATATTCGTAGCGCCCCGTATGTTCCGGCAGCGGTATGCGCGTCATGATTCCGGCGTCGACGAGCTTTTTCAGACGCGCGCTGAGGATGTTGGACGCCAGCCCAACATAATATTGGAATTCGTCGAAGCGCTTGGTGCCGTAATACGCCTCTCTGAGCAACAAAATCGACCAGCGATCTCCGATTGCATCCATGGCTCGCGCTACAGAGCACTCCTTGTTGGCAATACGGCTTCGGCTCTGTTTGGCCATCGGGTCTCCAGGCAACTACGATGTTCAAGTGAACGCAGGATCGGCCTTGCCAGAGTCCTGTTGGGCCTTAACGGCAATCTCAGCTCCCAGTGCCCTGCGATGCGTCACAAGCGCGCCGATCTCGGCAAGCTTCTGCAATTCGGATTCGCCTACACCCAGTTCGCGGAACACTTCCCTGTTGTGCTCACCCTGAAATGCCGGCGCACCAATTGGCGTCAGCTCATCCTTCGAGAAATGCCAGGGACGGCCCGGCAGCCGATACTCTCCGCCACTGCGATCTGGCACGTGCTGCACTGCGCCCCAGTAATCGCTCCATTCCGATTTCGCGAGCTCCTTGATCGAGCGAATTTCGCCCATCGCGATTTTTGCCTCATCGAATTGCGCGTCGAGCCGCGCCATGTCCGGAAACGTCAGAATCCAGGATTGAATGATGGCATGAAGGGCACCGAAATTCAGACGGCGGCCGGCAGCACTTGCGAACCGCGGGTCCTCCAGGAGATCGACCCGCCGCATTGCGCGCAGCCACGACGGGAACGTCCGGCTGCCGACGATGCTGGTCGCTACCGTGAAGTGCTCCCCCTGCGGACCAGTGAAGAACGAACAATCGGTGGCGCCGAGCACGGCCGGTTCCGCGCCGATATCGTCATCGGACAGATCCACATGCGCACGCTCGTTCACGGCGAGCAAGGTCGCGGCCATGGCAACATCGATATACTGCCCGAGGCCGGTCGTGTGACGGCTGTGCAACGCCGCCAGAATAGCGATCACGGCTTGGAGTCCGGCGTAGACGTCGGCATGGGACAAACTGTCGGTGCGCGGCTCCGTCAGCACCTCGCCATAGTGGCGTACGCTGTTCTCGGTGAATCCGGCTTCCGCCTGCACGGTCGGCGCATAGGCCATGCGACTGCGCCACGGACCACCCTGGCCATAGCCGGTAATCGAGGCATAGACCAGCCGTGGATTGCGTTTCGAAAGCGTTTCGTAGTCGAGGCCGAAAAATCCGAGAGTACCCGCCCGGAAATTCTCCACCACGATGTCGGCGGTATCGCAGAGCTTGAGCGCAAGCTCGTAGGCGCCTGGAATGTTCAGGTTGATGCTGACGTTGCGCTTCCCGGCATTCTGCTGTGCGTAGTAACCCGACATCCCGTCGGTCGATGGAAACGCAAAGCGCGATACGTCGGGGCTCGGCGGCTCGACCTTGATAACCTCGGCCCCGAGGTCCTGCAGCGTTCGAGCACATAGCGGGCCAGCAAGGACCCGCGCGAAGTCGACGATACGAATTCCACTGAGAGGTCCGCTCATGGTCAGCGCCCCGCAAATTTCGCAAGCCCCGGCCCGTTCTTTCTGAACGAGGCCAAGCCCGCTTTCAGATCTTCCGACGCCCAGATCGGCTCCTGAAGTTTGCCCATCGCGCCGTCGGCGGCCTGAATGCCCTCATTGACGGCGATATGCACTATTTTTTTGGTGACGGCATGCGCCACGGTTGGACCTTGCGCGAACTCCTCCGCGATCGACAAGGTCGCTTTCTCTAGCGACTCTTCGGGGACGGTCAGGTTGATCAGCCCCCATTTCTCGAGCGTCGGCGCGTCATAGCGCCGCGCCAGCATTGACATCTCCTTGGCCCGCAGTGCGCCAATCCTTTGCACCTGACGCTGGATTCCGCCAAGTAGCGGGTTAAGCCCGAGTGTCGCTTCAACGGATCCAATCTTGGCCGACGACGCGGCGACAATGTAATCGCAGGACAGCGCAAGCTCGAGTCCGCCGCCGAGACACACCCCGTGCACGCTCGCGACCAGTGGAATCGGTAACAGCTCCATGAAGTTGAGAAATTCGACGCCTGTCAGCCGCCGGTTTTCCTTCTTCTGATCAACGACGCCTTCCGCGACGCGCTTGTCAAATATATCGAGATCGGCGCCAGCAGAGAAATGCCTGAGACCGCTGCGGATCACGATGGCGCGGCTGCCTGCCGTCTGCGCAGCTTCGACCTTCTCCACAATTGCATTGAGCAGTTTAGGACCAAGCAGATTGTAGGGGCGATACTGCATGCTCAAAATCGAGACACTACCGCGCTCTTCGCGCACTACCAGTTCCTCTGACACGTTGTCTCTCCCGTTTTTTGCCGTGATAGCGGTGTTTCAAGATTGCAGATTTCAGTAGGCAGCCGGCTGCACCCGATTGTGGGATCAGGCGCCCTGCTCCACCTTGTTGGTCAATACTCCAATCTTTTCGACCTCGAGTTCGATGGTGTCGCCGTGTTCCAGATACCAGCCCAGCTCAAGGCCGCAGCCATTGCCGACTGTTCCGGAGCCGATGAACTCGCCTGCCATCAGCGTCTCGTCCTGACTGACATGCGCAATAATCTCCTCGAATGAAAACAGCATACCGTCGGTCATCCCTGTCGAACGGGTTTTACCATTGACGCGCGCTTCCATTCGCAGCTTGTAGGGATCACCGATCTCGTCGGGGGTCACAATCCAGGGTCCGATGACGTTGCCGCCGTCGAAGCTCTTGCCTTTGGCGGGACCAAGGCGCCCCTCCATCTCGGTCCGCTGCGCGTCACGCGCTGAGAAGTCATTGAAGATCGTGAAGCCAAAAATGTGGTCACGCGCTTTTGCCGCGGGAATGTTGGCTCCCTTGCCTTTGGTGATGACTCCAAACTCAAGTTCGTAATCCATCACCTTGCTGTAGCGAGGCCATTTGACGGTGGTATTGGTGCCCTTCACGCTGAAGCGGTTGGTGATGTAGTAGATCGGCTGTTGGCGGTAAATCGCCGGCAATTCGGGAAGCGGTTCAGCTTCAAGCCGCGCCAGTTCGGCCATATCGCCATCGGCCCGCGCCTTTAGTTTGAATTGCCCGCGGGGAGCCTGAACGATGTGCAGGGGAAAAGACATCCCGTCGCGCATCTGGCGGGGTTCGGGCAGCGGCGCCAGGATTTCTGTCTGCGCGACCGGCAACGAGAGATCCGGATCCCCGCCGTGTTTTTCGAACAGCTCGCGCGCCCGATCGAGCGCCGCGTCGCCGCCGTCAATCAACGACAGCATGGAATCGAATACTGGGCTGCCGGCGCCGGAACGGTGCGCCGAGGTTGAGAGATCGAACAGGCTATGGTCGCTGCCGTGGACTACAGCAATGCGTTCCTTGCCGTTGGATCGGTATGTTGCGAGTTTCATCGCACGCTCCATCAGACCTCGCTCCCGCCAAAGAGCAATCTAGAACGATCACTTGCATTTTGCAAGTCATAGACTCGATTGAGTCGGTAGACATCGCTTCCGGCGACTATTTCTTCAGATAGGTCAGGCGCCAACGGATGAGGTCATCGGCTCCCGGACCCTCGTGCGGAATAACGTCGCGGCTCTTGACGGTCTCCTCTGTCTCCGCATCGACCAGCGCGAGTTTCACGGCCCGTCCCGTTTTCCGGTCCACAAATCTCAACGGCGGCCGCTGATCTTCAGCAACAGCCCATTTGTCGCCGATCTGCACCAACGCCTGCGTCAGAAGCCTGGCGTCCCTGCCCTTTCGCGTCAGGACATATTCATGGCGCGCCGGGTTCGACTGATACTGCTGCCGCTCAATCAGATCGTTTTCCTCCAAATGCTTGAGGCGATCGGACAATGTCGCATTGGTTATGCCACTGGACTGGCGCAGGTCTTCATACCTGCTCAAGCCCATGGACAGGTCGCGCAAGATCAGAATCGCCCAGCGATCACCGATCGTCTCGAGTGCGCGGGCGATCGAGCAAACCATCCCATCAAAACTTTTTGACTTCATAACACTTGCCTCCTTGTAACTCTTATCATAAGAGTTACACCCTGTCCAGTTCATCCAGGATTTTCGGAGCATCTGACATTCGTTAGGCGATCAGGATTTTGCCGCACCGACGACGTTCGGAACTGCCGCAACCATTGAGGAAGCCATGACCGAAGCTGACCGAAAGCGACACGAAGTGACAATCAACGTCAACGGAGACCGCCGCAGCGTTTTGCTTGAGCCACGCAAACTCCTGGTTCACCTCCTGCGCGACGATCTCGGTTTGACCGGGACCCACATCGGTTGCGATACCTCGCAATGCGGCGCCTGCACCGTCGATATCGATGGCCTGGCCGTTAAATCCTGCACGGTTCTTGCTGTTATGGCCGACGGGTCGTCGATCACAACGATCGAGGGCATCGCGCCAGCGGATGGGTTGCATCCGATTCAAGCGGCCTTTCAGCAACACCACGCATTGCAATGCGGATTCTGCACGCCGGGAATGATCATGAGCGTCCGCCAATTGCTTAAGCAGCATCCGAATCCGACCGAACGCGAAATTCGCCACAACCTGGCCGGCAACATCTGTCGTTGCACGGGATACCACAACATCGTCGGCGCGGTTGAAGCACTGGTAGCGGAGGCACATCGCCATGACTGAAGCACCGGCGATCTCCTATATCGGCCAGTCTCTGAGGCGGCGAGAGGACTTCAAATTCATTACCGGCCAAGGCCGCTATACAGATGACCTGAAGGCGCCGGGGATGCTGCACCTGGCAATCCTGCGGTCACCTCACGCTCACGCCATTATCAACCAGGTCGATCTCACCGCGGCGAGGGCCGCACCGGGTGTTCGTTTGGTTCTCTCCGGCGCCGACCTCGCCGGCAAGATCGGCTCGATCGTTCCCAATTGGATTATCCCGGGAACCAAAGTGCCGGACCGGTCCGTTGTCGCGATCGATCGGGTTCGTTTTGTCGGCGAATGCGTGGCACTTGTGGTGGCCGAGACCCAGGCCATGGCTCACGACGCCGTCGGCCTGATCGAGGTCGATTATGAAACGCTGCCTGCGGTCGTCGACGAAGAGGCTGCGATTCGGGATGGTGCGCCTCAGCTGCACGATAATGTGCCGAACAACATCACGACGTTCTACAGGGTCGGCGGCGGGAATTACAAGAAAGCCGCCGAGGAAGCCGATCAGACCCTCAAGCTTCGCGTGGTCAATAACCGCCTGATTCCAACTTGCATGGAAACGCGCGCGATCCTCGCAGCACCTGACGCCGAAGGCACTCTGAGCGTCTATATCCCGAGTCAGGTGCCTCATATGCATCGAAGGTGGATCGCCGAAACGGTCGGCATTCCCGAGCATCAATTGCGGATTGTCGCGCTGGATATTGGCGGAGGATTCGGCGCCAAGATGCATCTTTATCCCGAGGATCTGCTTTGCCCATATCTGGCGCGTAGGCTGGGGGCCCCGGTCAAGTGGTGGGAATCGCGCTCCGAAAGCCACCAGTCGACCAGCCATGGCCGCGCCCATACCGAGACGATCGAGGTCGCATTCCGCAACGACGGCAAAATCCTCGGCCTCAAGGTGGAAACGCTGGGCAACGTTGGTGCCTATCTTTCCAACATGGCCTCCGGTGGTCCTACCCAAAACACCGTCAACTTCGGAACCGGAACCTACAAGGTCGAGAACTACGAGGCATCCTCCAGGGTGGTGGTAACCAATACCGTGCCGGTCGACGCCTATCGCGGCTACGGCCGGCCCGAAGGGGGATACATCGCAGAACGCGCGATCGACGCGGTAGCGCGTCATCTCGACCTGGATCAAGTCGAGGTGCGCCGGAGAAATTTCATTCAGCGCGCCGATTTTCCCTATCGGCCCTACGGTGGTCCGTCCGTGATCTACGACAGCGGGAACTATCAAGGCTGCCTGGACATAGCGTTGAAGGCCTTCAACTACGATGCGCGTAAGATCGAGCGCGACCAATTGCGCGCGAAAGGCCGCTATCGCGGCATCGGCGTTGCCGCTTACACCCACATGTGCGGCATGGCGCCGTCAAGGCGGCTGGCAACGAACGGCTTTGCCCGCGGCGGCTGGGAAAGCGCGCGGGTGAGCATCGACTCCAGCGGACGTGCCACCATCTATTCCGGCTCGATGAGTCAGGGGCACGGCCACAACACATCGCTGGCCCAGATCGCCGCCGACGTCCTGCAAATTCCGATCGACAGTATCGATATAGTCCAGGGTGACACGCGGCAGGTTCAGGCCGGCCACGGCACCTTCAACTCCCGCTCGATGGCAGTCGGCGGATCAAGCGTTCACGTTTCGTCGCAGCGCATCATCAAGAAGGCGAAGAAGATCGCCGCGGGTATGCTGGAAGTAGACGAAAACGATGTCTCCTATTCCGCCGGCAAGTTCAGCGTCCCCGGCACCGACATCGCCTCCCTCACCTTCGGTAACGTCGCGCGCATGGCCTATGTCGGGCACCAGCTTCCTGACGGTGTGGAACCCGGCCTCGACGAGACCTTGTTCTACGATCCGACCGGAATGGGCTCTCCTTCGGGCATCCACATGGCCTATGTGGATGTCGATACCGAGACAGGCATTGTCGATATTCTCGACTACGTCGCTGTCGACGATGTCGGAACGATCATCAATCCCCTGCTCGCCGCCGGGCAAATTCATGGTGGCGTGGTGCAGGGAATCGCACAGGCCCTCTATGAGGAGGTCAGCTACGATCTTGAGACCGGGCAACTCATGACGGGTTCGCTGCTCGATTATGCCGTTCCCCGCGCCGAGCATGTTCCGAAGATTCGATCGCTGTTTCAGGAAACGCCCTCTCCGACCAATCCGATCGGCGTCAAGGGGATCGGCGAAAGCGGCTCGATCGCAGCGCCCCCATGCATGGTGCAAGCCGTGCTCGATGCGCTGTCGCCGTTCGGCATCTCTCATCTCGACATGCCCATGACACCACCGCGGATCTGGTCGGCGATCCAGGCCGCGTGTATGGGAGCAAGCCAATGATCCCCGCGGCTTTCGACTACGTCCGGGCGGATTCGCTTTCGCAAGCGATCGCGTTGCTGGCGGCAAATCCCGACGGCGCAAAGCTTGTCGCCGGCGGCCATACCCTGATCCCAACCCTCAAGCTGCGGCTTGCCTCGCCGGCGCTGCTGATCGACATCAGCCGGATCGCGCAGTTGAAAGGCATCGAAGTCGGCGAGCAGATCAAGATCGGGGCGCTGACGACGCACGCCGAGCTTCTCGCTTCCGAACCGCTGCGCCACGCCGTTCCATTGTTCCATCACGCCGCTGACCTGATCTCGGACCCGCAGGTTCGCAATCGCGGCACGATCGGCGGCTCGCTGGCGAATGCCGATCCCGCCGCCGATTGGCCGGCCATCGTCATCGCGCTTGATGCAACAATCGAAATCGCCGGCCCGGACGGCGTCCGTCTGCTTGCCGCAAAAGACTTCTTCGTCGACATCATGACGTCGGCGCTTGGCACCGATGAAATCCTCACAGCTATCCATGTCGCACGACCTTTGCCGGGCACGCGGTTCGTCTACCGCAAGATACGGCACCCCGCGAGCGGCTATGCGGTTGTCGGAGTTGCGGTAGCCATGCGCATGAGCGGAAATGGCGTAACCGAAATTACCATCGGCGTGACCGGAGCGGCAGGTTTTCCATTCCCGGCCGAGGCTGCGGCCGAGTTTCTCACTGGTAAGCCGCTTTCAGCCGAGAATATCGATGCGGCCGTGCGGATTGCGAGCGAGAATATCGACCATCAGTCTGATCCATATGCGCCCGCGGCTTATCGCAGGCAGTTGGTCAAGACCGAAATCGGCCGCGCGTTGTCCGAGCTGAGAGATCGGCCGTCAAGTTAGCGCACCGCGGCCGGTGCGGCTTGATTGCGCGAGGCGTTGCCTGTTGAGGTGGAGAGAGACAGACGCGCGGCTGCGCGCCAAACTCTGTATCCGATGCTCTGCTATCTGCTCCTTGCTCTCTTTCATGTGTTCCCTCTCCCGGCCTCGTGAGTTTTATTCATGATAGATATCATGATTATTATCCTTACGTCCACGACTGATATGACTGGTCCGTTAGAGAAGGTGAGATGCAGTACGCGCGAAAGAGAACTCGTGACTCTGACGGACACGATAGGCCGCGCGCCAACTTGCGAACACAGCTATTGCTCAAAGGTCCAATCGTTTCTACGCTCTTTCGGCTGTCGTGGCCGAATATTCTCGTCATGCTCGCGCAAACCAGCACCGGCCTTGTCGAGACCTGGTGGATCAGCCATCTCGGCACTGATGCCTTGGCGGGAATGGCGGTGGTCTTTCCCGTCGCCATGCTGATGCAAATGATGTCGCAGGGCGCAATGGGGGGCGGGATTTCCTCGGCGATCGCCCGTGCGCTCGGCGCCAGCCGACGTAGCGAAGCAGACGCCTTTGTTCTCCACGCCATCCTCATCAACATCGTCTTCGGCGCATTCTTCTCGACCGCTGTTCTTGTGTTCGGGCCTCCGCTCTATCGTGCTCTAGGCGGCCAAGGCCCCTCCCTCGATGCGGCTCTGACCTACTCGAACGTCGTGTTCGGGGGTGTAGCCCTGATGTGGATCATGAACGGTCTGGCGAGCGTCATTCGTGGCACCGGTAATATGCTGGTACCAGCCCTGGTGATCTGCGGTGGCGTCGTCGTGCTCGTTCCGCTCTCGCCACTCTTGATCTTCGGACTCGGGCCCTTCCCGGCGCTTGGCGTCGCCGGTGGAGGTGCCGCGCTGCTCCTATACTATATCGCCGGCATTGGTGTTTTCGCCTGGTACATTTTGAGTGGCCGCAACGGCGTTAATTTTCGATGGGTGAAGCCGCATTGGCCTTTGTTCCGGGAGATCCTCCGGGTCGGAGCCGTGGCCGCGATCACATCGCTGCAGACCAATCTGACCATTGCCTTGACCACTTCGCTGGTCGGCAGTTGGTTTGGTCCCGCAGATGTCGCCGGATACGGTACCGGCGCCCGCCTCGAATATTTTCTGAGCCCGGTCGTCTTCGGCATCGGCGGCACACTGGTTGCCATGGTCGGAATGAACATCGGGGCGAACCAGCCGGCGCGCGCACTTCGGATTGCATTCCTCGGTGGCGGCGCAGCGTTCCTGCTCACTGAAACAATCGGTGTAGCCGCCGCGATCTGGCCTGAAGCATGGCTGCGGTTGTTCGATTCCAATCCCGATATGCTGGCCGCCGGCAGCGCCTATCTGCGGGCGGTCGGCCCTTTCTACGGCTTCTACGGTTTAGGCTTTGCGCTTTACTTTGCTTCACAGGGAGCCGGCCGACTATTTTGGCCGTTACTCGCCGGCATGCTGAGGTTGCTGATTTCGACGGGCGGCGGCTGGCTTGCGCTGCAACTGACTGGCTCGCTCGCCTGGTTATTCACCGCGCTCGCGTTCGGTCTGGTGGTTTACGGCGTTATGATTTCCACCGCCATTACTCGCGGCGCCTGGTCCCCAAGTCTGAAGGCAAGGACCCATGACTAACACCTATCGGGACACGTTGATACGACCAAGGGCCACCCAGCACCGCAGCCTCCATTCCAATTCATCAAGCGCAAAAGATAATACCGCGACGCCGCGCAACAGCCTTAGCCAAACCCGACAAGGAGCAGGCGCTATGCACGAGAACGACTTTCGAGAGAGCGTCCTCGGTAAGAAATATTTCCGGCGGAAGACTGGGCAGATGGTTTCGTCCATTGTTGCCGAGACCAAAGGCTTGCACGCCGAGTTCGTTCGACGCGAGCACTCCTCCGCTCGCTCGCTTTGGCATCTTCGCCAGCCTAGCTTGGCGCTGTTGTGGTGCCGAATGGGAGTTAAAAAATATCACCTGGATATCGACGGTCGTTCGATGGACGCAAACGTAGAGAAAGGATCGGACCTACTTTTGCTTCCTCCCGACACTGAGGTGAGCGTCGAGTTCGATGTCGAAGGTGTAACTGAATACTCAATTGCGTTCTTGGACCGTTCTGTGTTCAGGCGACTCTCTCCAGAGCTCAGACGGCCCCTCGTTGCTTCCAGCAATGAAGCGCTGCGGCACGGCCTTGTCGAGTTGGGGCGCGAGGCGGCGGCCCCAGATGACGTTTTCGATCTGTTTGCCGAAGGTTGGGCTATGCAGGCTATGGCCCATCTGTCTCGCCTCGCGGGCGGGCACCATTCGAATCGTGAGATATCGCGTGGCGGCCTAGCTGTCGCGAACCTGCGTCGGGTTCAGGACTACATTCACTCGAACCTAGCTGCGACAATCACACTGGACGAATTGTCGAGGGTCGCTGGCTTGAGCCGCCGGCACTTCCTGCGGGCGTTTCGCGAGAGCACCGGGGATACGCCGCTTGGGTACGTCCGCGCTTTGCGGATTGAGGAGGCAAAGCGACGTTTGTCGCAAGGAAGCCAAAGCATCACTGAAGTGGCGCTCGACTGCGGCTTTAGCCACGTTCAACATTTTGCGACAACTTTCAGGACGGCGACCGGCCTACCGCCTTCGGCGTTCCGCCGCGTTTGTCTCTCCTGACGCGTTTACGAGAGGCGGGCAGACACGAGGTTATAACGCTCGAAAAGAGTGCAGACCGGCGAGTCCTGTCGCACCGATGGATATGCCCTGGCGATCGAAGTCCAACACATCGCGAGCGACGGATCTCTCGTTCCTTTATCCAGAGCGCCTTGCCCCTCTGTGCGAGATCTGATGCCAGCATAGCACACCGTGGCCCTCCAGCGCATGTTCTGTCCCTCCCGCGGAAGCCCGCGACCGTACGCGGGCAGTACGTAAGGGACCAGCGAGACAGCCGGTTCCTTTCATACGAGGCGTGATGGAGACGACGATGACGCTTGAATCGTTGGGGAACGAACTGGCTAGGCTTCTGGCCGACATCATTCATTCGCTAGTGTCAAGCAAACTCAAGAAGACGGCTGATCGAATAAGCGGGTCGTGCCTGCGATGTGACGGGCCACTCGCGATAGTTGAATTGGGATCAAGCGGAGAAGATGTGGTCGCGCTGCTGACCGTGCTGAACGAAAACGGTGCTGCGCGTGGGGTTGCCGGAGTTCGACCTCATCGATCGGGTTGCGAAGCGAGGCGACCTTCGCATTGATCTGCGACCTCTCCCAATCACCGTCTCCAACTTTACGCGAATAAGAACTTCCATGAACGGCCAAGACAATCTTCGGCAGAGGACGTTATTCATCCGGCCGAAGGTACAATCACCCGTCTCCATCAAGTTCAGAGAGGACAATCATGACCAAAAGCCGCTATTCAAAGCTCTCGCAGGTAAAGCTTCACTATTTGGAAGAAGGTGATGGCGATGTTGTCGTCCTGCTCCATGGATGGCCACATACCTCGCACAGCTGGCGCCACGTAATTCCGAGGCTCTCATCGAAATATCGAGTGATCGCGCCAGACATGCGGGGACTGGGGGACAGTTCGCGCCCAGCCGCTGGATATGACAACGGCACCGTCGCCGGTGATGTCATCGAGCTGCTGGACTCGCATGGAGTACACGAGTTTTCGCTAGTGGGTCACGACTGGGGCGGACCAGTAGCTTTCGCTGCAACACTCCTCGCTCGGGATCGGGTCAAGAAGCTCGCCTTGGTCGATACGGTGCTTGCAGGTGATGGCCGCTCAGCCGGTAGCGGTCAGGGGGGCGCGCGTTGGCATCACCTCTTCCATCGTACGCCCGATCTTCCTGAAGCTCTGACCGCGGGGCGTGAAGCGACCTATCTCGCCTGGTTCTATGACGAATATAGCGAACGCCCCGGCGCCGTGCGGCCGGATGATCTCGCAGAATATGCTCGCTGCTACTCCCAGCCGGGCGCTATGCGTTGCGGCTTCGAGTACTATCGGACGGTTGAGATATCCTCGGCCTTTGTTCAGACGAGAATCGAACGGGATGGTAGGCCCACCCTGCCGGTGTTGAGCGTCGCCGGCGGCGCTGGTCGCGGACGAGCGGGCGAAGCGGCGGACAGCATCAGTCGACTTGTCACCAATCTCGACTCGCACATCATTCCCGGCTGCGGGCATTTAGTCCCCGAAGAGGCCGCGGACGAACTGTGCGACCTCCTCCTTCCATTTCTCAACGACTCAAAATGACGGCTGGTTTGGGATGCTCGGGAGCAGCCATCTACAGGGAATGGTTGCGAGGTCCATTTTGCTACTCAATATTGCGTAAATTCCCGGAAATCTCTGGAAATCTAGCGCTATGGCATTATCCTCGGCCTCCCGCGCGAAACGAGGTCCTATGCTGGCGGCTCGAACTGCTGCCTTTTCAGACCGGCGAGTGGTTCGGTTGATCGGATCAAGAGCCAGCTGAGAACGGCGGAAAGAGCAGCGAATGCAGCCGCTGCAAGCAAGATCGCTCGATATCCATCGCCGAAGCTGTGCATGGCCAAAGCTTTAAGTACCGCGCGCGAGACAGCACCGGAGAGCCCGCCGGACAAGTTTCCGGAGGCAATGTCTCGGATCAGCCCAATCCTCTCTGACGAGGATGCGTTAGGAAGTCGTGTCATTACGGTCGATGAAATCCTTGCGAACAGGATAGCTCCCAGTACCGCAAATCCGACGGCTATGCCGCTGAAGCGAACAGTTCCCGAAATGCCGGATGCCATGCCGGCTCTTTCAGGAGGAATTGTGGACATTCCGACTTTGACGACTTCGCCGTTGAGCACGCCGGCACCAAGGCCGGTCACTAGCATCCCCCCAAGCATTGCAGAATAGTCGAACCTGGCGGCTTCCACGCCCATCCAGAACAGACCCCCACTAACCACCGCAAGTCCGAAAGCCAAAAGGGCTCTACTGGAGACCCGGTGCGACAGGTGAGCAACAACGATGCGCGGCACGACAAACAGCGGAATAACCATCGGCAGCATATGCAAACCTGCGGCCTGCGGGGGTTTGCTGGAGTCCATTTTGAAAATAGATCGGAAGATAGGTGAGCATCGTTAAAAGACAGCTCGCAAAAGCGAGACCGGCGATGTTGGCCCCGAGATAGGTAGGATTCCAGAAAAAGGTGAGGTCGAGCATTGGTCGTTCTTGTGTTTTCTCCGCAACGGCGAAGAGCAGGAACAGAGCAACCGTCGAGAAAAACTCGAGCTGGATCGTGCGGCTGCTCCAACCGTAATGATTGCCCTCGATCAATGCCAACGTGACCAAGAAAAGAGCCGAACTGAAAGCCAAAGCTCCCAGAAAATCGATCCGTCGGACATGCGTATCTCGAGACTCCTCAACGGAGATCATAGTCAGCGCGATCATCACCGCTCCGACAGGGATATTTATGTAGAAGGCCCATTGCCACCCAAATTGTTCGGTGATGAACCCGCCGGCGACCGGCCCAAGCGTGATCGCAAAGCCGACCACTGAGCCCCAGAATGCAAAAGCGCGTGGACGAATTGGGCCGTGGAACTGATGCGACAGTATGGCAAGCGCTGCGCTGAGCTGAAGGGCGGCGCCAACGCCCTGGAGGGCACGGGCGGCATTGAGCACCAAGAAGTTCGGCGTCGCTCCGCAGAGAAAAGAAGCCAAGCTGAAGACAGTCAGGCCGAGCACCAGCATTTGCTTGCGGCCGTAGCGGTCAGCAAGGGTACCGGCAGGCAAGAGCAGTGAAGCGAACGTAAGGGTATAGGCGCTGATCACCCACTCGATGGCCGAAAAATCGGCCCGGAGGGAACGCACAATCGATGGCAGCGACACCGCAACGATGTTGGAGTCGATGCCGATCATGAAAGCTGGAGCAGAGACGCACAGCAGCACCAAGATGCCGCGCACCTCACCGACCGGCCTTGACGAATGAGATTCGATCATTGGAAGCCTTTCGCTTCTGGCTGTGCGCTGCCAGGTTTGAGCGGGATCGAGTTTGCCAAAGCGCAAGAAGCGGCTGTCCGATCCGAGCGCCGCATGCGCATTGATTGGGTCAGCACCCCGGTGGCGACAGAGGCGATACGCCCGGGGTTGCCGTGGTACCCGTCGCATTGGCCCGCGTCATCATGGCGGGATTTGCAAGGTTCATCGTCACGCCTTCGCTGCATGCCGCGGAATTCGGTGCCGGCACGACTGTGAGGTTCGGATCGATGCTGGTGTCGCCAAGCTCGGTGATAACAGGCAGAATCGCTCCGGGCGGTGTGCCGTTCAGTATTTCGGGGGTTGAGAGCGACAATGCCGCTCCATTGGTCGGCGGGCCTCCTGGGATAAAGCTGCACACGGTATTCGATGAGCTGCTGAGAGAAGACACTCGCGATATGGTTCCGGTCGTGCTGCCGAGGATTGGGATGGCCCCTAACGGAGTCACAGGCGCGATCTGCCCTGTTGGTGTGGCACAAGTGACGGCCGTCCCCGGCGTCGTAGGGTCGGAAGCCAATGGTACCGGCGCCAGCGTCGTGTCGGGAGTGCCCGGCAGGGTCGCCGCCGAAAACGGACTCGGGCCGTTGAGCGGGGATGTGAAGATTGCCCCTGGCGTCGTTGGAAGCCCCAAGGCTGTGGTACCTACGGTGGAGACCTGCCCCAGGCTGGTGTTGCAACCTAACAGCAGGGCTGCGGCGGCCGTGAATAGCAAGCATCGCATGATGCGTCCCTCCTCGGCGCTGATCTAGCTCATCTGCGGTTTATGGACCGCGACTTTGCTGCCTTCTGCCAGGTTCACCATCGGATTGAGTATGACCTGGTCACCCGGCTTGACGCCGTCGTGCACTTCGACTTGGGTGCCAAAATCACGCGCGACCACGATCTTCTGCAGATGGACGGTGCCGTTCTTGACGACCGCGACATGCTGGCCGTTCTCATCGAATACAACCGCATCAGCCGGTATGATCATCGATGGTGTCCTGCGCGGGATAAACAGTTCGACCGTGCAATAGATGCCGGGACTGAGCGCGCCGTCCGGATTGGGAACGTCGACTTCAGTCAACAGCGTGCGGCTGCCGGGCTGCAGCGCGGTCGCTATCCGCGTGACCTGGCCGGGAAAGGTCCGATCCGGAATCTCGGGGACGCTCACCACTGCTTCGACGCCGGTCCCAACCCCGAAAGCCTCATCCTGCGGGACATAAACCTGGGTACGGATCACATCAGGGTGCATCAGCGTGAACATGAAGGTCGATTGGGACTGCACCAGGCTGCCGTTGTCGATGTTGCGTTGGGTGATGACGCCGTCGAAAGGCGCGACAACACGCTGGTAGGCCTTCTCCTGTTCGAGCACTCGAATCTGAGCTTCCTGGGCTGCAATATTCGACTGGGCCACTTCCACCGCTGCTTGCTGTGCCGCCAGCGTCAGTCGATCGTTGTCGCCCTGCTGAAGCGTGAGCCATCGCTGTTTGACGAGTTTGCTGTCGCGCCCATTGGTGACGTCCGCGAGATCGCGGCTTGCCTGCGTCTGCTGCAAGCTCGCTTGGTTCTGGGTCAGCGTCGCCTTGGCCTGCGCGATCTGGTGGTCAAGCTCCGGCGCGGTAATTTCCGCCAGCAGATCTCCGGCCTTGACCCGATCGCCGATGTCGACATAACGCTTTTCGATGTAGCCGCTGGTGCGGGCGAAGATGTTAGCCGCCTCAAAGGCCGTCGTGGTGGCAGGCAAACTGACGACGATCTTGCTGTCGCTGGCGCGGACCGCGGCCAAGCGAACGTCGGGAATTGCAGTCAGGTTCTGTTGCAAGGTGGCCGCAACGGCAAGTTCGGCCTGGTAGTTTCGGAAGCCTCCCATTGCAAGGCCACCCATGAGCAACAGCAGCGCGCCTCCGCCGAGCAACGCGCCTCCGTAACCAGGTCTCCGCTTGCGCGCCGCGCTGGCTAACGCAATAACATGATCAGTTTCAGCGTGAACCTGTTCCCGAACACCATCAAGCTTAATCCGCCCACGATTCTCGGTCATTCCTGTACTTCCTCAAATACGCCATGGTGAGGCTTTCCATCGTTTCCCTTGCGCAGCATCGCGAACAGGTAAGGCACGATCAGCAGTGTTGTCGGGGTCGCGAACAAAAGACCGCCGATGACGGCGCGCGCAAGCGCGGCGTTCTGTTCCTCGCCGGCCCCACCGACCGCCATAGGGATCATGCCGACGATCATCGCAGCGGCGGTCATCAGCACGGGACGGATTCGGGTGTGGCCGGCGCTCAGCGCGGCCTCAAAGGCGGAATGCCCTTTCAGCTGCTGCTCGCGCGCGAAGGTCACGAGCAGGATCGAGTTCGCCGAGGCGACGCCGACCGCCATGATCGCTCCCATCAGCGACGGCACGTTCAACGTGGTGCCGGTAGTGAACAGCATCGTGACGATGCCGCAGAGCGTCGCCGGCAGAGCCAGGATCACGACGAACGGATCGCCGAAGGTCTGGTAGTTCACAACCATCAACAGATAAACGAAGACCGCAGCGAACAAGAGCCCGATGCTAAGATCCCGGAAAGAGTCATTCATGCTCTGGATCTGGCCGACGACCTGAATGGTATTGCCGGGCTTCAACTCCTTCTGAAGCTCGTTCGTGACTTTATTGATGTCTGCCGCGACACTGCCGAGATCACGGCCCTGTATGCTGGCATAGATATCGAACACCGGCTGAATGTTGGTCTGGTTGGAGTTGGTTGGCACGGTGTCTCGTTTGAACGTCGCGACGTTGCTGAGCATGCCCGGCACAGGCTGACCACCTGCCAGCGTGGCGGAAACTGGTGTGTTACCGAGCGCATTCAGCGAATCGACCCGATATTCCGGCGTCTGAACCGCTAGAAAATACGGGATACCCGAGGTCAGATCGGTCCAGAAGTTCGGTGACACCTGTACCGAGGAGCTGAGACTGACATTGATGTTGGTGGCGACCGTGCTGGCGTTGAGGCCGAGCTGGGCGGCCCGGGCGCGATCGATCATCGCATAGAGCGCCGGACCATCGACCTCCTGCTGAAGATGCGCGTCGGCGATCCCTGGAATTGAGGCAATGCGTTGCAGCAGCTGTCTCGCCACAACGAGGTTATTGGTGCCCCTGCCGATTGTGCGGACGTCGATCTGGGCCGAAAGCCCGAAGTTCAGGATCTGCGTCACGATGTCGGCGGCCTGGAAATAGAAGGTGTCTTCCGGAAATGCCTTGGGCAGCATTTCGCGCAGTTTGCGAATGTAGTCGGCGGTCGGCTTGTGGCCTACTTTTAGCGCCACCAGGATGACGCCGTCATTGACGCCGATGGTCGAGCCGTCGGCGAACGCGAAATTATAAGGCCGCGCCGGCAACCCGATGTTATCGACAATCAGTTGGCGCTCGCTTTGAGGAACCACCTCGCGAATCTTATCCTCGACCGCCTGGAACATCCGCTCGGTGGATTCGATCCGGGTCCCGGCCGGCGCACGAACGTGAAGCTGTATCTGGCCGCCGTCGATCTCCGGAAAGAAATCACGACCGACCAGGACCGACATGGCCGCGCCGAGGCCGAGGATGAGAATAGCGACCACCGGAACGATGAACCGGCGGCGCAGCAGCGTTGTCAGCAGTTCGGCATAGCCCGCTCGCAGCCGCTCAAAGCCGTGGTCGAAAGCCGCGGAGAACCGAGCCAACGGGCCCGGAGGCGTTGGATCGGCCGCGTGATGGCGTTCGCCCTTCAGCAGCAGTCCGATTGTGATCGGGGTCAATGTTCGCGACAATCCGTAGGACGCGAGCATCGCAAACACCACCGCAAGGCCGAGCGGCGTGAACAGATATTTGGCCGGGCCGTCAAGGAAGACCACCGAGGTAAACACACAACTGATGGCCAGCGTCGACACCAGGGTCGGCATCGCAATTTCAGCGGCGCCGTGAAGCGTTGCTGTCGGAAGCGGCATATGCTCTTCGGTCAGCAGGCGATGGGTGTTCTCGATGGTCACCGTGGAATCGTC
>Ga0210387_10001368_pt1 | contig 18346 bp, 14 predicted proteins | sample IncBWC7OmetaG_FD_160108 | JGI IMG/M metagenome (GOLD analysis project Ga0210387, IMG submission 160108) | Forest soil microbial communities from Barre Woods Harvard Forest LTER site, Petersham, Massachusetts, United States - Inc-BW-C-7-O ...
GGCAATGGTCGCTCCGGGCACCGTCAGACGCCGGGCCATGGTCGATCCGGGCACCGTCAGACGCCGGGCCATCGTCGATCCGGGCACCGTCAGACGCCGGGCCATCGTCGATCCGGGCACCGTCAGACGCCGGGCCATCGTCGATCCGGCCGCCGCCCGGGAAGCCGACAAGCGGCGGCCGCGCGATCGTCGCTTCGTTTCCCCCGCCGCTACGTCCCTGCTGCCGCGCTCAGCCGATGCGCTCGACGAGCATCGCCATGCCCATGCCGCCGGCGACGCACATCGACTCGATGCCGTAGGTGGCGTCGAGGGTCTGCAGGTCGTTGAGCAGCGTGGTCATGATGCGCGCTCCGGTCATGCCGAAGGGGTGGCCGAGGGCGATGGCGCCGCCGAAGGGGTTGAGCTTCTCGCGATCCAGGCCGAGCTCCTCGATGCAGGGCACGATCTGCGCGGCGAAGGCCTCGTTGATCTCGACCACGTCGATGTCCTCGATCTTCATGCCGGTCTGCGCGAGCAGTCTCTGGATCGCGGGGATCGGGCCGAGACCCATGACCTCGGGGCGGATCGCGGCGACGGTCGAGGCGATGATGCGCGCTTTGGGCTTGAAGCCGAGCTCGCTCGCCCGCTCCTCGCTCATGATCAGGAGCGCCGCGGCGCCGTCGTTGAGCGGGCAGGAGTTGCCGGCCGTGACCGAGCCGTCCTCTTTGAAGACGGGCTTCAGCGCGGCGAGGCGCTCCATGGTCGTGCCGGGCCGCGGGCCGTCGTCCTTGGTGACGAGCGTCTCGGGCACGTCGATCTCGTTGCCCTCCTTGTCGACGTCCTTGTGCGCGGGCACCGTCACGGGGACGATCTCCGAGTCGAAGTGCCCGGACTCGACCGCGGCCACGGCGCGCGTCTGGGAGACGAGCGCCCACTCGTCCTGGGCCTCGCGGCTGACGTTGCAGCGCTCGGCGACGTTCTCGGCGGTCATGCCCATGGGGATGTAGACGTTGTAGGCCGCGCCCTCGGAGCCGTCGACGGCGTGGTTGAACTCGAACTGGCTGCCGCGGCCGGTGCGCGAGACGGCCTCGACGCCGGCGGCGATGTAGGTGTCGCCCTCGCCGGCCTTGATCGCGTGGAAGGCCATGCGCGTGGTCTGCAGCGAGGAGGCGCAGAAGCGGTTGACCGTGCAGGCGGGCACGTGGTGGTCGATGCCCGCGAGCAGCGAGGCGATGCGCCCGATGTTGTAGCCGGACTCGCCCTCGCCGTAGCCGCAGCCCATCATGATGTCGCCGATCGAGGTCTCCTCCAGTGCCGGGTTGCGCTCGATCAGCGCCTTCAGCGGGATCGCCGCGAGATCGTCGGCGCGGACGGTCTTGAGCGAGCCCTTGGCGGCGCGCCCGATGGGCGTGCGAATGGCGTCGACGATCACTGCCTCTGGCATCTGGCGATCTCTCCTGAAGTCGAGGGGGAAGGTTGCGGGACGCGGGCATCCTATTTGACAGGACGCGAACGAGTGTGTGGCAATGCGCACACGGTGCGCGGCCTCTCTACCGGAACCTCACGGCTTCGGTGCCCGACGACCCCGCGAAGTGCCGCGGCCCGGCGCATCGCGGGCAGGGCGGGCACAGCTAGAGGTCCAGGCGAGACACGCCCAGCTCGTCAAATCCCACGTGATGGGCGAGCTCGTGGCGCACTGTGCGCACGACCTGGTCGCGCAGCAGCTCGGGCGAGTGCCCGAAGTCCCGGCGCAGGGTGTCTCTGAAGATCACGATGCGATCGTGCGTGTCGTCGCGGCGGGACTGCCCGCCCTGATAGAGCCCGTAGGCGCCGCGCCGCCGGCCGCCGTCGGAGATCACGACGGCGACGTGCGAGAGCGCGTTGCGCAGCAGATCGGGGAGGTCGTCGAGGGCGTCGCGCACGAGCTCTTCGAAGTCCTCGTCGTTGAGCGGGTCGAGCTCGAGGAACTCGATTTCGTCGGGGTCGACCGCGAGACCTTCGCGGGCGAGGCGCTCGGAGCGCAGCACGATCTCGTCGAACTCGGCCTCGGACTCGGGGTCGCGCCAGCCCCCCAGGCGCACGGCGACGAAGGCCGCGCAGCCGAGCAGGACGGCCACGACGGCGATCCCGATCGCGACGTCCTCGACCGCGCGCACGGCGCCGACCGTGCTGAAGCCTTGCCCGACCACGATCACGATCAGGCCGAGCGACATCGCGACGAGCGCGGCGAGGCCGGCGCGGCGCAGCTGTCCGGAGGCGCGCTGTCGTGGGGAGAACGACCGACGCACCCGCGACCGCCCTATTTGAGCGTGCGGGCGATCACGAGCCGCTGGATCTCGTTCGTGCCCTCGTAGATCTGGGTGATCTTGGCGTCTCTCATCATGCGCTCCACGGGGTACTCCTTGACATAACCGTAGCCGCCCAGCACCTGCACCGCCTCGATCGTCACGGCCATGGCGGTGTCCGAGGCGAAGACCTTGGCCATCGAGGAGTACTTCCCCCGCTCTGGGTCGCCACGATCGGCCAACGCGCAGGCCTTGTACAGGAGCTCGCGCGCGGCGGCCGTGCGTGTTTCCATGTCGGCCAGCTTGAACTGGATCGCCTGCAGCTCGATGATCGGCTTGCCGAACTGCACGCGCTCGCGCGCGTAGGCGACGGCGTAGTCGGTGGCGCCCTGTGCGATCCCGACGGCCTGCGCGGCCGCGCCGAGGCGCGTCTGCTGCAAAGTGCCCAGCGCGACCGAGAGCCCGCGGCCGACCTCGCCGATGACATTGGCCTGGGGCACGCGCACGTCCTCGTAGATCGGCTGCCCGGTGGGCGAGGCGCGGATGCCGAGCTTGTGCTCGAGCTTGCCCACGCTGAACCCCGGCCGGTCGGCCTCGACGACGAAGGCGGTGATGCGCCGGCTCTCGCGGTCGGTGACGGCGAAGGTGATGTAGAAGTCGGCGATCCCGAGGTTCGAGATCCAGTTCTTGGTGCCGTTGATCACCCATTCGTCTCCGTCGAGCACCGCGGTCGTCTTCATCCCCGCGGGGTCCGAGCCGGCCTCGGGCTCGGAGAGGGCGAACGCCGGCGACCACTCACCGGAAGCGCAACGCGGTAGGAAGCGCTCCTTGAGCTCGTCCGAGCCGTAGAGCTGGATCGGCAGCGTGCCGAGCTCCTGCACCATCAGGATCAGCGCACAGGCCGCGTCGACCTTGGCGATCTCCTCGACGGCCATGTTCAGCATCAGCGTGCCCGTGCCCGTGCCGCCGTACTCGGTCGGGAAGGGCAGCCCGAGGATGTCCTGCTCGGAGAGGAGTTTGCGGATGTCCCACGGGTACTCGGCCCGCTCGTCGATCTCGGCCGAGCGCGGCGCGATCTGCTCGCGGGCGATCTGGCCGATGGTCTGGCAGAGGTCGCGGTGCTCCTGGGGGATCGTGTAGACGTCGTCGAGGGTCTGCATGGGGCTGATCCTAGTGAAGACCGCGCCGCGCGCGGGCGCCTATGGCCGAGAGGGGCGACCGTGGCGCACGCGCCACGGTCCGATATGGCGCATGCGCCATATCGTCGGAGCGTGCATGCACGCTCCGCGACCGGGCCGCATGCGGCCCGGTCCGTCCCCGCGCATGCGCGGGGACGCGGTCGGCGCATGCGCCGACCGAACAGCAGACCACGAGGTGCACGCCGCCGCGAGGGCGTTTCGGGCTTGCCGATGCGGGTAACCCACTGTCATGACATTCGGCACTTCCATATTCCTGATCGCCGTCGGGGCGATCCTGCGCTACGCGGTAACCGCGACCGTCTCGGGCATCGACATCACCACGGTCGGGCTGATCCTGATGATCGCCGGCATCGCCGGACTGGTGCTCTCGTTCCTGTACATGCTCGTCTGGACTCCACGACGGGGTCGCGTGGTTCGCGATCGGGTCGTCGAGCGCGAACCCTACGAAGAACCGCCCGTCTACTGAGCGGCCTGCTTGACGGCAGTGGCGCGCCGAAATGGGCTCGGGAGCGGCTCGCCGCTAGGCTCATCACACGATGAGCGCGCCCGAGCAGACATCGGCGATCGAGGTGGATCCCGCGCGCGTGCGCGAGTTGCTCGCCGAGGACCCACCGCCGCAGCTGATCGACGTGCGCGAGCCCTACGAGCGCGAGGCGGGCCGACTGGCGGGCTCACGCCACATCCCGCTGGTCGAGCTGACCGCGCAGGCGGCGACCGTCGAGCGCGAGCGCCCGGTGGTGTTCTACTGCCGCGTGGGCTCGCGCTCGGAGATGGCCGCCCAGGCGTTCCGCGCGGCGGGCTTTCAGGCCTACTCGCTGGCCGGCGGTCTGCGGCGCTGGGTGCAGGAGGGCCTGCCGCTGGAGCCCGAGGACGGATACGTTGCCGAGCACTGATCCCACCACCGACGGGCATGCCGCTCGCCCGGGCCACGATCGGCCCAGGCGAGACGGGCGGCCCTGAGAGGAGACGCACCGCTATGGAGGCATCCGCCGAGTACCCGAACGTGACCGTCGGCGAGGGCTATGCCGTCGGCGATCTCGACGCGCTGGGCGAGGGGCCCGGGTTTCGCAAGGTCCGCAAGGGCCTCGGGGTCACCGCGTTCGGCGTGAACGCGATCGTGATGCCCCCGGGCATCGAATCGGGCTTTCACTACCACGACGAGCAGGAGGAGCTGTACTTCGTCCATCGCGGCGCGATCGAGATCGAGTTCGGCGACGGCACCGTGCGGCGCCTGGGCGAGGGCGGCCTCGCGCGCGTGGACGCGCGCACGCACCGCAAGGTCCGCAACCCCGGCGAGATCGAGGCGGTGTATCTGATCGCGGGCGGCAAGGACGGCTACATCGGCCGCGACGGCCGCGTGCCCGAGGGCGAGGATCTGATGCGCGTGAAAGCCATCCACGACGCCTCGGGCGACGCGGCGGGCGGGCAGTAGTCCGGCCCACCGGAGCCCGGCGCGAGGGGGCACCACCACGGCCGCGGAGGACCCCCAGACCCACCTGCGCGTGAACGGCGCGCTGGCGATCCCGCGTGCGGAGATCCTGCTGCGCGCGAGCCGCTCATCGGGGCCGGGAGGCCAGCACGCCAACGTGACCGCCTCGCGCGTGGAAGCGAGCTTCGACGTGCTCGCCTCGACCTCGCTCAGCGAGACCCAGCGGGCGCGCCTGCTGACCCGTGCCGGGCCGCGGATCGTCGCGATCGCCCAGGACGAGCGCTCGCAGACGCGCAACCGCGAGCTGGCCCTGGCGCGTCTGGGTGAGCGCATCGCGCGGGCGCTGGCCGTGCCCAAACCCCGCCGGCCGACCCGCCCGACGGCGGCCTCGCGCGAGCGGCGCCTGGCCGCCAAGCGCCGTGGCGCCGAGCGCAAGCGCGAGCGCCGCCCGCCCGAGGACGGGTAGGCCCGCGGCGCGCCACAAGGAGGGATGGCCCGCCGCAAGCAGCCATTACCCACCGAAGACACCGATGCCGCGCCGGAAGCCGCGGCGAGCCCAGACGCACGGCCCGCACAGCGACACGGGCGCTAGTTCAGCAACTCCTTGACATAGCGCTGGTGCAGGCGCCCCAGCGGGGTCTTCGAGGGCTGGAACCCGATCGCGTTCCACAGCAGACCCGAGGCGGGCGCCCAGGCGACGATCAGGTAGGCGCCGAGCACGAGCGCGGTGCTGCGCAGCCGTCGCGAGCGCGAGAGCGCGGCCAGCGGCAGCAGCCACAGGATGTACCACGGCAGCACCCACCCGAGCGTGACCAGCAGCGCGACCGTCGCCCAGCCCGACGCGGTGATCGATTCGCGCCGCCGGTAGGCCATCGCACAGCAGGCGAGGATCGATAGCACGAGCGCGGCGCTCAGCAGGCTGTGCAGCGTTTCGGTCTCCCCGCCCGCGCCGAGCGCCAGCCCGAGCAGGTTGGGCACGCTGATCGACGTCACCACCTTGCTCTGGGTGCTGAGGTCGGGGATGTGCAGTCCGAACGCGATCAGGCTCGCACCGCCCACGACGACCCCCGCGAGGATCATGCCGAGCACGACCTGCGTCAAGCGTCGCGGCGCGCGCACGAGGCTCGCGAGCACGATCGGGATCAGCACCCCGCCTGAGGCCTTCAGCGCGGTCGCCGCGACGAACGCCGCGCCCGCGCCGATGTCCACGGGCGAGAGCGGCCACAGCCAGCCGCCGATCCGCGCCGAGAGCGTGCTCGCGGTGGACGGCGCGACCGATCCCTCCGCCTCCTTCGCCCCGCGCGACCCCTCTGCCTCCCTGCTCTCCCGCGCGCGGCCCAGCAGCAGCAGGTAGAAGCCGAGCACGATCGCGAAGACGATCAGGAAGTCGTTGTGATCGCCGCCCAGGCCCCACACGAGCACGATCGGGTTCAGGCCCACGAGCACGATCGCCCTGACCGGATCGAGCCCCAGCAGGCGTGCGCAGCGCCACACGAGCAGGATCGTTCCCAGGCTCGCGGCCATCAGCACGGTCTTGATCGCCCAGAACGACGCCGCCACGCCGAGCGGCACGAGCGCGAAGGTCAGCAGCGTGAACAGCGGTCCGTAGGGACTGAGCAGCTGATGCCAGTTCGAGAGCGCATAGCTCGGGTCTCCGTGGGGCTCGAGGATCGGATAGGTCGTGTAGGGGTTCAGGTGGTGCACGACCTCCATGCGCCCGTAGTTGATGTAGTTGAACACATCCGTCAGCGCCATCGGCGGCGCGAGGAAGAAGATCGCGTGCACGCCCACCACCGCCGCGATCGCCCAGCGCGCGCGCAGGCGCGAATCGGCGATGCTCGGCACGTAGGCGAGCGCGAGCAGATAGCTCACGTACATCGTCACGAGCGCGCCCGTGAACGTGAGCTTGAGCGCGGTCGCGTTGCGCGTCAGCCCCGGCCACAGCCCGCCCAACGGCCCGGCCATCCAGCCCGGGAAGAAGCCCGCGTGGCTCGTGGCCGCGAACAGGCTCGGGCGGTCGGCCGCGACCAGCACGAACAGCAGGCTGCACACCACCAGCACGACCAGCGCACCCACCGCCGTCCGCGCGCGTGCGTGCGCACGCAGCGCCGCGCGCTCGGGCGCACCGTCCGCCCGCCTACCGTGCCTTCCGGCCTCGCGCGGCTCTGCGAGCGAGCCGTCGCGTAGGCGGAGTGTTGTCGCGTCGCTGCCCATGCTCTACCGGGGGTGGGGCCCACGCGAAGCCGACGCCCCGCACAGGAGACCCCTCATCTTAGGCTCTGTCTCGATCGGGACGCGCGGCCGGGGCGGCCCCACGGCTCGGACGCCCCACGACTCGGACGTTCCACGACTCGGACGTTCCACAGCTCGGCGCCCCACGGCTCAGACGCCCCACACAGCTCAGACGTTCCAGCTCGGGCGTCCCACCAAAAGCGAGAGCCCGCCGAAGCGGGCTCTCGTGAAGATCGATCCGGGTCCGCGATCCGCGGACCCGATGAGAAGCAAGCTCAGATCGACTGGACGTTGACGGCCTTGGGGCCCTTGTCGCCCTGCTCGGCGTCGTAGGAGACCTTCGACCCCTCCTGCAGCGAGCGGTAACCCTCGCCGTTGATGCCGGTGTGATGGACGAACAGGTCCTTCTCGCCATCGTCGGGGGTGATGAAACCAAACCCCTTGTCGTCGCTGAACCACTTTACGGTGCCGGTAGGCATGTGGGTAACTCCTCCACGGTATGTGCGTGCGCTGCGCGGAGGATGCTGCTAGAGCCTCGACCTGCGAGCTTGCACTACTTTCGCCGGTCTTCTGTGCCGGCCAGACGCCCCGACCGTAGCAGGTCGTCCCATCTATATGTTGAGAACTTGCTATCCATCGTTCCGTGCCGATCGCGCTCACCCGTCTGCAGCCCCCCGGCGATCCGGCCGCCGTCCAGGAGATCGTCGCGGGCCTGGGACTGCACGAGCGACGCTCGGGCGTGCCCGGCGCGGACGGACGCACGAGACCCTACGTGGTGCTCAACATGGTCGCCACGCTCGACGGCCGCGCCACGCTCGACGGGCGCTCGGGGCCGCTCTCGGACGCCGCCGACCGCGCGCTGTTCCACGGACTGCGCTCGGTCGTCGACGCCGTGATGGCCGGCGCCGGAACCGTGCGCGCCGAGCGCTACGGCCCGATCGTGCGCGATCCCGACACTCGCCGCGCGCGTCTGCGGCGCGGCCTGCGCGAGCAGCCGCTGGCGTGCGTGGTCTCCGCGGGCCTCGGCTTCCCCCCCGACCTGCCGCTGCTCGCCGACCCCGAGTCCGAGGTCGTATTCCTGACCCCCTCGCAGGCGAGCCTGCCCACGAGCGTCGCCCGCGTGGAGTACGTGCGCGCACACGCCTCCGACGGCTCGCTCGACCTCCCCGCCGCGCTGAGCGAGCTGCACGATCGCCTGCACGTGCGCACCCTGCTGTGCGAGGGCGGGCCGCACCTCAACGGCGAACTGCTCTCCGCGGGTCTCGTGGACGAGCTGTTTCTGTCCGTCGCCCCGCTGCTCGCGGGCGAGGACCCCGCGGACGAGCGACGCCCATCCCTGCGGATCATCGCCGGCAGCGAGCTCGATCCCCCGCTCGAGCTCGAGCTGCTCTCGGCCCTCGCGCACGACTCGCACCTGTTCCTGCGCTACCGCGTCCGGGACACCGGCTGAGCGCTGACCGCGACGTTCAGCACGACGCTGTTCGGCACCATCACCGTGTCCTCGCCGGTCACGAACGTGGTGTACAGCAGTCCCTGCGAGCTGACCGTCCCCTCGATCTGACCCGCCAGCGGCCCGCCCTGCAGACGCACGCGATCTCCGACCCGGAAGGGGCGCGCGCTCAGCAGCACCATGCCCGCGAACAGGTTGCCGAGCGTCTGCTGCGCGGCCAGACCGAGGATCACCGCGGTGAACGCCCCGCCCACGAGCAGCGTGCGCGCTTCCACCCCCGCCACGCTCAGCGCGACCAGCACCGTGGTCGCGAGCATGGCCAGGCGGATCAGGAAGCCCACCGGGCCCGCGGCCGCCGGATCCACGCGCCGCAGCAGCGCCGGCCCCAGGGCACGGCCGAAGTTGCGCGTGATCGCCCATCCAAGCACCAGCAGCACCACCACCGTGACGATCCGCACCGCCGTGTTCGCCCCCGGCGAGCTGCCGTGCGCTTCCACGCCGAACAGGCTCGCGCGGTTGTCGTAGGCGACCACCACCGCGACGAACAGCACACCGAGGATCACCGCCTCCCAGGCCGCGCGCCTGGCCGCGCGCGGACTCACCTGATCGAGCAGCCCCACCTCGCTCCACGCCTGGCTGCGCGTCTCGAACATCTTCTGGGGCGTTTTCGGAACGGGCGTCATCTGCTCATCATCATGGCTACCCAAACGACCCACGCCGCACCCGGCCGCAACGGCAACGTCTAGGTCGTCGTGTAGACGACCATGATCCCGCCGAACACCAGGCAGTAGATCGCGAACGGGATCAGCGTGCGGGTCTTGAAGTATTTGACCAGGAACGTCACCGTGAACACCGCCGTCACGGCCGCGGCGACGCACGCCACGAGCGCCTGGCCACGCACGCCGTCGCCGAGATGGCCCAGCAGGTCGGGGAGCTTGAACAGGCCCGCCGCGAGGATGATCGGCGTGGCCAGCAGGAACGCGAAGCGCGCCGAGTCGCTGTGATCCAGCCCGCGCGCGAGTCCCGCGCCCATCGTCACACCCTCACGGCTGATCCCCGCGATCAGCGCCGTGGACTGCGCGACGCCCACGACGAACGCCTCGCGGTACTCCAGCGTGTCGAGCTCGCGCCCCCCGTCGGGCTTCGCGCCCTCCGCGACGGCCAGTTCGCGCACCTGCGCGCGCCGGCGAAACCACTCCGCGGCGAACAGCACCAGCCCATTGACCATCAGGAAGATCGCCGCCACCTCCGGCTTGGCCGTCAACCTGCGCAGCTCGCGCTCGAACACCAGCCCGATCACCCCGGCCGGGATGCTCGCCACGATGATCAGCCACGCCAGCCGCTCGGTCGACGTCTGCGCGCGGCGCGTGGAGAGCGTGTGAAAGAACGCCCGCACGATCTCCACCCAATCGCGGCGGAAGTAGAACAGCAGCCCGAGCGCACTGCCCACGTGCAGCATCACCACGAGCGCCAGCCAGTACGACTCCGACTGCGACTGCGCGTCGACCAGCCCATTCCACCCGAACAGCGTCGGGAACAGCACCGTGTGCCCGAGGCTCGAGATCGGGAACAGCTCCGTCGCGCCCTGCAGTATCCCGAGCACGATCGCCTGGAAGTAGGTGATCGGCGAGGTGGCAAGCGTCAGCATCGCGGCGACAGCTTACGGACATGGCAGGACACCGACCGGCGGTAGCGCGCGTCGATGAGCGGATTCTCATCGCCCCGACGCAAGCGCCCCCGGCGCGTAGCCGGCAATCGAGAGCGGCGCCGGCAGGTGCGTTCGGGGGACTGGCTACGGCTCACCCACCCCCCTCCCGCGCCCATGTCGTTCACACACCCTTCACACGATCATTCCCGGCTGATCACAAAAGCGACCCTGTGCAGGGCAAACATATCGTTGTACCGATAGGCAAAGAGAGGAGCAACGATGACCCTCACCGATAGCATCGACCACACGCCCGAGCGCGTCAGCAGAGTGGACATGCACTGTCACTCGACCGCCTCGCAGGTCTCCAAGCTCGGCGTGCAGCGCGCCGCCGGACTGCCCGAGTGCGCCACCCCGCCCGAGGAGGTCTACGCCCTGGCCAAGCGCCGCGGCATGGACTTCGTCACGATCACCGACCACGACACGATCGACGGCGCCCTGCAGATCGCCGACCGCCCCGACGTGTTCGTCTCCGAGGAGCTCACCGCGAGCTTCCGCGGCGAGCCCGCGATGCAGGTGCACGTGCTCTGCTACGACATCACCCTCGCAGACCACGAGTGGCTGCAGGGCAACGCGCGCGACGTCGAGCTGTGCGCCGCCTACATGTACGAGCGCGACATCGCCTGCGCGCTCGCCCACCCCTACTACATCGTCGGCGCTACGCCCCTCACGGCCCGGCACCGCCGCCGCCTGGCCGAGCTGTTCGAGGTGTGGGAGGTCCGCAACGGCGCCCGCGCGCCCGAGCTCAACCGCCCCGCCGCCACCTACGTCGCCACGCGCGACTCGATCGGCATCGGCGGCTCCGACGACCACGCCGGCGTGGACATCGGCCGCACCTACACCCAGGCTCCCGCCGCCGCGACCCCACAGGAGTTCCTCGCGCACATGCGCGCCGGGCACGTGCGCGCCCGCGGCGCGCAGGGCAGCGCCGCCAAGTGGGCCCACGCCGCGATCGTGCTCGCCGCGCGCTCGCTCGAGCCCGAGGACTCCCCCGCCCGCGGCGAGCGTGAGGCTGGAGATGCGCTCGTGGCCGTCGCCTCCGGCGCGAGCGAGGAGGGGGCCGCGTCCGAGGAGGCCGCGCCGCTTCCTCCCTTTCCCGGCTCCGATCCCGATCCGAGTCCCACCCGCAGCCGGCCGCCTGCGAATCGCCCCGACCCGGAGCGACCCAACCCGCAGCGCGTGATGACCATGGTCCGCCGCCTGCTGCGCGAGGGCGACGCGCGCCAGGGCGCCACCGGCTCAGGCGGTGCGGTCTCCCCCGAGGACGCCCGCTGCCTGCTGCGCGCCTGGCTCGTCGCGGTCGAGCTCGACCACCTCGACACGCGCGGGCTGATCGAGCACATGCAGTCCGAGGACTTCAGCCACTCCGACCTCTACCGGCGCGCCTGCCGCCTGCACGAGCGCAAGCTGCGTGAGGCCGTCGAGCTGGCCGTGCGCGCCGTGAGCGAGCCTGATGCGGCGTCCGTGACCGCCGCCGCCGAGGGCGTGTTCGAGGGCTGCATCGCCGCCATCCCCTACGCCCCCGCCACCGCCTTCCTGGCCAGCGAGCAGTCAAAGCTCGCGCGCCTGCCCTTCGGCGGCGAGCGCGAGACCCCGCGCGTTGCCATCCTCGCCGACGGCATCGGCTCCACGCACGGCGTCACCCGCACGATCGAAGAGATCCGCTCGCGCGGCGTCGCCGGCTATGAGATCGAGGTCGTCGCCACCGATCCCGAGGTCGACCGGCGCCTCTCCGCGGTCGCGGAGATCGACGTGCCCTACTACCCCGGCCTGCGCATCGGCGTGCCCAGCCTGCCCGCCGCCGTGCAGACGCTCGCCGACGGCGCCTTCGACGCGATCCACGTCACCTCCCCCGGCCCCGCCGGCGTGGCCGGCGTGCTGCTCGCGCGCGCGCTCGGCCTGCCGCTGATCGGCAGCTACCACACCGAGCTCACCGCCTACGCCGACCTGCGCTCCGGACGAGCAGAGCTGGCGGGCGCGATGGCCATGGCCGTCAGCGCCTTCTACCGCGCCTGCGACATCGTCCTCTCCCCCAGCGCCGCCTCCGACGGCGTGCTCGCGCAGATCGGGATGCCGAATGAGCGCATCATGCGCTGGGACCGCGGCGTGGACACCTCGCGCTTCGATCCCTCACTGCGCGCTCCCGAGCTGTTCGCTCCCGCACGCCCTAGCGTGGGCGGTGACCACGCCGCCAGCGGCCACGGCGGGACGCCCGCCGGCGACCCCGAGGCCAATGACAGCAGCGACGGGACCCGTCGCGGCGGCAGCGAGGTCACGATCAACGTCATGTACTCCGGGCGCATCACCCGCGAGAAGGGCGCCGAGCTGCTCGCCGACGCCTTCCTGCGCGCCCGCGCACGCGAGCCCCGCCTGCACCTCGTGCTCGCCGGCGGCGGCCCCGAGCAGGAGCGGTTGCGCGAGCGCGTCGGCGCCGAGCACACCACCTTCCTCGGCTGGCTCTCCGGCACCGAGCTCGCGCGTGCGTACGCCAGTGCCGACATGTTCCTGTTCCCCTCCGCCACCGACACCTTCGGGCAGGTCATCCTCGAGGCCCAGGCCTCGAGCCTGCCCGTGATCGCCGTCGCGCAGGGAGGACCACTCTCTCTGATCGAGCATCGCGTCAGCGGGCTCCTGTGCGAGGCCGACGCCGATGAGCTGGCCGGGGCCCTGCTGGAGGTCGCCGGTTCGCCGCTGCTGCGCGCGCGACTCTCGGTCGCCGGGCTCGCCGCGGCGCGTGGGCGCACCTGGGAGCGGGCGCTCGCGCGGCTGGGCGAGGGCTATGCGCGGGTGCTTTTGGACGAGACCGACGCTCGCGCCACCGAGATCCCGCGCGCCGCCTGACGGCGGCCGCGCCGGCTGCGATTGCGGCTGCCGCGCCGGCTGCGATTGCGGCTGCCGCGCCCGACCGACAGACCCGCCCCGGCGACCACCAGCAGCAGCGGGAACGCCAGCCACGGCCCCGGCCAGGGGTGTTCGTCGGGGTGGTAGGCGCTGAACTGGCTCGCGCCCGCGGTCTCCTCAGCCGACTCCTCCTCGTCTTCTTCCTGGGTCACCCCGGACGGCTCTAACACCTGGGCGGTGCCGCTAGGCGGCGTGGGGCGGGCCACCGATGGAGAGAGCGGGGGGATTATCACCGGCACCGCGGTGACCAGCGGGGGGGGTGGGAGGAAGGGCGTGGGTGGCTGCGGCGTGACCGGCGGCGTCGGTACGGGTACCGGGTTTGCGGGCGCAGGCAACGTCGCCTGGATCTGTGGGCTTGCGGGCGGCGCACTCGACGGGGTCATGCTCGGCGTCGAGAAGCTGGCTTCGGCGGGCGCGGTCGCCCGCGGTGGGTTCTTCAGCGGCACGGTGCCGCATGGATATTCGACCGAGCCGCCTTGCACGGTCACCGGCTCGGAGTAAGTCAGCCCCCCGGTCGTGATCGAGACGATCGTCGTGCCTTCGTTGTACGCGCACAGCAGACCCGAGTGAGCGTCGGGCACGGGCAGCTGGTTGGCGCCGAGCTCGACCTGGCGCGGGTTGTTCGAGGTCGATTCGTGCGCGACGAAGTTCGCGATGTCCGGGTTGGAAGAAGTGAACGTGTACTGCGTGGGGACCTCATAGATGCAGGCGGCCCCCTGACAATCGAACGGGATCGGGTCGTATGGGTCCGGCCCGGCCGATTCGATGCTCCCACCGAACCCCGACCTCACCTCCACCCCGCCCGGAGGGCGGCGTGCCAGCGCTTCGAACAACGCGACCTTGCTGCGACGCAACAGCACACCGTCGGTCGCGTCGAGCGAGAGCGATCCAATGTTGGGGACCACTTCGGCGCTGACAGGCACGCGGTTGCAACGCGTCGGCAGCGCCGGGCAAGAGGGACTGCGTTCGCCGGTGCGGACACTCGCCAACAGAAACCCGCTGGAGCCGAGTGAGTCTGCTTGGAAAATATCCGGCGGAGCGACATATCCGAGCGTGCCGGTGCCATAAGCGGGAATACTGCGGGTTCCATAGCTCACCAGCGTTTTCATGTTGCTGCCGGGGGAGTCGTAGAAGTAAGCCGACGCTTCGTCTTCGACGAGGATCCTCGACACCGCCTGCGCGTCACCGGTGGACCCGAGGTCCGCGCTGCCCATCACGATCGCCGGTTTCCCGTTCCGCTGCGCCGTCTCCAGTTCCCCTTGCAGCCTTTCCCGTTGAGCCGAGCCGAGTTCGCCGCTGGAGTAGTCGAGCACGATTACCACCACTGGGCCGCCCGATGACCCCGTTGAGACGAACGAATAGTGCGGTTCGCTCCCACCGGGAGCCACGGGGCCGAGATCGCTCGAGTCGGCCGCAAAGGTAGGTACAGGACTATCGCCGAGCAGCGACTCGTATCTGCTCAGCTCGCGCGCGAACGGTTCGCCGCTGCCGCGCGCGGGCAGGCGACCACCGGTGTACAGAAAGGCGCGCAGCCCGCCCCGCGAGCTCGCTGCGATTTGCCCCGCGATCTTTAGAGCGTGTGTTAGCCACACATCGGGACCGATCCCCTCGGTCGCGAAATCCGAGCATTCCTGCGCACATGCGGCGTGCCCCGCAACGACGAAGCTCGCCTCGCCCGAGGGCGTTTCGATCGGAGCCGGCGTCGTACCGTCAGGCGACGCCTCCCCTGCGGGGAAGCGCAGCGCGGCGGCGGTCTGATAGTGGCTGCTGAGTTCGTGTCCAAGGCCTGTACCGTTGCCTTCGAAGTCGCCGGTCTCCCCACCTACGGCCAGACCCGTCGTGCCACTCGGGTCGACGAGCAGCGCTAGGACGGGATCGGGTCTGATCGGCATGTCGGCCGGCAGGTGTTCGCTGCTCGCGGGCAGGGCCTCATGCTCGAGATCGCTCCAACCAGTGGCGGTCTCACGCAGCACGTAGCCCGAGTTCGGCACCGGATCAGGCGCTAGAAACGGTGGCGGTTGTCCCGCACCCGCGGGAGGTGGCACATCGCCCCTGAAAGGACTTTCGCGCAGGTTTCCATCGAAGTGCTCGGGATTGAGCTTTTCGTCGAGATCCATCGAGACGATCGCCCGCACCGGACCCGCCGGGTCGCGATAGGCGGCGAGCGCCGAGACGCTCTGCGCTTCCGGCAGCGGCTGGGAGGAGAAGCGCCAGCCTGCCGCGGCGGAGTCGCGCTCGATCACGTCACCCGGCCCAGCCGCGACGGCGCCCCCGTCGGGCAGCCCCGCGACCTTGTCGAGTACCCGAGCGGTGAGCGGCAGTCGCGCGAGCAATTCGGTCGCTGAGGGGTCCACGTGCCAACCGGAGCCGTCTTCGATCGCTACGCCGCCCGTCTCCTGCGGCCGTTCGAGATCGGGCGTCACCATGCGATAGGTCGCCAGCGCCTGACCGCCAGCGAATGCCACCGAGGTGAAGTTCGCCTGGCGCAGGTCTTCGGGCAGAGGAACCTGTTCCCAGGACTTGCCGTACCTCAAAATCACGCCCTGCTTGCCGACCGCGTAGCCGATGCTGGGATCGGACGGCGAGAACGCGATCGCAGTGAGGTTGCCGATGAAGTTGAAGGGCGTGGCCGGATCGGGCTCCCACAGCCCGGTGTCTGCGCGCCACAACCACATCGCGCCGTTGTCGCCGACAGCATATGCGCGGCCTGGTTCGGGCCACGCCACCCCTCGCAGCGTCGGCGTCTGCACCTGTCCGGCGGAGTTGTACAGCGATTCCGGGCGCCAGCCCTCACCTGGCTCGTAGCGTCCGATCTGCCCATCTTCCCCGACCGCCACAGCTTGCGCGGCAGGATCTCCTGGCGTCGTACCGGGCGCCTGAGCGACCGCATAGAGAGGGCGGCGAAACGGCACCGATTCCTCCCCCAAAGCATCGCCTGGAGGCTGTGGCGTGACCTTGATCGCCTGTGCCTGACCGGCGCCGTCGAGTGCGCTCGAGCTGCCGCCGTCGGCAATCCACCCCTGCTGCGTCAAGCCTGGACGTGGATCGAACGCCGCTCCACCCTGAGCGCCACCCGGTTCGCCACCCGCGCCGATCACGTACGAGAAGCTTTCGCCCGCCAGCTCGAGCATCGCCCGGTGGGGCAAGCCGGTGATGATCCGCGTGCCCGTTTCGCCCGCCGCTCCGGGCCAGGCAAAGCTGCGATAGGGCACAGGCAGGGGCGCGCCGAGCGAGTGTTCGCAACCGGGACCGATGGGATAGCACCATGGCTGCCCCAACACCTGAGGCGTCGGGGAAGCGGCGACGAACTCGCTGACGGCGCTCGCTTCCTGCGCTCCGCCGACCGGCGGTGGATTGATCGTCGCCTGAAAGTCGACCCACACCCCCTGCGCGGTCGCGGTGAGCATCTGCGCGCCCTGAGACAGAGAGGTCGCCGGAGCGGGGCTGCTCATACCGCCCGGTAGCTGCGCGCCGAACGGCCATTGCGGTACGTGCGCCTGCTCCCACGTGTATCCGGAGGGATCCCCCGACGGCGTGCGCCGAAAGAGCAGCAGCGAAGTCGAGCCGCCGACCTGAACGCTTGCCAGCAGCCAGCAGTTCCGGGGCGAGCTGGACGCGGGGTCGGCGCTCGTGCCCGCGCAGGCGAGCGCGAGCGCGGTGAAGCGATGCTCGCCCGCACTCGGCGTTTCGATCGGCTCGCGGCTCCATCGCTGCCCGTCGAAGTGGAGCACGCCCGGCCGTGTGCTGGGTTCTCCGGCCGGGGTGACGTTTCCGCCATCGTCGAACGGGGCTATCAGAACGCCCGTGTGGGGTGTGGATAGCCCGGCGGTGTCTTCGATAGCGGCGTATGGGAGCGTCACCACCCCAACGGACGGAAGCAGCGACTCGCCCTGTGCAAGCACCCCGGCAGGCGGGGGTTCCGCTTCGATCGCGGGTGGTATGGGCACGAGCCGCGGCTGCGCGCCGGGATCGCGCACGACGACGTTCTGCCCCGAGAGCAGCACGACGCCGCCGGCGGCGGTCGCCTGGCCCGCAAAGGCGCCGTATTGCGCCGGCGTCGGTCCGTGCCGTTCCGCAAGCGGATTGCCGTCCACTTCGGGCAATGGCATGACTTCCCAGCCGGACGCGTCCGTATGCCGCAGCAGCGCATACTGGTCGCTGTACGAACGTCCCCCAACGTCGGCCGGCTCGTCGCCGATGAAGCCGTAGGCCCAGACCTCGCCGGGCGCCTCCGATGGCGAATCGCCGATAGCGACGACGCCGGTTGCGGGCAGACCGAGTTCCGGCGCGAACGCCTCACCGGCCGTCGGCAGCTGCGCGGCTCCCGCCGCGGCGGCATTCGAGCTCCCGCTTGGCGAGCGGACGACCACGACCATAAGGAGCCCGACGATTGCCAGGGCTCCAACGCACTGGACCAAGCGCCTCACCTCGCGGTCCCTGACTTTCTTACCCTACGCGCCTGCTTTCGGCGTGTCGCCCGATGCGCACCCTTCCCACGAGCGGTGCGACGAAACGTGACCGGCACTTCCTCCACCAGCGTTCGCATATGGGGCGCGGCGAACGTCAACCGCAGCACCGTGTACAGGCCGTGACCGCCGTCTACCAGGGCGCCGTAGGGGGATGCTACGCGCAGGCGCAACCGCAGCTCGGAGGGCGCCAGCACGCTCATACCACTGTGAGCGACTGTACGCGCCGGAATCGTCGTGCTTCCTCGCTCGCCCTTCCGCTTGCCCGCCTTCACGCGCTTGCCGGCTTTCGCGATCATCGCGCCGGCGGCGCGGTGAGCAGTGCGACGGACAGAGCGGACAGGGTGTTTGCCGGTGGCCGGCAATTGCGCGTCTGCACGCACTTCCAGCCTGCCCGCACCCGGAACCTGCGCGTCGACCAGGACGCTGCCGTCGGGGAGTGCTATCGCGGTGGCGCTCAACCGCCAGGGGAGCGGCGAGGACGGCGGCGGGGGCTGCGCGCCGATCTGCTGCGGTGTGACCTGCGCATCGGAGGGGAGTTCGTGCACGAGATAGACCTCAGAGGCGTTCACACCGTCGCCGAAGAACAGGTTGGTGGCCCCCGAGGCGAACGCGAGCGTCTGCCCGTCGCCGGAGAAGGACAGCAGCCCGGCGTTGCCGTTCGGTTCGGCGCCGTCGTAAGTGGAGGTGACCCGCTGCA
>Ga0210387_10001371_pt1 | contig 18328 bp, 21 predicted proteins | sample IncBWC7OmetaG_FD_160108 | JGI IMG/M metagenome (GOLD analysis project Ga0210387, IMG submission 160108) | Forest soil microbial communities from Barre Woods Harvard Forest LTER site, Petersham, Massachusetts, United States - Inc-BW-C-7-O ...
TCGCTCCCGGTTCGCCAGCCGAGAAAGCCGGTATTATCCGCGGGGACGTTATTCGTAAGGTGAACGGCTACGAGGTCAAGGACACCGTCGCCCTTGTCAACCGGATTGCCGAGGCGGACATCGGCGCAAATCTATCGATCGATCTGGTGCGCGATGGCGTGACGAAAACTGTTACCGCGCAAGTGGTTGAACAACCAGCGGATCTGGTGGCGCGTCTGAATCGGAATCAGAACGCCCCTGATCCACTCGGTAGTTCGCAGAATGCTTCGTTTGCGGGGATCGAAGTGCAGAACCTGACGCCGCGGCTTCGGGCCGAGGCCAACGTTCCGGCGAACGTGAATGGGGTGATTGTCACCCGTGTCGATCCCTCTTCGGCTGCTGCACAAGCGCTCAGGTCCGGAGACGTCATCGAACAGATAAATCGACAACCCGTTTCCAATGTGGACGAATTTCAGAGCATCGTTGGCCGGCTCGATCCTGACCGGCCCGTGATGGTCGGAATGGCGCGTAATCGGCAGCGATCTTTTGTGATCATCCAACCGAACTGAAGTCTTCCTCCTGAATTTTATCAACGATTCAAATTAATGTTATGAGCCAAGGTTCTTCCGGTAACGTCATCGCGGCGCTAGCAAGTTTTTTCATTCCCGGCCTCGGCCAATTGATTCAGGGCCGGATCCTCGCTGCGCTGGCGCACTTCGTCCTGACGGCGCTCCTCTGGTTGTTCTTGCTCGGGTGGCTAGGACACATTCTCTCCTGTGTAGAAGCGGCGCGGTGGAAAGCGCGGTAGAGGCCGGGAGTAGGAGAATATATATGCGCGAATCAGCAACAGGGCCCGGTTCGGAAGGTAATGTCATTGCAGCGCTGGCCAGTCTGGTCGTACCCGGACTCGGGCAACTGGCGCAGGGTCGAATCTTTTCGGCGCTGCTGCAGTTGGTATTTTCAGGAATATTGTGGGTCCTGTCTTTCGGCCTGCTCGGGTGGGTAGGTCACATTCTGGCGGCGCTCGACGCAGCCCTCTGGAGGGGGCCGCGCTAGTGTTCTGTCCCCGAAATAGCATGTATTTTGTGGCGGTTCAAATGGGCCGTCGACAAGGCGGTCCGAGCCGGACTGGCGGTAAGGGAGCAGATCTGAATCGAGGTATGACCGATCCGGCGGTCGCCGGACAGCCGCCGCCAGGGCGCGAGGAAATAACAGGGCACTGATCGATGGATAAACTCCGATTTCCCCCGCCGGGAACTGCACCGGCCACGCTGGTAGTGCCGCCGGAGTATCAAGGCCAGCAACCGGTGGTAACTCTGATCGAGTATGACGCCCACTCCATTGAGGAACGCAAAATCGAGACAATGGATGAACTTTTGCCCTGCCTCGACAATGACAAGGTAAGTTGGATCAATGTGGATGGTCTCGGTGACCCGGAATTCTTTCAGCGATTGGGGCGACAATTTCGAATTCATCCACTGGCCCTTGAGGACCTCTTCAATATTGGGCAGCGTCCGAAGATAGACGAGTACGATCGGCAACTCTTCATCGTGCTCGACATGGCCTACGAAAACAAAAAGGAAGAGGTCGTTTTCGAGCAGGTCTGCATCGTGCTCGCAGAGAATTTTGTCATCACGATTCAAGAAGACCCGGGCGATGTATTCGACCCGGTGCGGCAGCGATTGCGAGATGGGGGTGGGAACGCGCGGTTTATGAAGGCAGACTACCTCGCGTACGCGCTGATTGACTCTGTCATCGACCAATATTTCCCAATCGTCGAATCCTTGGGCGAATCTATGGATGACCTGCAAGAGACGTTGCTCGATCAGCCGACTCGGGAGCGTTTGCGGGACCTGCACGAGTTCAAGCGATTAATCGCGAGGATTCGGCGGGCCGTTTGGCCGCAACGGGAGGTGCTCGGTCGGCTGATGAGGGATGAAACCGGCCTTGTGGCGGCACGAACTAAACCGTTTTTTCGCGACTGCTACGACCACACCGTGATCATGGTGGACATTCTCGAGACGTTCCGAGAGGCCGCGCGCAACATCATGGACGTCTACCTCTCGAGCATCAATATCCGGACCAATGAGATCATGCGAGTGCTGACCGTGATCTCTTCGATCTTCATTCCACTCACGTTTATCGCCGGCGTCTACGGGATGAACTTCGATCCAAAGCTGAGCCCGTTCAATATGCCAGAGCTCGAATGGACTTTTGGATATCCGTTCGCGATCTGTTTGATGCTTGCCGTGGCAATTGGAATGATCGTTTTTTTCAAACGAAAAAAATGGATCTGATTGTGAAGGCGCCCATAAATAAAGGAACAGGTGTTCCAAAGTACCTTTCCCCGCCCGAGAGTTTAGGTGGGATTTTTACCGACACGCGCGATCCAATCCGGATGGTTCCTGATCAAAGCTAAGGCTTTCTTTGTCAGCGTCTTCCCGGGTTCGATTCGAGGCCAGGGCGAGGCCCCTGACGGATGCGGCAAAGGCACCAGGTCAAATTGGCGGCCAAATTTTTGTACGCGCACAATTTGGCCGACCAAATCCGTCAGAGGCGGCAACTCTTCCAGGAACTGGCCGATGGCCAGTTTGCCGACCGCAATCACGAGTCCAGGTTTCAAGATCGCAATCTCGGCTCGAAGCCACTCACGGCATAGTGCGACCTCCTCCCTGGAGGGAACACGATCGCCCCCTTGAGAATTTTTGCCTGGGAAACAACGGCACACGGCGGCCATATAGACTGTTTGACGAAACTCCATCTCGGTCACGCCGATTTCCTGCTCGAACCATTTAAACATTGCTTTGCCCGCAGTCCAGGCGAACGGACGTCCTAAGACCGGTTCTTTCACGCCGGGCGCCTGTCCGACCAGGATCACCCGGCTCAAAACCGGACCACCGGAAACAGGAGTCGACTGCATTCTCGGGCATTTCCGGCACGAGCGGAGCGAATCGACGTGGCGTCCCAACTGTCTTTGCCGATTTGAAATCGTCGATTTATCATCCATAAAGCTGCGTGCGTTGGGCGAAGAACTGCTTGCCTGACCTTCCTCCGGTTGCCTAACATGAGTCTCTACCCCTATCAGGAGATAACACTTTGGAATTAAAAGACATCAGGGCCATCATCGATTTGATGAAAAAGAACGATCTGGCGGTTTTCAAGCTTGAGAAGGAAGGGTTCAAAATCGAGCTTGAAGCGCATCGTCCCGCGCCGTCTTTCGTTTCTGTTCTTCCCGGGCATCAAGCGGTCACTGCCGCTCCGACGGCAGGCTATCCGGCGGCGGCCCAGTCTGCCCCGGCTGCGGTTGAACCGAAGGCGGATTACAAAGAGATCGTCTCCCCGATGGTTGGGACCTTTTATCGAGCTCCCTCACCCGATTCTGCGCCTTACGTCAACGAAGGTCAGGACGTCGCTGAGGAGACAGTCGTTTGCATCATCGAGGCCATGAAGGTCATGAACGAGATTAAAGCCGAGGTAAAAGGGGTGATCACCGAGGCCTTGGTCGAGAACGGGGCCGCTGTCCAATACGGTCAGCCACTCTTCCGGGTGAAGTAATCGTGTTTAACAAAATCCTGATTGCCAACCGCGGTGAGATCGCGCTGCGAATCATCCGAGCTTGCAAAGAATTGGGGATTCCAACAGTGGCCGTCTATTCCGAGGCAGACGTCGACTCGCTTCACGTTCAGTTGGCCGACGAGTCGGTGTGCATCGGTCGGGCGCCGAGTTCGGAAAGCTATTTGAAAATCGATCGAATCATCAGCGCGGCAGAAATCAGCGATGCCGATGCGATTCATCCCGGATACGGTTTCCTCGCGGAGAACGCCCATTTCGCGGAGGTTTGCGGGAGTTGCAATATTAAATTTATTGGGCCTCTGCCTGCAGCCATTCGGATGATGGGCGACAAGAACGCGGCCCGGGAACAGGCCATCAAAGCCGGGGTGCCGATTTCGCCCGGGAGCGACGGAGTCGTCGAGACGGAAGCGGAGGCCTTAAAGGTCGCGAAACGGATCGGGTATCCTGTGATGATCAAAGCGATCGCGGGGGGCGGCGGCCGAGGGATGCGCGGAGCGCACAGCGATGTGACCCTGGTGCAAGGATTTTACGCTGCCCGCGGCGAGGCGGAGAAAGCGTTCGGAAACGGCGGCGTCTACATCGAGAAATTGATCGATCGACCCCATCATATCGAGTTCCAGATTATCGGCGACAGCCATGGTCGGCTGGTGCATCTAGGCGAGCGCGACTGCTCGATCCAGAGGAGAAACCAGAAAATCGTCGAAGAATGTCCCTCTCCGTTAATGGATAGAAAGTTGCGGAAATTGATGGGTGATTGTTCAGTGAGGCTCGCGCAGGCTGTTGGGTACGAGAATGCCGGCACCATGGAGTACCTCGTCGATCGGCAGGGGAGTTTTTATTTTATGGAAATGAATACCCGCATCCAGGTCGAACATCCAGTCACGGAGGAGGTGTATGGTTGTGATCTGGTGAAGGAACAAATTTTGATTGCGAGCGGCGCGCATCTCTCTGAACACATAGCGACCGCGCTGCCGCGCAGTCATGCGATCGAGTGCCGAATCAACGCAGAAGATCCGGCGAACAATTTTCAACCGAGTCCCGGGACGATTGATCTCTACTATGCGCCTGGCGGTCGTGGTGTCCGGGTGGATTCGCATGTTTATTCGAAATATACGGTTCCGCCGGACTACGATTCCCTGATTGCAAAATTGATCTGCGTCGGTTCGTCCCGTGAATCGGCCATCCGGCGGATGACGCGCGCGCTGGGCGAGTACCTGATTACAGGCATCAAAACGACTATCCCATTTCATGTGGAAATCATGCAGAACCCGGATTTTATCCGCGGGGATTTCGATACGAGCTTCGTGGAAAAAATGACTGGCCCGAAACGGCTCGATTTGAAATTGTGAACCCGCTCAGCCGTTGTTTCTTGTACGGTATCGTGGACTTGGGCTATGTGCCGCCTGAGAAGGTGGCGACAGTGACCGCCTGGCTCCTTCAGGGAGGTGTCGACCTATTGCAGCTCCGCGCGAAAGAGCATTCAAAAACGGAGATCGTCAAATATGCGGAGGCAATGTTGCCGCTCACCAAAAACGCTGGCGTGCCGCTTATCGTGAACGATTACCCGGATCTGCTGAGAGAGGTCGATGCCGAGGGATGCCACGTTGGTCAGGAAGATGCCGGCGTTGCTGAAGCTCGCGATCTGGCAGGTCGCGATTGTCTTGTCGGCAAGTCGACGCATACATTGGCACAGGCCAAAAGAGCAGAAATTGAAGGAGCCGATTACATCGGGTTTGGGCCGTTGTTTCCGACGGGGACCAAACCCACAGCCAAAGCGATCGGACTCGTCGAGATCCGAACACTGCATGAACAGGTGAAGCTGCCAATCTTTTGTATTGGTGGCGTGAATTTGGGAAACCTCCCAGAAATTTTGTGCGCCGGCGCCCAGCGGGTCTGCGTTGTTTCGGACCTGCTGCTGGCTTCGGATGTCGCCAACCGGACAACGGAAATCAAGTCGGCGTTGAGATAAGAGGGGGAATTTCGGAATGCGAAATGCGGATTGCGGAATTTTCGGAGGGCGGGTTCCGGGATTATTCGCCCTGTTAGATCTAAGGAGAATCGAGGATTGTCGATTGCGGGATTTTCGCGCTGCTAGAACTAGGGGAACTTACGAAATTCGAAATCCTCAATTCCTTCTTAGGATTCCGCAATCGGCATTCCGAAATTCTTCTGGAACGGTACGATCGCATTTTTGCGGGAAGGCCGATAGAAACTGATCATGACCTGGTTGAACGAACCCCGAAACTGGAAACAAGAGAACGACCAACTTTCCGTGGTTGCCGATGCCCGCACGGATTTTTGGCGTAAAACGCACTACGGCTTTGTCAGGGACAATGGACATTTCTATTATGAAAGGGTTGCCGGGAATTTTGCAGTCGAGACGGAGTTTCGCGGCCAGTACGAGAGCTTGTACGATCAGGCTGGAGTGATGGTGCGTCTGGATGAAACGACCTGGGTTAAAACCGGTATCGAATTCGTAAACGGGCTCTATCATGTAAGCGCCGTTGTCACCCGGGAGTATTCGGATTGGTCGGTCGTGCCGTTCCCGAGCTATCCTGGGTTTCTTCGGCTTCGATTGAAAAGGGAGGGCGGCGCCCTCACGATTGATTATTGGGTCCCCGACGGTGGGTGGGTGATGTTCCGAACAGCCTATCTCTCGACCGCCCACGAACTTGACGTCGGACGAATGGTGGCAGCTCCGGATGGCGACGGCTTTGAAGCTGTATTCAGCGAGTTTCGTATAAAACGCTTAAATACTTGAAGTACGAAGCTGTAGTTGAGCTAATCTGATTCCGTGATCTCGCTGCTTGCGATCGGGATGGATGGTGCGGTAGTTCGGGGGCAGAACTACGAGAAAGAGCGTCGCAGGATGGTGGTTCGGCAGATCGAGCGCCGGGGTATTGGCGACAAAGATGTGCTACGGGTGATGGGCGAGGTGCCGCGGCATGAGTTCGTGCCGAGTGAAGCGAGGTCCAAGGCGTACGAGGATCGGCCGCTGCCGATCGGATATGGCCAGACCATATCGCAGCCCTATATCGTCGCATTCATGGCGGAGCATCTTCTGCTGGAACCCGCGGACCGGGTGCTTGAGATAGGTACCGGTTCGGGATACCAGGCGGCGATCCTGTCAAGATTGGTGACGCAGGTCTTCTCGATTGAGATCGTCGATGAATTGATTCATCGTGCGACTAACGATTTGCAACGTCTCGGCTACCAGAATATTCTCGTGAAAAACGGTGATGGATACGAGGGTTGGCCGGAGTTCGCGCCATTTGACGCCATCACCGTAGCCGCCGCGTTGGACCATATCCCCCAGCCGTTGATCAACCAGTTGGGCGAGGGCGGCCGCATGGTGATTCCGATCGGGAATAGCCACGATCAGCAACTGCTGCTTATTGAAAGACATGCAGGGGGATTGCGGCGTCAAGCGATCTGCCCGGTTCGATTCGTTCCGTTCACACGGAAATCAGGTGATTAAGCCGATTTTGCCGCCTTTAGAAACAGCCTATGCCAGTTCTAGTCGTTGGTTCCATTGCCATTGATAGTGTTAAAACGCAGCTCGAAGAGCGCCGGGAAGTCCTGGGCGGAGCGGCTTCTTATGCATCGATCGCTGCTAGTTTTTTCTCACCAGTCAATCTTGTGGGGATTGTCGGTACTGATTTTCCGCAGGAATATCTCGAACTGTTCAAGTCACGAGGAATCAACCTCGACGGCCTGGAGGTGGCCGACGGCAGAACGTTCCGCTGGTCGGGCGAATACGAGTGGGACATGAACCAGCGCAGGACGCTTGATCTCGAACTCAATGTGTTTGAGACCTTCAAGCCGAAGATCCCTGAGGTCTACAAGCAGACGCCGATCGTTCTGTTAGGGAATATCAGTCCCGTTTTGCAAAACCACGTTCTCGATCAGGTGCAACATCCTCGGTTCGTTGTCGCGGATACGATGGATCTTTGGATAACTACGACCAAGCCTGCGCTTCTTGATCTGCTCAAACGCGTAGATCTTCTCGTATTGAACGACAGCGAAGCCCGACAATTAACGTCAGAGACCAGCTTGATTAAGGCTGGTCGAAACCTGATCCAACTCGGCCCAAAATTTGTTGCCATCAAAAAGGGTGAACACGGATGCTTGCTGTTAAGTCACGAACATTTCTTCAGTTGTGGAGCGTTCCCCTTGGAAGATATCCATGATCCGACCGGTGCGGGCGACACTTTTGCCGGCGGCTTCACTGGATATCTGGCGGGCTTGGAAAAGGAGGAGTTTGAATTCGCCGACCTGAAGAAAGCAGCCGTTTACGGCAGTTTGCTGGCCAGTTTTTCCGTCGAATCCTTCAGCTTGGATCGTCTAAAGACACTCTCCAGGGAGGAAATCGACGAGAGATATCAGTTGTTCAGAGTGATGAGTCATTTCGAGGTGATCGAATAGCCGGCCCGCTAGCGAAGGTTTTCGAGCGCGGCCAGGGTGCGGTCTACTTCGTCCTCGGAGTTGTAATGGACAAAACCGATGCGAATCACTCCTCCCTGATCGGAAAGTTGGAGCCGTTCGATAAGATCCACAGCGTAGAAGTGGCCGCTCCAGACGAAGATTCCCTGTTCGCCGAGCTTTTTGGCGGCCGCTGCCGGGTGGATACCATCCAGTCGGATAGCAAAGGTCGGAGTACGCCTCGCTGCCTGTTGAGGATCAGAAATCCCGTAGATGGTCGCCCGCGGGTTGCGCACTATCCCGACGAGAAATCGTTCGATGATGGCCAGTTCATACTGGCGAATTGCGTCCATGGCGCCGCCCAGTGAGGCCGCGCCACAGGCTTTGTTGGCAAGATTCCGCAGATATTCCAGAGCCGCCAAAGTTCCGGCGATACCCTCAAAACTCTGGGTGCCGGTTTCCCATTTCCCGGGCGGTTGATCCGATGCGGGCCGAACTTTGTAATTCGCTGTCGATGCCACCCGCTCTCGGTGGGCCCAGAGAACGCCGATGTGGGGTCCGAAGAATTTGTACGCTGAGCAGGTCAGGAAATCGCAGCCCAATGTCCGGACATCCATCTTGCCGTGCGGCGCAAAGTGGACCGCGTCGACAAAAACCATCGCTCCCACTTGCCTGGCGAGTTCTACCACGGATCGGACATCGACGAGCGAACCGACCGCGTTGGACGCAAGCGTCACCGCAATCAACGCGGTGCGCTCGCTGATCAACGCTTTTAGATCCTGCAGATCGAGCGAACATGTGTCCTTACGGAATTCCCACGTCTTTACCCTGACGTTCCTTTCCGCTGCTGCCAGGCGCCAGGGAGAAACATTTGCATCGTGATCAAGAGAAGTAACGATCACTTCGGACCTCGGCGCCCACTTCTTAGCCAGGACACGGCTCAGAGCGAACGTAAGGCTCGTCATGTTCTGGCCAAAGACGATCTCGCCGGCGTCCGCGGCATTGAGAAATTCTGCCAGCGCGCTCCTCGCCCGCTGCACCATCTCCGCGGTTTTCTGGCTCGTCGAAAATTGGCCGCCGAGATTGCTGTTGGAAGTGCGGTAGTAGTCGCCGACGGCCTGAATAACGGATTCGGGAACCTGTGTTCCGCCGGGTCCGTCAACGAAGATCGCCGGCACTTGGCCGACGGCCAAACGCAAGGCTGGGAATTGTTCCCGAACCCAGGGGATCGGGAAAGGTTGTCTACAGAAATGATCGGTTGCGGTACTCACGCCGTCATCACAAAAACGTCCCGTGTACCTTCTGCGGCACCGACAGGTTCCATTCCGGTCGTGAAATGGTACAACCGCCGGTCGTTCACCAGGACGAACTCGCCCGGGTGCAATTCTTTTGCGAAAATCGGTGGTTGGTCCGGATCCTCGTGAAGGTGGGTTTCCGCGCCACGCAGGTTTTGGCGGCTGATACAGAAGATGCCGACAAAATCGAATCCGTCCCGGTGGATCCCTTCTGGTGCTGGTTCTCCGGCTTCGCCGGGTGAGGCAACAATGCGGATTTGATGGACGCCGATCTCCGTTGTCTCCGGTTCAATTTTGGAAAAATCGACAAATCGCGACGCCAGCATCTGGAACTCCGGAAGGCGAACAAGCTGATCGTCCAATTCCGGAAAATCACGTTTGATCCCGCCTGCGAGCTTATTGATCGCGGTACTCTGTTCAAAGTACTTGTGTGCGAGACGAGTCAGATTCTCTGGCGGTCCCCGAAAACGAGAGAAGCGGCGCCGCCGAAACTTTCCCTGAATATAGGGATCGAAGGGGAGATCGGCGAAAAAGGGTTCGAACACCCAAGGATGAATGTTTGATATTCGTTGAAACTTGTAATCGAAGTCCGCGGGCCAAATGGGCGGCATAGCTTAACGCTAGTCTTTTGGGTTTCCGATTCAACGCCGAATTGGGATCTCCATGCGCCCTCTTCTTTCGCCTTCGTAGGTGTTTAGCGAAGTCTTCGACCTCAAACCGACCAACAGTACTGCGGTACTGGGGTACTGGGGTACTGGAGTATTCGAGTATTGGAGTATTGGAGTGTTGGGGTGTTGGGGTGTTGGGGTGTTGGGGGAATATGTCTGCTGTACGGATGAATATTGGCGCGTGAGTTGAAGAATCGTTCTCCAAAGCGAACGGCAAATTTGCCCTTCTACGCTTCTAAGATAAGGCCTTATTAGGATGGTTTTTGCCCCGCAGGGCCTGCAGGACTCAGCCCGGCGTTTCAACGCCGGGAACATCCAATGAAAAGGGTCCGCCCTGTAAGGGCGTAAGATCGACGGTCGTTACCAGGGTCGAAAATTGGTGGTATCTCCGCTTCTTCTGGCACACCCACGGGGCGCGCCGCCATGTGGGGAGATTCCCGGCGTTACAACGCCGTAGGTGTAGCGCCGTTGCGCGCGGCCCTGCGCCCGGCACGGTCATCGATATACCTTGCGCGGATTAACTCAGGATTATTGTTCGCTCACGGCAATTCGCGAACGCCATCGGTGCCCGGGACTTCAGTTTCCTTTTGGGTGCCTCTGAAGCATCGAAAGCCACTGAATTCGGAGTTGTGTGATAAACGGCGCACCGCGGCGTACATCCAAAATCACCGGCTGACCACGAAAGATAACCCTAAGCAGATTTTCACTCCAGACTCCAACGGTCCAACATACGGCATGAATCGATCTTTTCTACCAGGGACTGCACGAGTTCATTCAGATTAACGACGGAAAAAACACCCAAAGGCAGGTCAGGCACAAGAATATCGGCCTCCGGCATCTCGTTACTAACCATTCGCCGGACGGAATCGAGACGCGCCGGAGTATACATGTAGCCATGAAGAATCACGACCCAGGATCGTTCGCGGCGAACCGTAATGGCTTTCATGCTAGTTTGCTCCGATGATGTAGGCATTGATCGGGATGTTGTTGGCGACCAGAGTGTAGGAAACGACTCCTTTCTTAAGACCGAAGTAAGAATGGCGGGCGTTGAGCGTGTGAATGCTGGTTTCGAATTTCTGGCCGTCACTGCTGGAGTGGAGGGCGTCGTCGAGATCGTAATGCCGGAAGATGGGTAGCTTCGCGATCGCGTTACTGATCCGGTCGTTGGCTTCGCGCGAAGTCTCCGGGCGGATGAAATTGTCTGAGGCCGAAACGAGCGTATGGAAGCTGATATCAGAGATTTCGCCCATCCTGCCAAGCCCCATGTTGGTCGCCCAGGCGATTAGGCAAGCCGTGAGGATATGATTGTCGGCTTCCTGTTTGGCGTGGCGTCCAAGGACGTGCTCAAAAGCATTCGTAAAGGGGCAACACAAGGGTAGCTGCGATAAAACCCAATAAGCATTGGCGGACCGGGAAGACCAATCCATCCAACGATCCCGACATCGCCCATCGGGCGTCGCGCTAGATTTCGACTCTACCAGTGTCTCCGGTTAGTCTCTACAGACTTGCTAAAAACTCGATAAGCAGGTCGTTTACCTCATTTGGGCGCTCCTGCTGGATCCAATGTCCAGCCCCCGTCACCAGAACCTTCTTTCTCAAGCCCGGCATAGTCTCTTCCAAGTTGTCGAAAGCTTGCCGATATATCGTGATTACCCCGTCGAACTCGCCTGCTATGAAGAGGGAGGGCTGGCGAATCTTCGCTCCGGTGAGAAACGGCGTCAGTTCCCAAACCCTGTCTATGTTCCTATACCAGTTCAGTCCACCTCGGAAGCCGGTTCGCTTGAACTCTTCTGTGTAGAAGTCCAGATCCGCTTCAGTCAACCACGCAGGGAGCGTTTCCAGTAGCGTGCCGGTGTCAAGAAGAGTCTCTGACTTGCCGAACAGAAAACGCCAGCGCTTGTACGGCGGTGCATCGCCCGACCCCGAGTACAGCGACATGAGCATCGTCTTGCGCACGTCGGCTTCGAGCTCATGCTCGGTCTTGCCTGGTTCCTGGACATAGAGCTGGTAAAACTGCTTCTCGCCTGCCATTTGTTTCATCGCTTGAGTCGGGCGAATTTCCGTCCACGATCGCTGAAGATAAGGCGTGCTCAGAAGAACAACGGCACGGAAAATATCGGGCCGCACAAGTGCACAAATCCAGGCGACCGGCGACCCCCAGTCGTGTCCTACGACGACTGCTTCCGACTCGCCGAGGGCATCGACGAGGCCAATAATATCTCCGCTCAACTGAAAAATGTTGTAGTCCTCGACAGCCTCTGGCCGTTTGTCTGGCCGTAGCCACGCTGGTCCGGTGCGACGACGTGGTATCCCGCCCCAGCCAACGCCTTCAATTGGTGCCGCCAAGAGTACCACAACTCTGGATAGCCGTGGCAAAGGATAACAAGCGGCCCCTCGCCATCCTCTGCGATGTGCATCTTGATTCTGTTCGATTCGACAATGCGGTGGTTCATCTCGAAATCGTACGCTAGGTGGGCACATCTGTTCAAGGGCACCAGGGTGACCCCTGCTTTCCCGGTCAAGCGACCGATACCGCCGGCGATAAATGCAGCGTTCTGTTCGTGCCGGCAGACGACTGTCTTGATCTTCGAGTCCGACAGCGTATCGAACACTTTGTCAATCTTCGCACCCGGAATGCCAAAGACATATTCGCCCAGAGACCGGCCGACAACGTGCAGTTAACTTGTAGATTTGTCCGCTCATTTTTGTCGCTCATTTTTTAGTGAAGTTTTTTGTCGGAAACTAAACTCTCGCTCGCGTGGCAGAAGGCTTCTATGCTCAACGAGAGACGTTTTTTGTCCCACTGAACTGAGTAATCCAGAATAGCTCTTTGGAGATAACCCACGCTCGAGCGCTCGACCAGAAGTGCGATATTCGCGAATGGCTACAGGCCGTAATCACCCCAATAGCGCTGGATCTGTAGGGTGCCCAGCAATCGGCTGCACTCAACCAAAGCATCTGCAGTTGCGTGATAGCGTTCGACCAGATCGAGCACGCGCAAGGGCGCTTCGAACGGTAGGCCGGCTAGCAAGTTGCGATCCCGAATCTGTTGGACCGCGTTATCCATTTCGCTCAAGGCGCCACGGACAGTCGGAAGTTGCAACCGGCAGTTGCCTTGACGAAAGCACATCGCAAAAGCGTCCAGCATCTGCTTAAACTCACTTTCTAAACGTTCGAACGGTGGCTTCAGTATTTGTTCGGTGATTGACGGCAAACTGTCTCGGCGAAAGGGTAACTGGCTGATCCGAGTTATTAACGTTTGCAGCGCGCGGACCAGAGCGACAAGCTTCGCCCTTTCATCTTCCCCACACGTGGCTATTCGAATTTGCCGAGCGGCCTGTAGAGCCTCTACTGGTAAAATTGCTAGTTGGGTCTGAATTTTCTCCCGATGCGGATCTCCGCTTAGCAACGCTTTGGTCTGCGTGAAGAGCGTGAGCAAATTAGCTTGCAGCACTCGTTGCGGCAAGACCGGCCAAATCAATCTGCTCACGACCGTTCCGATTCCGATTCCGATCACCAAACCTAAAAAGGTATCGATGATCGTCTGCGACGCCACCGGCACTTGCGGATTGAGCCCGACAAAGGCGCTTATAGTTAAGAATCCGACTAGCATCCATGAGTTAATGCCGGGGATTCGAGCGGTGAGGAGTCCGAATATGAACAGAATGAGGAACAAGACCAAGTTCATGACGGCGTAACCCGCTAAAAATGGCGTAGTGAGAATAACCAAGGGCACGCAGCCGACAACGGCAAGAGCCTTGAGGGATGCATTTTGAAAAGCTCGCAGATCACCTGTCTCACCGCTTCGCAGAAATGGCCGTCCAAAAATGGTGAGCATCCACGCCATGGTTGGAATTACAGCCGGCCCGGGCGGATTGATCCAATTCAGGAGAAGGACTGCAACTACGGCAGCTAAGCCGCCTTTTATCCCAACCTTCACCCAAAACCAGTCGATAGTCGGCAGAAAGTCCCAGTGCGGCTTAGCCTGGGGCAGTGGCTGGCCGAAACGCGGTAAACCCTCCATCGCGCTGCGGATATTATTTAATTCATCGCACAACGAACGTATGGCGCCGAAATATCCGGCAAAAGCTATGGCGGTTTGGATCGGCGCAGCAATCAAAACACCCTGGTCCCGAGTTTCATTAACCTTGTCCTGAAGAGCCGCAAATGCTTCATTTAGACGACCGGAGCGCAATTTTTCGCCTGGAGGATGGGAGGTGGTTAAGATGTTGAACTCGTCGGAGATTGCAGCTTGCAGCGACTCCGCTTCGTGCCGCATGTGATCGAGAAACCGCTGCTCCACTCGATACCGGCTGAGATCAAGTCCCGCCCGGAAAAGGTTGGTCAGGGACACCAGGAACGCGTTGTAGTGGGAAAGGCGCGCGGCAAAAAAAGTGCTCTCTCGTGCGCCTGCTTGTTGCAAATTTCTTAAAACAGATAATTGCTGGTCGAAAGCATAGTGAATCTCTTTTGTCTCGCTGTGAAGAGTCGCCGGGTCGATGGAGGCTTGCACGTGTGCCGATACGAGTTGGCTTACCGTTTTCAGCGCGGCACGGCCTGCTTCGAGAAACTCTTCCCGTGCGTAACGAGGCCAAAGGATACTCATCACCAGAAGCGAGCTCATAATTCCAACCAAAATCTCCTCCGTTCGCTCGAGGCCGATCTGCCATGCTTGTGCTGGATCCGTGACACTATTGGTGACGATGGTAAGCGTGGTGAAACCAAGCAAATAGTAGGCAAATGGTACTTGGCTAGCACCGACTTGGCCGAACTTGTAGCCCGCCAAGGCCATGACCAGGAAAAAGACCGGCAGAAAGATCTCTGGCGTAGAAGTATAGTCGCCGACTAGCCAGATCCCCACGAGGGCTCCTACGATGGTTCCGACCGCTCGCATGATTGCTTTGAACGCTATCGAGCCCACGAATTGTGCGCTCATCGATGTGACAACGGTAAGTATCGCCCAGTTGTCATGCGGCAATCGCAAGACCTGCGTGCAAAACAAAGCGAGCAAACCCGCCAGACCCATTTTGATCCCATATCGTACTCTTAGGTCACCAAAGAGATCTTGGCCCATCCGCTGCGATGCCGTTCCCATCGAAAGAGCCCGGGACGCCATAGTCACGGTTGGGCGAGCGCCGGCAGCTTTGAGGTTTCCGGAGGCTCAACTTCGGACGTCATCGCCACCGAAACGGTCTGACCAATTCGCAATGGCACTGGACTGCTTGCTAAAACCTGAATGCGGACTGGGAAGCGCTGTGGAAGGCGAACCCAATCGATTGTCTGACTGACTGAGGGTAATAAAGCGGTGCTAGTGCTGTCCGATCCATCCTGCACAAAGACACCCCATCCGACGCTACGAACCACACCCTCGAATGGGTGGTTTTCACGGCCCATCACGGTAACAATCGCTTTTTGGCCGACCTGGATGTGTGGCAATTGAGTTTCTTTGAAATAGCCCGCAATCCAAAACGAGCTTGTGTCTACCAGGGCCATCAGCTGTACGCCAGCAGTGACATAGGTACCCTCGCTCGTATTCATGTTAGTGACATAGCCGTCTACCGGGGCAAAGACTTTCGTATAGCCGAGGTTTAATTCTGCTAACTCAAGAGTTGCCTTGGCCGAGGTAAGCTGAGCCCGAACAGCGGCGAAGCTGTCCTGAGCGTTTTGAAAATCCTGTTGGGCGGTCACGTGAGTCCGGTACAGCTGGGTTTGCCGCTGTAGATTTTGCTGCTGCTGTTTCAGAGTCGCTTCGTCATTCTGAAGCTGGCCCGCGGCAATATCGACCTGGGCTTGAAAATCAGACGGGTCGATCTCGAAAAGCAGATCTCCCTTGCGCAGTTGTTGGTTATCATGGACCGCAACGTGAATGATCGGCCCAGATACCCGAGGGGCAATACCGACGATATTCGCTCGGATCTGGCCATCTCGGGTCCAGGGATGCTCAATGTATCGGACATAGAGAGAGACAGCTGCCCAGAGCGCCAGGCCAACAATGATCAGTGTGATTAGATAACTGAACAGCCTTGCCTTCATGGGAAGACCACCATTCCAATCAGCGAGCTAAATAGAACGACCAAACCGACGAAGAAAAGTGGAAGATGCCAGACATAGAGAGACAGGCCGGTGTGCTCCATGATCGCCACAACCAACCACGCCAATAGGAAGCCCAGCGCGCCGACTATCATGATCCAGGGCACAAATACTTCGGAGAACCTGAGTTCCGGCCGATCTAGTGCTCCTGCGAAAAGACTTACAAGTTGCGATCCCCCCACCATAAATATTGTACGTTTTTCTCCACGAATTTGGATATGAGAGTTATTTTCGTCTCCCCGGCCGTCGGTCGAGCTCAGGACTTCGGCGAGCTCAGTCGAGCCGTCGAGGTCGCAATCGTCCTGGCTGTCGCTAGCGGCGCTATCTGCCTTTCGGGTTCCCGATTCGTGTGCAGCTTGCCCGCTACAGTCCGCCTATCTCCCACTGGGAACCGCTAACCGCTAACCGCTAACTGCATGCGCTACTTTTTGCCGCTCGCGACATACGGCTTCACCATTTTCGCAGGATCAACGACGCGGTCGAACTCCTCTTCTGTTACGAAGCCGAGTTTCAGTGCAGCGTCCTTCAACGTCAGATCGTTGTCGATTGCATAGTGCGCGATCTTCGACGCTTTATCGTAACCAATGACCGGCGCGAGCGCTGTCACGAGCATCAGGGAGCGATCCACGTACTCCTTGATCTTTTTTAGATTCGGTTTCGTACCCGCGATCAGGAACCCGTTGCTCCTTGAGCTGGCTGCCGGTGATCTTGAGTGCGTTGATCAGCCCGGCGAGCGTGACGCCGGCTGTCCCCTGGATGTCGTCATTGTAGCAGGAGGCCTTGTTGCGATAGCGGGCAAGTAGAGCGACCGCATCGACTCCGGTCCAGTCCTCGAAGTGGATGCAGCAGTTCGGGAAGATCTCCTGAACTGCCTCCACGAACTCGTCCACGAAGGCGTACAGCTCCTTCCTTGAGGGGCGCTTTTGCCGCAGGCCGACGTAGAGCGGATCCCGGAGATAGGTTTCGTTGTTCGTGCCCGCATCAAGGTACATCGGTAGGAGGCCCTCCGGCGGCACTCCCGCCGCCGCAGTGTAGAGCTGCAGCTTCCCGATCGGAATGCCCATGCCGTTGGCACCCAGGTCGCCCAGGCCGAGGATGCGGCCGGCGTTGGTCACGCAGATGAACCGCACGTCTTTGACCGGCCAGTTGCGCAGCACCTCTCTGACGTGCCCCTTGCGGGTGATCGACAGATACATCCCGTGCGGACGGCGGAAGATGTGGTCGAACTTCAGGCAGGCCTCGCCGATCGTCGGGTCGTACACGATTTCGAGGAAGCGCGCTGGGTCCGACATCAGGGTGTGATAGAAGAGCGTCTCGTTCGTATCGAGCAGATTCATCAGGTAGATGAATCGGTCGAGATCGGTTGGTTTTTCCTTCAAATGGCCGAGCACTCGCTCAAGCTGGCGGTCGATATCTTCGACAGAATCCGGCAGCTGGCCGACTAGGTCGAGCTGTTCCCGCTCCTCCTCGGTGAATGCTGTTCCTTTATTTAAGTTGGGACTATCTAGCACTTCCATACCGCGTAGCGGCGTTTTCGTAATAGGTTGCGTCTTCTGCATATTTTATGTTCCTGTCTTTCGGCCGTTAATTCATTTAGATTTGACGGCCCTCGCTCAAAGCTTGTTAAGTAGCATCTCGACTCTGGGCAGTTCCTATTCTCTCCTAACCAGACGCTTTCGTTGGCCACTCTATCTGAGGGGGACGGCTGCCGCTATGGATCAAAAGAGATATTCTCTATATCTCCTCCGAGCTAGTCCATCGTAGGCGTACGCAGGTGTATTCGCGTAAACTCTCCGCCAGTCATCAATACTGCTAGAACAGAGTTCCCTGTAAGGTGTCCCGTGAATGTGCGAGCAGAGCGCCAGGGTTGCGACTACCGCGCTCAGAGCCGTCCATCCGAGCAAGACCGGCGCCCACCAATTGGTCAGGCCCTGGTACATGAAAGGGGCGCCGTCTTTTGAGGTAATAAAGACAATGATCGCCAGCGGGATCAACGCTGTCTGAGCCCACACCGCACGGAGGCGGAAGTCGTTCTGAAGATCCGGTTGGGACTGCGCAGCAACTGTCATATAGGTTGCTGCCAGGAGTTTGCCCACACGGCAAAAACGGCGGAGAGAACGCCGCTCACGGCAACCACAATTCCGGCCAGCCAATGCAGGACGGGAGAAACCCGGTTCCAGCCATAAAGATAGCTAATTTGATGCTTCTCCTCCATCACCTCCCGCCAGGCATAGATCTGCTCGTGAATGTTGATTTTCACCGGACAGACGTTGGTGCAACTGCCGTTCAAGGTAGATGAGA
>Ga0210387_10001372_pt1 | contig 18319 bp, 22 predicted proteins | sample IncBWC7OmetaG_FD_160108 | JGI IMG/M metagenome (GOLD analysis project Ga0210387, IMG submission 160108) | Forest soil microbial communities from Barre Woods Harvard Forest LTER site, Petersham, Massachusetts, United States - Inc-BW-C-7-O ...
TACATTGATGATACCACTGGACGTACAAGGTTTGTAAAGTATAAGGGTGATGAATTAGCGTATGTGGACGAAGTGCGCCTTCTAGGTGAATGAGCTGTCAGTGTCTCCATGAACCCGTTATTTACACCTTGCATTCCAGCTAGTGATGCTGGTGATTCTGAGCTGCAGAAGTTGCACCTTACTCTTCGAATCACACGGTCGCCTGTTATTGGTGACAAGTTCTCCTCTCGACACGGACAAAAGGGTGTCTGTTCACAAAAGTGGCCTGCTGTTGATATGCCTTTCAGCGAGAGCGGCATGCAGCCTGATGTAATCATCAATCCTCATGCATTCCCCAGTCGTATGACAATCGGCATGTTGGTAGAAAGCATGGCAGGGAAGGCTGGTGCTATGCATGGTCTTGCTCAAGACGCCACGCCATTCAAGTGAGCCGTTGATTATTATTCACGTTGACGTGTATTTGAAACTATGTTGAAGGTTCTCAGAAGGAGACACTGCGATCGATTACTTTGGTGAACAGCTCTTAGCTGCTGGTTACAACTATTATGGAAACGAACCGATGTACTCTGGAATCACTGGCCAGGAATTCGCAGCTGATATTTACATTGGCGTCGTCTACTACCAACGACTACGACATATGGTGCTTGACAAATTTCAGGTACGGACGACCGGTCCTGTTGATCCTGTTACCCGACAGCCTGTCAAGGTATGTTCCTCTTTTGATCGGATTACTCCGCATCAATTCAAACACTGCGCTGTAGGGTCGCAAACGTGCCGGAGGCATTCGATTTGGTGAAATGGAGCGTGATGCCCTTATCGCTCACGGAACGTCTTTCTTACTCCAAGACAGATTGATGAACTGTTCTGATTACTCCACGGCGTGGGTGTGTCGAACCTGTGGGAGTTTGATTTCTTTAGGATATGAGGATATCAGTCTCGGCGAAGTCGTCCTGGGGCCATCGGGAGCACCGAAGCCGACTGGGCCGGGCGGGGAATATTGCAGAGTTTGTCGGGCCGTTGCTGACGAAGAGGATGAACGGGAAAGACAAGCAATGGAGACTGGTCAAGATCTGCAGCGTCCCCAAGCACAAATCAGAGTTGCCATCCCCCCTCAAAACGTACTTGGACGTGCAACGAAGGGGGGAGATCTCGATGTCATCGCCGTACCTTATGTCTTCAGGTTCCTCTGCGCCGAGTTAGCATCGATGGGTATTGCAGTGTCGCTAGAGGTCCGCTGAATTCTTCGCGAATCGTTTCGCTTTCATGCTTTCGCAAACACATTTACTTTTAAATCAACATTATATATCCACAGATGTAGTATATCAAGAGTAAATAACAGATAATGAACCTCGCATACAGCATAACCACTAGTTATAACAATGTGAATCCAAAGAGAGATGGGAAATCCAATATAATTAAGAAGGAAATTAAGTTGCGACCTCCACAACAGCAGGGGTATATGTTTGAGCAGTTTCTTGAGCCAAGGCATTGCCATTAATGCCATGTGGAAGAAGGTCAGTCATCGAGACTGTGACTTCTTCAGGTTTCGATTTCTGCGAACGACGCTCTCGGGGAACCACCACTTGCTCCTGGGTGAGGTCTCCGCCGAGGAATAACTCCACCAGCGCGTGCTCCAGAGAAATATCAGCTTCTGTTCGCTGCGTAAGAGGGGTATCGGAGGGTGAAGGCGAAGGATAAGGAATATCATATTCTGTGGGCTCAACGGATATGCCGGATTTTGCAAGGAACATTTCCAAGATGAGGCGACATTCGTCGACATTCGTGGCATTCGAGAAGTGACGGCGCATGTCTCTTGCATCATCCATGGACAGATGAGATGAACTAGTACTTGGTATAATTGTGGATGGCGACTTGCGGGTTGGGTTAGCCCGAATGGCTGTTGGCGGATTTTTCGGAGACAGTCTCTTAGGTAGGGGAAATTCAGTTGCTGAATCGACAGTGGTGGGCAGAGCCTTATCAATGACGGCAACCGTCGTGGGAGGCTTGGGACCTCGTAGAACATTATTCTTGATTGGTTCCTCATTTGCGCCATTCTTAGCATGGCCATTAGCGGATGGCAATTGGGCCTCGAAAGGCTTCTGGGGCGAATATATATTCTCCGGACCATCTGGTTTCGAAGGAACAGCAGGGGCAATGACAGTCGGTTGGGTCTCAGAAGGCATGTGCTCCCACATCGGCATGACCTTTCGAGTAACAGAGGTTTTGCGTGATGGTGGACTGAACGAGCTCTTCTCCTCTACAGAACCTTGGGAAGGTGAAGGCGAAGATGGCGGTGAGATGGGACGCGGACGAGGGGGGATAGGTCGGTTGGCTAGGGCGGATAAATTGCTAGCTGATGTTTTGGATGCGAGGGTTGTAGGTGGTCGCGAAGAGGACCGAGATAGGTCCTCGGAGCCTCCAATACTCCGCGACTTCCCGGAGTTTCCCATCGTCAGTTTCGAGACCATCCTCTGCAGCCGGCCAGAGCCCTTGGACTTGCTGGTCTCTAGAGACGCTGCACTTTCGGTTGTAACGGGCGGACCTTCAGCCAGGAAATCTATCATCTCTCGGCCAGCCCTTGATACAGGCGGGGCGGTAGGTGGGCCCTCGGCCAAGAAATCCATCAGATCTCGAGTTTTAGAGGACACGGCATATTGCCCTTTGCGTTTGGGAGTAGTAGGTGTTTTCAATTGGACCTGAGCGGCGGGCTCTGGGGCCTCATCATCAGAACCCCCCATCACATCATCTAGGTCAAGCGACTCCCGATTGCGTTGGATCTTCCGAGTGCGACTTGGAAAATTCCCATCGTCAAGAGCTTTGGGGACTCGTCCTTCTCGAGTCTGGGTCATGGGTGAGGAAGAGACCGTGGGAGGAGATATCGGTGGGAGAGGGGTGGCCGCGGATTTCCTGATGAGGGGGCGGATCGCTACACCTTGACTAGAAGCGGAACCTGGAGGAAGACGGTTGCCAGAAGTAGAGGACGAGGTGGGTGGAGTACTAGGGGAAGAGGTGACGTCAGCTTGACGGCTGCGGTTGGATGAGGGTGAAGCTTTGAAAGCCTCCTCTTCGTCCTCTATGATCGAGTCGACGTGACGAAGGGAAGGACGACGACCACTGCCGCGCGATGGTGCAGACACAGGTGCAGGTGCCGTTTCCGTCTTTCCAGACAACAACGGGGCTGGTCGCCGATTTCCACGCTGGTCTTTCTCTTGTTTGTAGTGCTGACAGAAAACTTGAGCGTTTGGAATGGTATACGAGGAGGGAACACACCTCCATGGTTTTTAATCTATCAGGTGTCAACGAGACCTTCAGGGTAGAATCGGAACGCATAAGGTTGTCAAATTCTTGAAGCAGAGCGACATCCTGAGGCTAAATAAGCTTATATAAACCATTAGGAGACCAAGTTCGGGAGCACGCTTACCTCCAAATCCGGCTTTTCGCTCTCATTATACGCCGTCAATGTCTGTTTGGTATCCTCGCTGAGCACTGACTCAGACCGCTTATGACCTCCTTGGCCCTCCCAATCACGATCATTCGATGTCCTACTGAACATTTTCATGGCTCTACCCTTGTCAAATGATGATCTAGAACCTGACGTAGATGTAGGGGCGATGGTAGACATCGGCGATGCGTCCGACGAAATGCGAGATCGGGCAGAACTAGTGGCACTAGATTCCTTGCCTGGCGACGAAGGATCTTGAAGTGGAGAAGACGTGCGCGACGAAGACACCTTGTCGCTGCGTGAAAATGATTTGCTGCGTTTAGGTTTTGGAGATTTGGACAGGAGTTCGATCTGTTCATACACTTGATAGGAGGTCAATGAATTTGATCCGATCGAGCCGAGCCTGGCAAAGTATAAAATTTTCAAACCTTTCATAGACTTAAAAAGGCCATATATAGAATCGTCTTCGCAAAGTGCCACGAAGAGATCCTGTACTGTAGCACTTGTCCTGCTGCTATCGCGGGACGCCACGCGGCCCACGTTCGACAAAATATGTCTGGGGAACAAGGTCAAGACTGTCCATGAGAATGATAAATGATGACTACGTACTCGCACATGGATCTGCAGGCAAATTCCGTTAGAAGGATATTTGGGATGGGAACACAAGAACTCACTCCAACACAGCGGTGAGATACAACGCCGCAGGGGCAACCAGGTTGGTTTTCGGAGGTGATACACCACCAGTCAGCCTCATTTTATCGTGCAAACGAGTCTCTGCCTCCAGGTCGTCGTCAGATTCATTCAAAGTGCAATACGCTTCACACTTGAGCCGTAGCAACTGGACTTGCACCGTCAACTATCATCATCATCAACTTAAAAGACAGAGAATGTCTAACCTCAAACGCCCATTGGAGATGAAAGGTTTTCGCATCATCTTCGGGTGGTGAGACACTGCTGCCTGAAGGACTTGTGCGGTCCCAATAAGCCCTCAACTCAACCTCCGCTTCTAGCAAAGCCTCTTTTCCTAGATTGGTGGGAAGAACGCGGAGTAAGCCTGCTCTGAGTTTATCCGTGGAGAGAGAGCGCGCTGTATTGAGTATGCTGTATAGAAACTCATCGAGGAGAACATTGACTGAGCGGAGCGCTTCGGCTTTCAGTTTGATAGGCCGAATGTCGGACAGAATGACATCGGCTGAATGGAACGAAATATACGCAGGACCTTGGAGAACGTCAGACGGGTAATCGAAGGGAATACGGTCGAGCTCACCGTTACTCTCAATAGTGCCAGGCATCGTTGTAAGATACAAAGGACTTTCAAACCAGTTCCACAGAACAACCGGCTTGCCTAATCCGGTCGACTTTCTCATGCCTTGATGTACTACACCGCTTATTATGGGCTTCCTTGATGCCGACAATTTTGGAATGGAAAAAGATGATCATTATCTTGGACCAGATTTGGCTCTTCCATCAACATCATTTCTTCTCTAATGAACGAAAAAGTCTTGTCCAGATCATTAATATTCAACTACATTCCAGTCAACATGACTTCTACTGTTTCCTCGTCACTGGCAAAATCCCGGTTCGACGAAACACTGGCAGCCCATCCGCACTCCCCTCCTTTTCTTCCCCCTCTCGCTTGCCTTCGACCTCTTTACCAAGGATCTCCACCTCATCGTGATCCGATGCGGAGTCCATGGGATTTTCCAATTCATCGTTTACTTCGGCTATATGCCAAAGGACCAGACCTTGGTTAGCCAGTTGTGATACTTCCCCAGAATTAAGATCGTCAAATTCAGGCATCTTTGTCGACTTGGACGATGAAGAAGTCAAGAAGTCGTATTGGTTGAATCCTATGCCTTGCACGTCTGAAGTGTCTCGACGGGAAGTGCGGAGCGGAACCGCGGCTCTGTGCTTCCTTGATCCAAGCTTGACAGGTCCGAAGATGTTCCGGAGAACCTGATGGTCCCAATTATCAGTGCACCGGTCAAATCACAAGCGCACGCAATCACTCACCCACTCGCCCAGCACTTTGTGACGGTCTTTCGAAATCGATGCTTGCACTACCGACCTTGGCTCAACCATGTACGAAGGAAGAACCTCAGGAGCGGCCGGTAATGAAGGCGGTATACGAGGCTTGAAGGGATCCGTCGAAGGTCTCAAAAAGTCGTCCTTGTGTTCGAAGAGGTTATGCTGGACAAGTTGACGCGAGGTGCGAAAAAATTCGCCGCAATCTTGAAGAGCTTGTAAATCTAGGTATCAATAATAACAAACATATAGCTCACCTTGGAAGGCGCAGAAAAGAGGACTCAGAGCATGGCTTTCAAGATGATACATGAATTTAGCGTCCGTGAATCGTAGTCCACATTGCTTCCACAGACAGGAGAAGAAAGTTGAAGTTGGCTGGATTGTGACCTGTTATTTCCCTATTACATAACTAAGTTGCAGATAAGCTGCCCACCTTCAGGGATTTCTTTGGTTTGTGCTGCGCGAGGTGCAGGATAAGCTTTTCGGTAGAGTTCATCACAACTTCGCAACCATTCCAAAGGCAAGGCCGTTCGCGGAGGCGGGAAGACGCCTCTTGAACAGCCGTCCTTTCAATGACATCTGAAGGAATTTGGTTCTTTACGATAAATCACCCAAATGAACAGAAAGCCTCGAACCATTAGGATTGATACTATTCTCTTGAGCCGGAAAACCGTTACTTGGTAAGTCTTCTCGACATTTTTTTGGATGGGGTCACACCTTTGTAGCGTCTAGATACAACTTGGTTGTCCCCTTCGTCGTCGCTTTCTTCCTCTTCATCGCCCCTTCGCCGAGCTTGGGCTTTCCGTCGCAGTGTCTCCTGTTGTCTCGCCCTCCTTGCCTTGTCCCTTATCACGTATTCCGGAAGAGGAGGCACAAGAACATAAACCTGCTGTCTCTTCTTGGTCTTCGTCCGTGATGCATCCCCGACGGTCTCGACGAGGGTATCTGGTTTGCGGTACCGACCCCACATAGTTTGATCCTCACCCCCAGCCATTGCCTCGTCCAAACTGCCCATAGCGAGGGATAAGTCGTCATCCACATAAGGATCCGGGTATTGAGCAGCGGTATCCCCATATCCACTCAAACTCATCCGTGGCGGTGACTCGGAAGCTGAAGGTAAGAATAAAGGAGTTTTGTTTGTCACTGCACCTCCTGTGTAATAGAATCCCTGTGGTTCTGGAGTAACGGGTCGCGGAGTTGGTATTTTGCTGGACGAACTCGTCGAATGTAGAGTGGATGGCTCATTCTCATTGGAATCAACGCTAGCCTCGAAGGGTTTCCCACGTGATATGAACGAAATAGTGGATGGAAGCTGAGACGCAGAATTGGCTGAGGTCGATGCGAAGTAGGTGGGTGGTTGTCGTTTCATAGCAGTGGGATGTGCTGAGCGAGGTGCGGGAGAGGTTGCATTCGGAGTTTCCGGTTTTCTCCGGTTTTCTCCAACGAGGTCCCCCTGAGCCTCGGACGTAGAGGCAAAGAGCGCAGATCGCTGTGGCGGAGGGCGTTGAGTGGGGAAAGCATTTGGCGTTGGAGGGGCAGGTCGTTGTGGCTGAGGAGGGAGGGGAGATTCTTCAAATTCAGTCTTCAGTTCCACGTCCAATGTTTGATCCCGTTTTGGAGGTGTTTGAAGTGCATCCGACAAAAGCACCTCCTTTGGAGTTTCCTCCTCTTCCTCCTCCAGCTGCTGTGCGACCATAATCTCACTTGAAGCTGCACTTCCTGTGACGACCCGATCAACGGCAACTTCCGTATTGTCAACACTTGCTGTTGCGGGATCTACAGCTCGTCTCTTCGCACCTCTTTCACTCATCTCCGCTTGGGGCTCTTCGTCTGGTCTGCGTCGTTTTGGCCCCGAGGAATGCCCAAGAGCACGCAAGATATCTTTCGCAAGGTGCGCTTTGTCAGCTTGCGCCGGCGTTCGTGGGGTTCTCTGCATTTGCGTCACGGGTGTATTGTGTGAGACAGGTTGCCCAGCGGCGAGATTGAATGGTGTGCTTGGAGGCGCACCCGAGTAAGGACCATAAATGGCACTGGTATTGATGTTTCGTTGTAGAGTCTCGAAATGTGGGTCATACACCTTCATTTGTTCAGCGGTCAGAGGTTTTGGCAAATTGCCACTGGCGTCTTGATCGACATTTAAAGCCAATGGAGGTTTGTCTGCGAGGTCAGCCGGGTCTCTGGAAACAAACCCACCGTTGCCATCCGGAGCAACAATGATGATTCTTGTAGCAGTAGGATTCTTGTAGAGCTTCAATTCTGAATTGGGTATGTCAAAATACGAGTCTGGGGATGCTCTTCGTGCCCAATCCATAGCCAGTAGTGTGACGTTTTCAGGAGGGTCGGTATCCACGGGAGTGACAGTGCTACTTGTGCCGGTACTGTGCGGAACAGCCCTTTGAACCGGCTTTGTGGTAGAGGTTGAGCTGGCTGGGGCAGCTATGTTGGGAACGAAACTGGGACTAGGCTGACTATCCGACTGCGGCTGAGGGCGATAATGCTTGTTTGCACTCGTAGAACTCTGTGGAGTAACATTGGCAGCATGGGATTGACTCAAATGCTGCTTCAGATATGTCAAAAAATGTGGCGCTGCAGGAATGAGAATAGAAAATGTATACCTCGCTGTGCTGTAGGTGACCATTAGGTGCGACTTCTGGTGCACTTTGTTTTGGTTGAGAAATTGATGAATCCAACCGGAAAACAGAAGAGGATGACGATGACTGTCCTGGTTGGCCAAGTGCACCAGCTAGGCTGGAATAGATGGACGTTGAACCCGTGACTCCAGCTCGGTGGTTAACTTGAAGGCTTTTACGTTAGAAAGGACTTGTCAGAAAAACGTGTGAAATCGCTATTTACCTTGGGATTTATTATTATTATAGTAGGAGGGCTGGGAGGCTGGGTACACAGTAGCCTTTGGTTGCGGAAGTTGCCACTGTTGCTGGTAAGACTGCTGCCGTTGCCGGTAATACTGCTGCGACTGCTGCTGGTGCTGGGGTTGGGGTTGGGGTTGCTGAGGTATGGATGGGGCTGTAGGCTGCTGCTGAGATTGATGTTGCTGCTGATGTCGCGACCCCTGCTGATTATACTGTCGCTGCCGCTGCCACTGATCCATGTTGATCATTCCCCGTGGCGTCCCATTGGCGGATGTCGTAATCGAGGCCCGAGAGCTGTTTTGATATGGTCGGCGAGAGGGGCCATTCCCAGCCCCATTGAATTGTTTGTTCATATCGACCCATCTTGTGCGAGGCTCCGTTTGTCTTGTGGTATGCGTAACCTGCCAAACATTGTTGAGTTAAATGAATCTGAGTTCCAAGGATATGAACGCACGGGCTGAGTAGGGCTCGTTACTTCCTCGATCGTCGCAGTAATTGGGACGATGAGGCTTTGTTGTGAATAACTTGCAGCAGGCGCAGCGGTAAATTGGGATGTTGACGTGGATCCCGAAGCCGTGATGGCCAACGGACTAGACAGGTCAGTAAACCCTTCGCCAAGCCTTTATTCCAGAACTCACCGGTTATGGGAAGAGTTTCGAAGAGCCTCCAGCTGACGCCTTTACGAATCATAACTTAACTATTAGCAGGACTAGTCACGGCAAATAAACGTACTTGGCTTCCTCGCCCTCTTGAACTTTTCTGGCCAATTCACTTTGAATCTGATTGAAATTCCGATTCCCCTCTTCATTCAGCGCGTTCCAAGAGTTCAAGTACTCTTGAACCTGATTTATGCGAGTTTGGTTGCTGAGATATAATTCATCCCCGATGACAACATTCGCAGCATCAACAGGAACGTTCCAGTCCGTTCTGCCAACTGACATGCGTGACTCCAGAGAGCTTCTGCGATCGGCCGGGGAAAGACAGACAACAGTGTTGGAGCCTTGACTCGGAAGCTTCAAGTTGAAGCGAAACTAATAAAGGTATTTACCCCGTGCCGCCGTCACAGTTGTAAACCGTGGGAACTCCAATACATGTCACTCCTTCAAGTTCTCAAGGTCACCCAAGGTACTAGATATTCCATCCCTCGTCAAACACGCTCCTTCGCAGCAATATCGTCGTCATCATCCTCTCCAAACCCTCACACACTTGGCCCATTCCAAGTATTTGACCGCCAGGCCAAACGGCTTCAAAGAGATCGAGCAGCAGCTCGGGATGCGGGCACCCGAAGCACCACCGTGGACTACGTGCGAGATGAAGTAGCTGACAGGATGATGGAGAGGTTATTGGTAGGTAGTCATCCCTTATATTTGTGGTGAGATTTTTGGGCGTGTCCTGACCTCGGAAGCCCTATTAGGATATCAAACGCAAGTTTGATACAATTCTTGACCTTGGCTCTGGTCCTGGCCATTTCACAAAACTTCTTGAACTGGAGAAGGCCAGAAAGTCTGTCATGGTAGATTCTAGTGGTAAATTGCCTCGTAAAGCAATATTTTTTCTTACCCTTAACAAAGTTCGTCAATAGTAACGACCCTCAATCGTGAACCTGACTCGGAATTCGAAGGTCAATTCATATCCGTGCCGCGGGTTTCAATTACTTAATTATTTGTTCTAATAGTGGAAATCCAAAGAATACACGCAGATGAAGAACGTCTCCTTGAAATTGTAGAACCGAACTCGCAAGAAGCTATTGTATCTTGTCTGAGTTTACAATGGGTGAATGACCTTCCAGGTTAGCCCCTTTCCTCGGTCATTAGTCATGCGTTCGCTCATTCCTCCCATGCTCCTCCAGGCGTGTTAGTCCAGATCAAGGAAGCGTTGCAACCTGATGGTTTATTCCTTGGTGCCATGCTTGGTGGCGACTCTCTCTTTGAACTAAGGTCCGCAAATCACGGTCGTTCTGTTGTTTTCTGACGAATCGTCAATGTATTCTTCCGGTAGGACATCAATCCAGCTCGCAGAAGTAGACCGCGAAGGTGGTATCTCACCTCATATCTCACCCATGACTGGCGAGTCTCCATCTTGATTCTGGACTTGTTATTCCATCCTCATATAAAGTACGTTCGGCAGACACCCGAGACATATCAAACCTCCTTGGCCGAGCCGGGTTTACCTTACTCACTGTCGACGTCGATGAAATGAAAGTGGCATATCCAAGTATGTGGGAGCTAATGGAAGATCTGCGAGACATGGGCGAGACCAATGCGGTTGTTGGACGGTTGATTCGAATTTTCCCCTTCGATGGAGCTTGCAGTCTTATTGTTTTTCTTCTTGCACAGGCGACATTTCATTCATCGGGACACTTTAGCCGCCGCTTCAGCCATTTACAAAGGTCGTTTCTTTGTTAGTCAAGCAGACTTGACAAATTCTCTAATGTTGTATTTCAGAACTACACGGTCATGAGGACGGCACTGTTCCAGCCACATTCCAAGTTATCTATATGGTGTGTAACACGCGTCTTCTTGTATCCCGACAAATGCATTGATCTTCCTCCTTTGCTGTAGATCGGATGGAAACCAGCCCCTACTCAACCGAAACCTCTCGACCGAGGGACAGGGAAAGTGAACTTGAAGAAAGTTCTGTGATGAATCTACCATTCGAGAAGCGTCTTTTTGAAGACCTCTGAATTTGAGCTTGAAATTGGAATGCATTTTTGCGGTTCTACCGCCCCGTGCAACATTCGTTCATTTACTTCGTACTTCTTCCTTCGTTGCACTCATATCTGTGTACTACTGGGGCGTCGGGCTGAACTAATAGGAACCCTGCTCACTGCAAGTGATGCGAGTGCTCCGTGAGTTGTTCAACAAGCTGGGAATAATGACGTAGAAGTCGGTGTATTTCTAGTTTAATATCTTTCGAATAGCTTGCAGACTGCTGGTTTCTTGTGACCATCTTTGCCCGACAATTCTCATGCAACCTTCTTCCCCCCAGACACTCTTGCTAACTTTCCTCACTCAGGAAACTGCTCCGTAACTCGACCGTACCTCGATTTCTATTGTAGTTAGCTTACTTGCAAAGTGAGCATAAAGATTTTCACTGATAAGAATTCCTTCCCAGTCTAGGATGAAACACCCTCGTACAGGCACAACCGGAACCCGGCCTTGCTAATTAATGAAATATGATGTGTATATATATACGATGAACTACCAGGGCAGGTGCAAACACGATCTACATCAGAATGCCCAATATGGTTTACCTCCTTCCCAATGCAGCGATGGTCAGGGTCTGCACTCAGCCAAGAGATTCCGAGTCATAGATCCGAATAAAGGCCATCACACGTTGCGTTTAATTGTCTACCCGTGACTCAGATGGACTTGACATTGCGTCAAAAACACGTTCTTTTCTTTTTCATTTGGTTTAGATTCGACAGATGGCAAGAAAGCTGCTTACAGCTTGGGTTCTCATCAATATAGAACAGATGGCATCAAGCTTCTGACACTATCGACCTATCAGATGTTGTGATGACAAGGCACTTGCGTTCTCATCTGACTGCCCATCCACAACCTCTCCCACAGCCTGCTCCTGTTCCTGCTTGCCTACAGCATCGATATCCTTACCTTTCCCACCTTGGAACTTGCGCTTCGGAACAACGCTGTACAAGGCCTCTTCCCAGTCTTTCGTCTCAACCCACCGAATCAGGATCTCGAACACCTGGTTAACCGTTAATACCTTGCGCGTGGGGAGCGAGGCTAAATACCGGCCGATGGGAAGACGGGCAGTGCGGATACCGGAGTCCTTTGCTTTGTTGAGACAGAGGCTCTGCATGAACATTAAGCGAGGAGAAGGTCGCGACGACACGGTTTGGAGTAACGCACTTACCTTGTATCGGTTGTGATCACATATCCCACCAATGATGTATATTTCGTCCTCCTTGAGCTCGGTTAGTTCTTCCTCAGAGTCGGCCGTAAGATAAACGACGTTCTTCTGGATATCGTTTTCAGTTTCACCTGCACCGCTCTCGATTTCCATGCCTTGGCTCTCCTTTGGCTCGTCTTCAGGCTTGCTCTCGTCAACATTTCCACTCTCCTGTTGGTTCTTGCTCTCCCCGGTCTCTCGGTCATCCTGCGTTGCTCCCCGCTGTCCTAACCACAGCCTTTCGTAGCCTTCTTGCCACCATTCAGTGTTAGCCCATCGTTTGTACCCAGCATCACTCATGCCTTCCAGTCGCGTGAACGTGCGTCCATTGAGCGAAGTATAGAAAAGGGTAAAAGGATAAGACGCGCGACGATTGACACTGTATGTGTATGCCAGTTGGGAACATAGTGATGTCACTTCCTGAGACACGATGTATAAGAATAAAAAAATAATTGAGTTGAATAAAATCACCGGAAGTACATACCTTCTCAGTCATCATGTCGTCGAACCCAAGATCTACCACGACCTTCCCTCGAAACTTGTTACCGCGGCCCACCCTAGGTTTCTTCGTCCGTCTCTTGTTCTCCTCCTCCTCATCCTCGCCGAGTTCTCCCGCAGCGCGTTTCGCAGCCTTCTGTCTTTTCTTCTCCTTCTTCGCTTCCTTCTCCCTTGTGCGGCGCTCTATTTTATACGCAGCGTACCGTTCTGCTTTGGCGACTTTTTTGAGTGCACTTTTGGAAAGTGGTTGTGGAGGAGACGGACTGCTGTGGGAGGGAGCGTGATCCGAGTCGAGAGCTGATTGAGCGATTGTTTCGGGGCGCACGGAACAAAGAGTCGCCTCCATCGACATTTCTGATCTGTAAAAGGCTGAAAGCGCTCAACAGAATTCTAGATCAAAAATAAGTGCACCGGTAGATGCCGGGCAAATGAGATTCAGAATCAAGATCGCAGCTAGCTCTAACAGCTACAGTCATTGTCGGCGTCCTCTATTTCAACCTGAAGCCCTCATCTCCCCCGATGATGGCTGCCGCCCCTCTCAATTTCCTCACCGTTCCTGCTGTCAGTAGACACACTGCGACCGTCATTTTCGTTCACGTAAGCACCTACATTTGACGCGCACGGTGCACTCTCTAATCGACCCTCACCCACTACCCATACCAACATTATATTTAACCTGAATCAGGGCCTGGGAGATACAGGACATGGGTGGAAGCCAGTCGCAGACATGTTCCGAGTCGACCCTGCCCTCAGCCACGTAAAATGGATCCTACCTCACTCGTAAGTCGTCCCGTCGTCCATCTTCAGAGGCATCCTGTTGTCTTCAACGGATGTCACCATGGAAAATTCGGTGAAACACGAACCCTAACTGTGCTGCTCTTTTTGTCTATATTCTGTTTCGATCGTTGTTTGTGCTCGGTGGCGCGATCAAATCTTAAGACCCATAACAGCTGTCAAGGCCAATATGGGGATGGAGATGCCTTCGTGGTACGTGCAGATACCAACTATTCCTAGCATGGCACCTTACACCTATCTGCAGGTTCGACATATACTCCTTTGGATTCGACACCGATGAAGACGAGAAAGGCATGCTGCAGTCCGCAAGATTGATAGGCCAGCTGATCACTGCCGAAGTCGACTCGGGCACAGACCCCGGCCGTATCGTCCTCGGAGGATTCAGCCAGGGTGCCACGATGTCGCTTTTGACGGGCCTGACGGGGGAGCGAAAGTTGGCCGGCATAGCGGTGTTAAGTGGGTGGTTACCATTGAGGAATAAGTTCAAAGCGGTGAGTAGGACCGATCTGCGTATATGCTTATCGGTTCTCTGGCTGATAGGGACATGTAGATGTCCTCACCACACGCCTCATCGATCCCTGTTTTCTGGGGTCACGGCTCAAATGATCCACTTGTTAAATACCAATTCTGTCGGGACTCGGCTGATTTCCTGACAACGATACTCGGAATGCCCCCAGCACCTCCGTCCGGCGAATTTAAAGGTCTTTCTTACAACATCTACGATGGGGTCGGACATTCAACGAACCAAAAGGAGCTGGACGACTTAAAAGCTTGGATCATAAAGGCGGTGCCGAGCGAGGGGAGCCGATGAATGCCGATATCCCGATATATCTGTAAAGTACCTTCTGGTTTCTTTTTCACTCCCCGACCGCGCCCAGGACAGGATATTAACATACTTTTCGAGTGTCAATAGTTCAGTTGTTCGTATGTGAGGTCACAGTACAGTACACAAGTTGGCTGATCAGTTTTTCTTGCCTTGGATACACCGGTACCTTTGTGAACTGTATATATATTTTGAGCATCTTGTAACTGTATCACACTCAACACGGATATGTAGAAATTGGAGGAATGTTGTATTATATCTGTGCTTGAACTCTGTCATGATATCATCTGTACTTGAGAACAAGTCAGCACTGAGAACATCATTTAAAGCTTCCGGCATTGTGCAAGGCAGATTCAACCGGAAATTCAACCTATATGGAGCTGACGTATTCTGCCGTGTGTCACAGACGTACTTGTTGACATCTCAACCCATTCCGTAACGGATAAATTTCATCCCTTCTGTTTGAAGTTGTGTATCTAAATTTAACAGGTGTGGAGGAGTCAAGAAGATGTGAATCTGATGAATGATAGCGTTTGGTGACAGGCTTTCAATTTGGATAATATGTTAATCCAAGATAGGGGTCAATATGCACGTGTTCTTGAGCTGTTTGCCTTGTGGTCACGGTTAACGTTGTTATCTTCAAGTTCCTCCACCCTTACGAACTCCCCATAAACGACCCGTCTACCCACGGACATTCCACCCTAACGACCATGTCCAACCCAACCTCCAAGTCCCCAACGCCCCCTCCAGCATATACTGAGTCTTCCAACCAACCCCGACCACACGACCAGCAACTCCTTCTTCCAAACACATTCAGCCCTCCAACCTCTGCCACTCCAAGCCATCACCTATTCGGCCCGACGCCTCTCCCACAACCAAACCTCCCACACCCAGACCAACTGCTCCTTCCGTACTACGACCCCCGCTCGCCGCACTCTGTAGAGCTGGCGGATGCGAGGGCACGGTGGCGGTTTGTGGGCGCAGGGTTGTGGGTGGTGGGGATTTGGGTTGCTGTTGGGGCTTTTGTTGGGGTGGGAGGGTTGAGAGAGGGGTGGTGATGGCTGGGAATTGGGTGATTGTTTATAATTGTGGGCGGATGTTATTTATGAAGAGGGATGGATGAGGGTATGGAGTATGAAGTATTGGGAAGGTTAGAAAGCGTACCTGGAAGTGGGCAATTGCCACCGTCGAGTGTGTGAGTCTTGAGTTGTTCGCTGATTCGGTTGAATGATGTATTAACTGGAATGAAATGTTTAGGTGCGCTCACTGGATGCATTTATCTATTTTCGCGTGCCTGCATCATGGAGCCACTCTACCATTCCCATGTGAGTGACTATATCGCGTTCCTACCGAACGTTCCAACTCTGAATTGACATTTAGGTTTGATCAAGTATGAAGAGGGCAGGGGTGAGTGAATATGGGCTTGGACGATAGGTTGTGGAGTGTTGGGAAGGTTGGAAGGCGTATTTGGAAGATGGGTAATTACCACCGTCCGGTGTGTGAGTCTTCAGTCGTTCGCTGATTCGGTTGGGCATAGATTAACTGGCAATAAACATTCAGGTGCCTTTACTACATGCATTTATTTATCTTCGCATGCCGGCACCATGTGCCCATTTTGCTATGCTCATGCGAGTGAGTGTTACCGTTCCTACTGAATGTTTGCCCAACTCTGAATTGAAATTTAGGTTTTAGGTTTTGATCAATGCCTTGATAGAGGTCATCAAAGTGATCTGCGGTCGGTTCCATGTTAGGCTGAGTAGGGGTTACTGGCTGATCTGAAAGAGATGGGAAGTAGACATGCAAGGTGATTTGAAGGTGATATCTGCATGGTGAGTATGGTAGCATCAGTATTACGTCACGGTTATTCAAATTCATCTCTCATTACCTCGAAGGTTTTTCTGGGTCGTTATTCACTCACGGCCTTCAACGGCTTAGATGGCACAGTTTGAGGGTGGTGAGAGAAATAAAGATATTTTTACTGGAGATGTTCTTTTTGGCTCTGATCCATGCATCAAGGATGTATGTAGAAATACTGCCAGGCCCCCTGTGGCGCCGAGCGGTGACGATTTGGTACCTTTTGCACGCGAAAAGTCGCGCCGACTCAATGTGAAATATAATAAAATAGGAAACTATGTCCCGCAAAGCAGTGGTTGCGTCAGTTTTTTTGACGCCAAGGTGTTTATTGTGGATACCTTTAGCGAGTCACCTGTGAAGAGTGCAATTTTTCGCGTGTTTCTCGCGTGAGGAGTTGTTGATGTGTGCCACGGATGCGCTCGGGTCGCACACACTTTCTTGCTTCCTACTTACTGGACGACTTTATCATTTTTTATGCTCGACGTTCTGGGGTTTCTCTCATTGCACGCTTCACTCCCTGGTTTGACTCGAAGGACCTGTCAGTCACGAAGTTCACACTGGCTGCAATCACCTGAGCGCATGGTTATTCCCGCATTTGACACTGGATTGTCGCAGGGCGAGGGGACAATGGGCGGAGTACATTCGGTCTGAGTCAGGTTTGCATTGTACTCGAGACAGCCCACGTGACATTAAGGTTAGGTTTAAGTCCATGGTCTGTGCGTGAGAAAGGAAAACTGGGAAAGAAACTGAATGACAGTGTCACACGTTCGGCCCCGCCCGCTTCCTTTTGCACCATCACACCCTCTCGATCGCACAGTCCCCCCTTTTCTGACATCCAGCCACACTGTCAATTATTCCGAGCTCATCGTTGCCCACGACGCCAAGACTCCGTGCTTCCACGTAACACACCTTGCTCGTACCCTCCTTAACCGGTATCTCCATCTGTCACGTCCGTCCCACGCGTCGCGCATCGTCCTCAACCGCATACAGCGCAGTGCTCATCGACCCTATTTCTCCCAACCTCACCCTCACTGTATCCTTATCCACCCGCGTCACCTCCTTGTCACCTAACCTGTCCTCATACTCCTTGTGTTGTGTCTGTTGATGTTCTAAATTGTTCAACCACACCACCAACAATCTTTTATCTTATTTCACACCACGAATCTGCCCACTCTGGCTTCCTCTACCATATCTCCTCTGCCATCCCGTCATACAGACGAGGACTTTATCAACAGATCCCTACTAGATTCGCTTGACGCCCAAGCTGACGCTGAGCCTATCACAAATTCTGACTCGGAGCAAGCTGGGGGCTCATTTGGTTCCGCTTCCGACTCTCCAGCCGGCTCTCCTTCGGTTCCCTACCACCTTGCAATGCAATCGCAACAACAACCCTCTTCTCTCGACGAATCTCCCTCCGACAACGCTAACAGTAACATTCTCCACCATATTCACTCCCAAGACACATTATTTAACCTCCACTCCCAACAAAACAACATGTATAACAACACCAACCATGCCATCCACCTCCCTCCCGATTATTCCTCTGACCTCGAAGCCCAGAAGCAGCAGCAGCATACTGCTAAAACCAACGGGTTCGGCCCTCCATACAGATCATCCGCATCCTTCAACTCATTTCCCAATGCCACTCGCGCACGACACAGCACTGCATCATCGGTTCTCACCTCCGCAAACCCTTACCGCGACGCCTCTTCCACATTTTACCCCACTTCCGCAGACGTCTTCCCTCCCCATATGACTTCCCCCACCCAGTCCCACATGCAGCCGTACGACTCTCGTGCGAGTTTTGATTATAGTGCAGGACAGTCTAATACAGTCGGAGGCCACAAACAGTCATATGGCATAGACCCGTTCGGAAACAATACCCCGTCGTCTGCACTCCTCCAATCACATCAGGTGGGCGGGAAACCGGGAGGTCCCTCGCACTCACAACAACATAATGGCTACCCCCAACAATCTGCTCAATACGTCAACGGCCTCCATCTCTCATCCCAGACACCATACGGACCACACGTCCCCACAAATGGCCCCGCTCCAGTGAATGGGAACAGTCCGAACGCCGGCGCGGGCGCTCCCCCAGGT
>Ga0210387_10001373_pt1 | contig 18316 bp, 27 predicted proteins | sample IncBWC7OmetaG_FD_160108 | JGI IMG/M metagenome (GOLD analysis project Ga0210387, IMG submission 160108) | Forest soil microbial communities from Barre Woods Harvard Forest LTER site, Petersham, Massachusetts, United States - Inc-BW-C-7-O ...
ATACTGGGGTTATCATCAAGTATCAACAACAAACCTTATCTTGCGATGTACGATATGTCTTTTCACCGGTTCGAATGGCAAATTTAGGTTGTGATGCAATAGAGATCAGAGCTGCGAGTAAAGGCAACGAATCACCGTTCGCATTCAGCTCAGCTGGAACGGTCATGACTCTGTTGAGATTATCGACACGTCCACCCGCCGATACATCGATGACACCTGCATGATACAAGGCCTGTAGTAAATGCCCTTTGATTTTCTGAATCATGAGCAGCGTCGGCTTGGCAAGGAAATTATCAATGCAAAATCGGTTCGCAGCATTATAGTCACCTCGCGACTGAATAGCCCACCATGCGTTGTAGGCTTGCAGTGTAGCAAGAGCATCGGACCTAAACTCTTGTGGGGTCCAAGAATTCTTCTTTGCGGCTGCCTCCATTTTAAGGTGCATGGGTGATACGAACGGGTCCCGGTTTGTCAAAATCGCCGCAAGAGTCAAAGCCTGATCGAGGCAACGGAAGAAGCTGCCGAATAATACCAGACGGCCCATCTGTGCTTCCACAGGAAGCTGCAATAGAACGCGACCTAGTGACGTGAGATTTTTCTGATCATCAAGCGCCCCGACCATCTGTAGATCTTTCATTGCTGCCGCCACTCGTTCGGGCAGTGGAGCTTCGATAGTGGCTGCCAAGACTTCCTCCACAGCCATACCAGGGAAATTCAGCGCTTTGACATGCATCACAACGTTGCTCAAATCCACACGTTTCATTTCCACGGTCTGATATGGGTGCAACGCAGCCGCATGAGCGCGGCCCAAAATCCCGAAGTACTCACCAGACCTATGTCTCCCTGCTCGGCCCGCTCGCTGGTTCAAGTTAGACGAGCCAACCCATGCAGAGACGAGCGACGACATGTGACGCTCGGGGTCATAGCGCTGTTCTTTGATCTTGGCGGTGTCTACGACGTACACCACATCCGGTATCGTGATCGAAGTCTCCGCTATATTGGTGGCAAGAATGATACGTCGCACCCCTTCTGGAGGAGGATCGAAGATGACTTGCTGTTCTGCCAGAGGTATTGTCGAGTGCAAGAGATGGATGGAATATTTTCTAGTGTCAGTAAAGTCGAGGGCTAAGGGTCCCTGAGGCGTCAACAAACATCGTTGGACAGACATGATATCATCCCATCCTGGCAAGAAGACCAGGACGTGCCCTGAATCAGAACGTTGGAGTACATGCGAAATAGTAGCCCCGATTAATGGGTAGGGGAGCTCGAGGTCATCGTCACGATTCTCACCAAACCCTGCTTGAGAACTAGAGCTACTGCGATTTGCCACGCGGATCCCAAGAGAGGCCGCACCTGTTGGCCCTAGTTCTCGATTCAAGTATTTGATGACTGGTTCTTGACCAAATATCCAGCTCGTCGGACCTGTAAGAAGCTTTGGTACAAAGTCTTCCATGAAACATTTCGTAACTGGAAAAGAGCGCCCAGGGACCTCGATTACATTCGCAGGCTCGCCTTTGTCGTCTGGGAAGTAATTTTGGAAGAGTGTCGGATCGATGGTAGCGCTCATCAGCACGATCTTGATGGGTTTGTTTCTCGCCTTTCGGTCAGCCAATAGCCGTTTGAGGACAACGAGTAACAAATCGGTATCGACGTCGCGCTCATGCACCTCATCAACAACCACATGGGTAACGTCGTCCATATTCCTGCTCCCCGGATGACCAGTGAAAGAGAGGGCAGACTGGAGCCTTTTCAAGAACACCCCAGTGGTGCAGAACGTGATCGAGCCATGTTCCTCAGGTAACTTGGCTTCAAATCGAACTTGATATCCAACCGCCTTACCCAAAGTATCTCCTCTTTCTTTCGACACACGATCGGCCACACTAATTGCTGCGAGGCGACGCGGCTGAGTGCACACAATATTGCACATCGCCCCCTCCCCTCGTTCTATGTAGTCGTCTAGTATTAGCTGCGGAATTTGGGTTGTTTTTCCCGAACCAGTCGCAGCCATACAAATCGTCACATCGTTGTCACGAATATGCAACATGATGTCCTCGGCACGCGTGTAAACGGGGAGTGACGCCCTAGTCTGCCGCATTCGCTCAAGTTTTGGGTCGGCGAGGTACTCTTGTCGTCGCACTAGTAATTGCTTCGATTTATCAGCCAAGAGATGGGGCTTCGCTTCTCGTATGGTGAAATTCAGAGCCGCAGTCGGTGGCGGTTGGGATTCAGGCGCGTTGGAACCAGTCTTGACAGACCCGATGGCTGGGCGATTCCGATACAAATCGCTCTTTTTGATGTCAACGCAAAGGTCCCTAATCTCGTCATCCAATCCATCGCTCATCTGGAAGAAAACCTTCGGAGCCAGACCAAGGTCAGCCCCAGATTTTGCGGCCACAACGAATGACTTCCATAATTCGGCATCGCAACTCTCGAGGTACTGTGTGACATCGAGATAGCATGTCATCTGTGCAGCCTTTTTGTTGCTGCCTGCGCCTAGGCCTATCCGCCGGCCACCCACAGTCATGATAGCTTCCCAGCTACCACTTCCTTTGCGAATTTCGACGAACGATACGTCGGGTTTTCCAAACCCATAACGGCGACAATAGTAGTCCATGAAGTTACGTGCTTGCTCGTAGGTGACTACAGTGGAATCTGAGAGCGTGACCTCGGTGTGGTCACCAGTTTTCGACTGCAGTTTCTTCGGATTATCCAGCTATGCATTGCTGTGAATAGATGACCCAGCACAGAAAGAACAAGATAACATACCAGCCCTAAATCGTGCAACTGAAAAACGGCTGAGAGAGCGGCAAGTTTTTCCGAATTCTTTTTATCCAGACTGTCGCCCACCCCGACAATAGGGGGCTCCATGTCTACAGTAACGGTCGTTCTATTCAATAAGGGTATAAACGTCTCGGCATCAACGGAGACTAGATTGTGGAGAGACAAAAGGTTTACCTCCACATTTGTTGCGAGCGTGGTCCATCAGCGAGATACCCAGACGTATACTGGTACTGCGGGAGTTTGCCGAAAGCCAACATGGAGAAATTCCCAAGCGAGGATTTAGGTGTCGATTCGTGTATTTTTTTGAGTGGGATCGGAGACTTATTGAATTCGCCGACAATATAAGCTTGGTCCCGTACAGGTCCGTCTAACATCTTCCGAGCGGTGCCCCGTCCCCCGCCGCGACTCCCCGAGAAACGGGACGTAGAATTATGGCCTAACACGGAACGAGATGATCGTACGCCGAAGGTGGGGGCTCGCGACGAGCGCGGAGACTGAGCGTGTGAGGATGAAGGCATTTCAAATGCGGGGGATACGAAAGGAGGACCAGTGGGGGTAGTGGTGGTTCTTCTCGAGAAGGAGAAAGACGATGCTGATTGGGGGCTATCTACTCGGAGAACTTTGGAGGACGGGGACGGGGAAGGGTGTTTAGGCGCGGTTGCGGTAGCTTGCTGAGCAAAGGATCGTTTGAGGGGAGGAGTGTCCGCGTTGGAGGAAGAAGAGGAAGCCTTTTTGGTAGGGTCAAATTGCATGAGGAGGCGATGCCTATGCCGAAGAGATGGGGCAAGGCGCATAAGGGTATCAACCAAATGCCTGGTTTGATATGAGATGAGATGGACCTGAACTAGATCACGGACTGACCTGTTTTCCTGGACTCGCTGTTCGAGCGACTACTGTCCGGTTAGTCTGAGCTGGGTGAGAGCTCCAGTGTTATTTGCAAGTCCAAGTACAAGTGAGATGCTCAAGAGCGTTGCGCGTCAAGCACTACTATAGCTGAATTATTTATTCCGGAAATTGCCGGGTAAGGTTCACATATTAATCTAGGCTATCTCATCCATCGAAGCCCTTCCAGCACGCTCGATACCTTCATAATACTTGAGCCGTATAGCAGCCGCCTTGACGGCCTGCCAATCCTGCTTTTCGACCAGATCCTCTATGGCATTTACTGTCCGCCGAATCTTGGCTGAACAACCAACCAACATTGACGAAATTGACACGACAAAAGTCCAAATCTGCACGTACTGTCGTTTTCCATAAGAATAGCCATGAGTTGTTCTGGCCCATTGGCATCGTCGATTCTCTCCCTTTCCTTCATGATCTCGGTGATAAATTCCATGGCCTCTAATGATTCGTTTTCCGAGATGGGATGTTGGTTGCGTTCTAGAATATACTCGGCCCGCGAGAGAGGTTTCAAAAGACATTGGTAGGCTTCGTTGACGCGGGCAGACAGTGCTTGTGCGACATCTTGTTTGTGCTTTGGATGAAGTTTAGAACAAGTAAACGCGACATAGACTTTGAAACGTACAGAGCCTTTGGAAGCCCAAGAATCTGGATGACAGATGGCCTGGGATTCGCGAAACCGCTGCTTCAGATTAGAAATGTCGACGATAAAAGGGTTGGGATGAGAAGGCAAGCCGAATATTTCATGAAGGGTGACAGTAGAGGGCAGAGGGGAAATGTACCAGCAGGTGGTACATGCGGGTAGAGGGGTAGGAAGTGGTGAAGAACATGAGGGACATGTATTCGTGGATTTTGTGTAGAACGGTGGTGAAGGATGAATGAAGCGGGTAGTGCGAAACGGAAGGTAACGGACGGGTTTCCAGATGTAGGGGAGTCTTGGAGAAGCGAGAATGCGTAACGAGGACATTACAAGAGAAAAATACCGCAAGATCGAGAGTCACGTAAATCAAAGTAACGTCACGCGACTCAACTTAGTCACGTGTCAGTCACGGGCACCGTGACAGTTGTACTATACTTAGACTGTAGTACCATCACCACGCGCCACATCAGTATCAGTCCTATGTATCAGTCCTAGTACGTATACGTGGCTCTGTATAGTATCAGAACCGTGACGTGTGACCAAGGTCTTTGTTATCATAAGGTCTTTAATTAATAATTACATAACTTGTGGGCGGTGACATCATGTGACTTTTCTCTTATACAAAGGCTACATTAATATTGGCACCACGGTCTGTCTCCACCCACTCCCCTCCAACGGTCTTTACTCTACTCTAATATGTTTACTGAATCCCCCGTATCCACATCAGCCTCCCCATGTATCCAACTTGAAACCGATGAATACAGCGCTGCAGATCCTGCTCGCCGGCGTCTCCAACCTAAAGCCCGTTTCCCTCTCTTCGCCTCTCTGTCCAATCTGCGATACCCATCTTCAATACCATCTGGTTCAAAATCGAAAGGAAAAAGGAACCACAAACAAAACCACGGGGCGGCTACAGACGACCCACCTATCGTCGTCCACCCCGACGTGGCCGACTCCAATCCAATAATCCACTTGGATAACTCTGCCATCGCCGAAGAGGAAGAGTGCAATAACATATACCAATGGGCAGTAATCTACGAAAACCAACGAGGGTACGTTCTTGTTTCCATTGCACCTGAAATTCACCTGATGGCACAGCAGCATCACAGCATTCTCCATACCATACTACTCAAAACAGTGCCTCCTCCCCACAGACCCCTCCCCATTTACAATTCCAAGCTCATCCTCAAAACAATCGAAGCAACCCAACGTATCGTTCAAAGAATATCCCCTCCCCGATGGCACCTGGTGCTGGGTCTCCAAATCCTGGATGATAGACATGCGGTCCGACACTGGCGAAGTCCAACATGACGGCTTCGAGTATAACTGGATGTTCCGGACGCACAATTGGCGCGCAGAGGTGGGGTCCTTGAATGCGGGCGGTTGGGTCCGCCGGAGGAGGTGGGTGAGGTTGATGATGAGGCCTGCGAGGCATAGATCGAGGCGCCAGTTGGAAGATGGGGATAGTGGTTTAACTCGTAGCACTCCGACCACTGCAAGCAGTTGGAACCGCCATTCGGTTGCCTCATCGTGCCCTCCTTCAGTGATCGCCCCCGGCTCGGTGTTACCGCATGACATTGTTGACATCGATGCAGACGAGATCTGGAGGGGTGATGACGTTGAAGCTGATTGGGTGCGGTGCCACAACCTTATGAAATGTCTTGCACGAGATGGTCGCAAACTCGAGTTGTGGAGGAAGTGGCTGGGGCTGGATCACCACGAGGGTCAACACGTGCACGAACCTGAGGACAAGGGGAAGCAAAGGCAAAAACAATGGACTGAGGATGAGACATGGATGCCTTCTGAAGTGGCTGCCAACACGAACAAGCCCTCTGTGGATCCAAGCACCGTTCCACGCGTGGAATACATTACGGCGGTTCTCCGCAAACACGTAAGCTTCTAGTGGCTCCTTCCTCCATCGTGCACTCATTGTTGTTTACAAATATCTACTAGGGCGATACTCTCCTACGCATATTCATATTCCCAGACTCGCGTGCGCAGTTCATCGAAATCATGGGCCATGCAGGATTACTCCCCGAATTGAATGTGGGGTTGGGGATGGGGTGGTCGGCGAGCGAGGTGGACTTTTGGAGCTATGCTGGTGGGCTAGGGGAGGAAATTCGGAACGACCGTCCGAATACGATCGATGACAAGAATGGGAAGCAGGAGGAATGGAAGCTTAAGGGAACAGACGGGAATGAGGACGGGTAAAGTCTAAAGGGGGAAGACAATGAACGCGACGCTGAGAAGCGTGTTTCTTAGCATGCGTTAATCGCATTTTCACAAGGATCTATGACTCATGATGGACTTGGTCTCTGATGCCCTTCGAATTCTCTCATCTTGTCATTATTCATCGATATTCGCCAATTGTTGTCGTACTTTGCTATGCCATATCAATATACACTCGCTGCTGGCTGCTAACCTTCGCCAGACCGTGACCGTGACGTGAATCACATGCCATTTGCCTTGCATCACGTGATGCTAAATTTCATCCATAAAACTTGGTCCATGCCACGCAATGTCCATGACCTCAAAGACATGTCTCCCACCAATCCGTCCTCCTCCTCGACGCCGACTAGTCCAGAAAAACCACAGCGGTCGTGGTCCCGCAGCATCCCAGCCCTTCCAGATGATCCCACTCACCCAGCTCAGATCGCCCTCCGCACTTACGCCCTGTCCTTATCCCTTTCACTCGGACCCTCACTCATTCCGTTCATCACATCTCTTTTTACTTTTCCGCAGAAACGTCCAACCCGATCTGGCCTCTCGGAACTAAAACAAGTCCTGAGGAGGGAACTCGGTTTCGATGGATTCGCGTTCGCCCTCACCATCGCTGTTGGGGGTGGGGCTGCTCTCAATTATCTATGGAGTATCTTGGACTCGGATGGTTCCATGAGTTGGATATACTTTAATAATGCGAAAAACCGTGGTGGCGATATCGGCGTCAGTTCGACCGCTCGGTCTAAACTGAAAACTTACGTGTCTTCGTTGAGCAAACTGTCCCCATCCAATAAGACGTTTATTGCCAACATCCTCTCATCTTCGATTGCAATAGCGTTGCTCCAGGCGGGCCGTCGACGTTCTTACCGCCTTAGGCGTGTTCCGGATCCCAAAAGCGTGCCCATTCCCTTGACCGTTCCGATTTCGGCGGCCTCATCCGCGAATGGGCCATCCCCGACACTAGAACTAACGCTGCTGCTTTTTGTAAGAGCTGTGGACGCTATGGTACAGTCCTTCGTCTTTAAAAGGTCCGAACCGAGACGTCGGGTCCCCAGATCTGGCCAGGATAGCAAAGCGTATGCAGCGCCAGCTCTGGTGAGGGACAGACTGTTGAGAGAGAAAGAGAAGGAGCACTCGAAGGCAAAGCGACGGCGTCTGACTTCTCGAATTGATGCGCTTGTATTTTGGGCTTGCAGTGCAAGGTCTGTGGTCAGCCCAGAAATAGCTGCAGCCCATCGTCCACGTACTTACTATGTCTTCTGCAATTGAAAGAATCATGTGGTGCTTTTTCTATCAGCCTCAAAGGTGCTCCTTTGTTTAAAACTAAATAAAGAGTTGCTAAACAATGCATACTTCCATCTCCTCCGCTAGGCTTCCTCGATCCTATGTCAAGTGGATTAGCACGTTAGCCAACCTTGACGACCGTCTGCTGCGAGCCCTCCGTTTCATTCGTGATGGTGGCTGGTCTTACATTACTGGATCTCCCTCGCACTCCCACCTTCTCGCCACATTATCTCGGGATCTCGGCCATCCAGCGTCTTGGGGAGACCCCGCCGTGATACCACCATATGGTGGAGCAGGCGCCGATGCTGTTTGGAAGGCTATCGGGGTCAAGAGCAGGCCTGGTCGTGGAGGGCTACCGTGTGAAATAGTACATGGAGGTATCGGTTCGCGCATCGGACTTGCGGACAACTGTACGGCCAATGCGGGCATTCGAGGTGTGCAAGCATTTTTAGAAGCCACTGCCATCTACCTTCCAGTAAGTCGTTTTTTATTTTCCGATTCCTAATTTCGGTTCGATTCTTACGAAATACCCACCGAAGGTCCACTTCCTTCCTATCCTCCTCACCCGCCCACAGAATCTCCTCCGCCCACACCGCATGCTCTCAACCTTCCTCGCAGCACTGCGCAGTGCAACCTTCCTATCGACCTTTGTGGCCTCCTACTGGTACACAGTTTGCATTACGCGTACTTTGGTCTTTGCCCGCCTCTTCCCCTTCGTCTCACATGATTTTTGGGATGGCCCTTACGGATGTGTAATGGCTGGTTCTTTGGCATGTGGGAGCAGTATCTGGATCGAGAATGGCCAAAGGCGAGGTGAGATGGCACTTTATGTGTTACCGAGAGCGATTGGGGCGTGCTTACCCGATACCTGGGTAAGAAGTGGAAACAGGGCAGTCCGAATAACTGAACGGTTCGTACCTTAAATGTATTCGTGCCAATTGATCTTCCGCCTGATTTTCTTTTTTCCAATGGCTTGAAAAGTATTGCATTCGTATTGTCTATTTCCTCGCTTCTCACAGCTGCGATCCACCGCCCCGATTCTCTTCGCGGTCTGTCCCGGTGGACACTTGCTTTTATCATGAACGGCCCAAATGCCGGCTTCTGGAAGCGCAAACAACAAAGTTCCAGTGTCCCACCGACTCCTAGCGTCCCACCTTCACCACTGTCTACTCACGAGCCTAGTCGCACACATACTCCAAAAATCATCTCGGACCGCTAGTATACCCAATCCACCAATATTCTATAATATTTATATGCGAAGCAGTATTTATCGGTGTACTACTCTCTTGGATTTTACTTTCACCCCGACCAGAGGTGCAGAGCATGGTCATAAAACGAGCAACTACCAATGAGGGTTTCACCATCAGACGGTCCTGCAAATGACCAGTCCACACCATAAGCGAAAGACTCATGGGCTTGAAAACGCTTCACAACCCCTCCCCCTGTCATCACCGTCCTGTCCACAGCTTCTGGATTGAATCTGACAACTTTGAAACCGTCGTGCATGCATGCGACGAGTAGATCGTTCGGACGGTTGGCAGAGGGATGCCACTTGACGCGCCAAGCTCCACCACCCGTGTCAACCTGGGTAAGTGGGACTTGAGGATTTCGGGTGTCAAACAGTCGGACGGTACTGTCGTAACTACCAGACTTCATGACACAGTACTCCTGGCGGATGGGGTAAATAGGAGACTAACCTGCCTACTGCTATGACGTGTTCGATGTGTGGGTGGCTCTGTATTGTGGTTATTCCTGCGTCAAAACTGGAAGAGCGGGTTGGATACGATAAAACATGTGGTAAAATAACCTAGGACAAACCACTTATTCACAAAAAGTGGTCGTGAGAAGCCCTGGCGGATGTCCCAACCTTTCATTTTCAGATCATCACCGCCTAAGATAATGCGCATTCATCCATCAGTTAAACGCGTCAGATATTGCTGTTCACCTGAGTAAATCATATTAGTATCCCAGTAGTTCCAGGCGGCGATCCAAGGCTCGTAGTCGTGCGCGTGCCAAGAGTCGGTTACAGACAAACTTGCCGCGTCATCTGGTCGCAAAAGACACACAGACCCATTCGAAAGTGACACAACTAGGGAGCCTAGATCACTTATAGAAAGGGAATTCAGCAAGTCCTGGAATTGGGGCTACCGGGTTTCGTACGTTCCAGGGTTTCGACGATTTGACCAGTCCAAGGAGAGACAGAGTACGTTCGATGGAGCGCACGATACCAAATCAACTTGGCTCAGGGTTTTCTGTGGGTAAATGTAAATATTCAGGACAGTAAAGATCTGAGGCGTAATTCCACCTCCTCATCTTGCCATTCATGTAGAGTAACATTTCCTTCAGAATCAGCGATACCTAAAACAGCACTTGTGGCTGGCGATCTATGACACCTAAATGCTCTCAGTCTCTTCCTCCAATAAATGATGCAATATGATTGTACTACCATTTCATGTCCAGCACGGCGGGGAGATTCAACGCTTGTATTTGTCGACTGTAGGTAGACCGAATGACATCTATGATTTGAAGCTAACGAATCCCCGACTTACAGTTCACGCTCTCCTACTGAAGTAGGCTCATATTGAACATCGAACACTAGACATTGACCTCGCCTGTGCTGAGGCAATGACGACCCAGCTTTGTCCAAGATCTCATCAGTTACGTCCACTGGTGAAGCTGCCTCACGGTTGGTTGGCCCGGGTTCCAACGGTTCATCGAGCTTGTATGTACCACAGACAAATATGTTCTGAGCCTTGGGGTGAGGGCAGAATTCGATTGAATCCGCAGGAAAGATGGTGTCAAACGCAGGCATACTCAGGCTACTGCCAGTGTATGCAACTTGAACTTAGGAGTCCGAGTCACGGGCTTCCACGTCACGTGTGTCATAATTAGTCTAGTTGTCGAATCAACAAACTGGTTGAGAACTTGAGGCCGCTCTCCCTACTGGTGGCATTGGCAATATTTTGCAAGGTCCCATACGGTATAAATCCTTTCCTTGTTACACAACACATAATGGCCGACCTTGGTCTCGACCCCTCTAAGCTTGTCCTCGCTGAGACGGTATTACGTTCCGTCACATTCATACACTAACTGTCTCAAGACTCAAGTTTGCAACTAGGCATTGTCATTCGTTCTCAGCCCCTTCGTCGCTCCACCGTACAATTTGGCTATATTCCTCTTTGGCACATACGTGCAAGAGAATACTGAAGGAGTCCAGTCTCTGCAAACAGTGAGTATCCACGTTGTCCTTCGCAGTCCTCTGGATGATACTTTCCTAGTTCACTGGCCTTCTAGGTGTCTCCGCCATTTTCGACATCGTGTGGATGATTCGAAATGATCAAAATGGTTTTATCAAATTTTTGACTATAATTCTGTTGCTTCTCAAGGTCAGTTGATATTATGGATGGTACAGTGGGTGAAAGATCTGGACGTATGGCTGTTCTTCTCCTAGATTCCTACATTTTTGGCATTTGGAAACGCACTTCGTCACAGAGGAGTGCAGTTTAGTGGGCTTGCCGTTCGAGGGGGCGACTTGAGTGGTCCTACTGGTAGGTATTGTTATTTCTCGCTTTTGATCGCTGACCTCGACGAGTTGGCAGTCTGGTCCATGCCGGGAGGTTTCACTTCTGGAGGTAGAGATGGTTATCAAACCGTAGATGAAGAGAGACCAATCGAAAATACGAGACCGGTAGCGCCTCCCGGACCCGCAACAAATGTTCCCCCTGTTGCAGGTCAACATGCCGTAGGGCCAGGAGCATATCAAACTGTGTAAATAGTCCGCTGACGTACATAAATGGTTCGCTATACGACAATCTTATTGCAATCCTCTTGTCTTTTCGTGGCTTTACTTATTCATCATCGTGGCGTTGTCGTCTTCAATCCAAATGGATCCACTATGCTTCTCCGATTCCTGGCACTCCTTCGGCTCACGGAACACTGTCCTTATTGACTATCTGCCTCAGTATTCTGGCGATAGCACGAACCGTCGGACGGACATGTGGCATACATATGGACGTTGACTTGGTCACGGTCACGAAACCCGTGCATTAGAAATTTGACCAAAACTCAAAGTTAATGGAATGGGGGATCATCACCGTCCGTTTCCAATCCACTTAACAGCTCTCGCAGAACAGTCAGGAATTCCACCTTGCCCTCTGATTTTTTTCTCTCGTATAACCATGGACAGTCCAGTGACACGCATCTGATTGTATCAGGAGGTGTCGAACCAGTGCAGGATGCACAGATTCGTTGGGCATCCATAAAACTTTTCTCGCTGGCTCGGATCCGGGATAAGAGGCCTGTCGTTGTGGTCTGGGGATTGAGATAGCAATCGTCGCATATCCCTAGGTGACGTTGTCAAGAGCCTTAATATGATTAGAAGAACAGAAGAACAGAATAAGTCACCGTCAGAAGCCAAGGCGCCACAGATGAGACACTGGGAACTGCGAAAATGTTTATCTATATTCGGCCGGTTTGGAACTCCAGTATCTGGCTTGATTTTCGTGGGTGAAAACGAATCTGGTTGGATTCGTATCGATTTTGGCATATCGTCGTACCATCTGCGCGCGTCCGCGCCAACGAGGTTGAAGATGCGTTCCAGGGGAGGAATCAGTACTCTCGAGATATAATAACCAGCATCTATATGTTTGTAACTTAATTCCATTCCATCGTCAGAGAAGCCCAACCCGCAAGAATGAAAAGAAAATACCAGTTGTCTAATAGTTCCAGTGGAGCCACCGCTCTATCGAGAAGTCTTGAATTGGGCTGACCTCGTATGATCACATATGGCACCCTTTCTCCGTACTGGGGTTCATCATTGGGGTCCTGCATCATCCGTCTTGCCGCTACCGTCACTCCTGGTGGAGGTGGGGCTTTATCGCTTTGACATGACTTACATGAACATGCACCGAGGTTGTACGTAGAAAGAAATACTCACCTGTAAGTCCCCATCCTAACTTCTTTGGCAAAAATGAAGTCTTGAATTGAAACTTTATTCTCCAGGATTTTCATCCAAGATCGACAACAGTAGTTTTTGACTTCAGTCAAATCCTGGGTTCGGAAGAATATTCTGATACATTATCAGTGCGATTCTACCGAGATACATCAATGAAGGCTCACTTCAAACAATTTTCTGTCATTTTCCGTTGTGCTAGGACACCATCTCGCCGTACAGTTTCGATGCCTTTGGCGTCAAAGGTGGCTTCTTTATCATCGGCATTTTCATATTTGAAACCAACATATCGTTTCTTAGCCATCAGAACACATGGAAGATATACCTGACCCATTCGATCAGTGATGCATTGCAACAAGGTGTACGTGGAACTCGCCTTCTCAAACTTGAGCTTTATTGGAGAGGGATTGAGAGCAGTGATTGTATCTGCAATGTCGTGCCCAATCCTGAAGGCTTGTTCCTTGGTCTTGCCTCGAAGATAGCTGAACAATAAACATCCGTGGATTAAGATTATTAAATGACGCACACAAAAACGCTGTCAGTATCGCCATAGACAACCTGAAAAGAATTGATCAGTTTGTTTGCTTTGAGATCGGTGAATACACTTTGCGCCACCTCCCCTCCCCATTTTTTCGTTGAATTGATCATTCTAATAGCCTGGAAACGTTTCAGTTTAGAACCGAGTCGAGTGATTGTTGGGGTACAACCACCTTCTCGAGAGTTTCACGGCCGCTCTGCACAATGCTATCGGCAATTTCTACAGCAGGCATCCGGCCGGAGTAGGTAGCACTTGTGTAGCCATACGTAACGTTGCAGATATATTTAAGGCTGCGTTGTCGGGCATCGAGAATTCTTTTCAGTGCCTACAAGAAAGCTCAACTTCACCTTGTCATCACACGGTCGTTATAGTCACCTTGTCCTCTTTCACGCTCTTCATGGCCTGCTTGACCATAACTCTGGTCTCCAACAATTCCACCAACATTCTTCCAAGAAGTCCTTTCCGTACATAAGGCTTCACGTACATAATGCCGTTCGGGGCAACTGCGAGTAAGACCATGAACTGTTGGACAGCTGAACCATGAGAGCTAGCATAATGCACTCACCATGTATCTGATCTTGCAAAGTCTCTAACAGACCTACGGATTGGTCAAGTTCCGTAACGCCGAATTTGTTTCGGCCTTTGAAATCTGTGATACGGCCTAGACATGTAGAATAACAATAATTGTAGGCAATCATGATCGATGGGTACAACGACTGGAAATCGAGCACAACAAGGGGGCTGGTGTAGAATGCCGACAAAGGTTCCATAATTAGCGGCATGCATTCGGCTGCATTTTGTTTGCCAACCTATGTCAGTCTGAATGAGATGATCGGATTCATGGGAAGAACTATGGAAGAGTCATTCACGTCATTTTTGTTTGGTGACAGAAGAACAAAGTTTTCAGGTTTCGCAATTCGGAACATGAACGATTCCACCTTGAACTGAGATCCGCGGCTAATGACGGAGAAAAAATCGACACCAAAAACCCGGGCGAATTCTCTGAAATAGAAATAGATTGGAACCATCGTACCACAAAGCTAGTATTTATACTCACGCAGTTTTTGTGACTACCTCGGCTTCCTCGAGGATTTCCAGAGCCATTGAACTGCGATCAGCGAAATAACGTATGACGGAGGATGTATGAGATGGGACAGTACTGTTGTACCATTCTGTCAACGTCGAAAAACTGTACCGAGGAATTCTGCAATGTCCGTGAGATTAGCTAGGATGTTGGAACGTTTGTATAAGTACCTTCTATGAAGAACATGGAACGCAACGTTCTCAAAGGTGTACATATTCAAGGCTTGCTCGACGCGCATGATCCTCCAAAGGTTCAAAACATGGCGACCGACAACTTTGAAGGAGGAAGTGTGTCGAATTCCCCATTGGTCAGTCCCTTCGCCTGTGCGCCTAGCAGGAGCACGAGAAATCAAGTCGGCAACATCAAAACCTGGACTTCCACTGTTAGTACATCAAGTGCACGAAAGAGCAACATGAGCAAACCATAGGAACGACCTCGGGCATTCAGATATCCCCAAGACCCGGTCTGGACTTCCCATCCAACTATGATATCGGGATCAAGGTCCACAATGATGTCCACAATCCTATTTATTAACTCCAGTTCATCAGGAACCACGTCAAGCTCGAAACCCCGAAGCCTTCGTTGTTCAAGCTGTGCAGTCTGAACAACCACTATACCAGTCTGAAAGGATGGTGTACCGCCGGAAAAATCTGTGTCGGAATCTTGGAATGAGTAAAATAAGGCAACGAGTTCATCGACATCTGCGTCTGGAACACGCTCTCCACGCGAAGGTGCTGATTAACGCAAGATCAATTATACAATCTCTTACAAGTCCGAATGCTTTGCCCATACCGAAGACCTCCAAAGATAAAATGGTCATATTCTGCTTTTCACGGGCAGTAGCATCGCGTGTTATGTCTGGTGTTGTTTCGATCGCTTGTGTAGGACCTTCAATCTAAGGGGAGAGTTTAGGGCTGCTGGTTTGTTTTCAACACCAGCGCTGACCTGAGACTGCGGGTTGGACCGTTTAGGTCCGGAAGAGGATTTTCCGTTGTCGAACATGAGCCAAGTCTTGACTGTTTTCACACTAGGCGGGGAACTTGCGTACTCCCACCCACCGACACCAGCGGGGTTGACCGCCCGAAGGCTTTCGGCTTTTCCTTTCTGGAGGCCATCATCCCAGTCATCGAGGTTAGCCAGCCCTTCCCCACCTTTGAGATGGTATAACAATCCTGCGTATTCCCTTGATCTCTCCGGAGCATCGCTTTCCTTGGAATAGTATGGGCTACGATATATCTTGCTTGGGATGTTAAGGTCGTCAAGACTGGCCAACAGGTCCGAAGTCGACGGCGGTGGAGGTGAATAAAGGTATCCATTAATATTTAGGGTATTGTTCATAGTAAACGGGTGGGACAAGCGAACAGATGCTACCCCACCCACAGACGATCGCGATGTGTGATCAGAGGAAGATAATGATGAGTTCAGAAAAGGGTCCGATGAATGAGGACCGCGGTCGCCAATGGCACTACGTTTGGGTCTCTTCAGAGGCCTCGTTCCATCGCTATCAAAGTGAGGATTGGTTTGGAGTTCTTCCAGAGGTTCCCCATCTCCATAACGATCTGGCTGAACGAAAACCGACATTCCTGCAGACTGTTGGCTGGAGGTACTTGGTAGATAGTCGTTCTTGTGTGAACTGAATCGGACGTAATAAATACAGAACGGGACGAATACATCCGTTGACTTACAGTAATGCTTCCCGAGCGGCCTCTGCGACTTGCTGATGACGTCCTTCTTCGGTGACCGGAACTGTTGGGTTTGGGGAAGTTGTCTTCCCTTTCCTGCAGAACAACAGAGTGAAAAGAGGTTGATAAGTTTCCAGGCAGAAAATTGAATACATTGTTGGCGTTACGTTAGCGGACGCTGGAACTGGTCGGATTTGAAGAACCTTTCTAAACGTAACGGGAGATTATGATATGTCAGAGGTCATTAACAAGCCGAATGGAAAATGCTAACTTGGTGGGGGTAACCGGGCCATCGGAATGCACAGAATCGAAATCTGCGGAACTTCATTTGAAAATTAGACTAGAAAACAAGATTACGCGACACGTTTACTTCGCTAATTTGAGCTCTGATTTTTGTAATGGATCAGGCAGTCTGTTTGACGAAGTCTCTTGAAAAGGATCGGACGGGCTACATCATTTTAAATGGAGCCGTCGTGTTCATATAATTTCATGACAGACCTCGGAGTGTTCTGATCGACATCAGTATCGTCGGTGTCATCTTGCTGTAGCGGACCATCATCGGGATCATGGGGATCGTCGTAGTCGTAGATATGTTCATCATGTTCCTCCCCGACCGGTTGAGGATCATAGTCGCCCAGGAGCGTTTCCCATTCTGCCTCTGCCTCCTCCCCTTCAATGAGCTGACTCAACTCCTGACTAGAAAGCATGGTTTCGTCGACATCGATGTCCACCCTCTCCTCAGCATTGTCGTCAGGTACATTCCATGCCGCAGAACCTCCTCGACTGGCAATGGGGTTCTCCACTTGCTCTTTGTCCCCTCGTTCTGTATCGACTGCATCAACATCGCTTACCCCCGGCTTCCAAACCTTCCAAGGCTCCTCCCAAAGAGCTTCCACACTTTCAAACGTAGTCATGACCCATTTTTCCCAGCTCTTCTCGCTTTCTTTCACCTCAACTCCCTTCCCAGTGGCCGTTTCCCTTTCCCTCTCGATTCGTTTCCGTATCTCCTCCCACCACCTGGCCTCTGCGACCCAGCCCCCACCCGTTCCTCTCGATTGTTCACTCGGATCAACAGGTATTTCAGGGGAAGGGTTGAGACCATTCGCGCGGCGGCGGTTGCGCTCATCCTCCCATAACTCACGGACACTAAGGACAAGCGGTTCGGCAGGGAGTAGAGGTGCGGGGATCTCAAGCTTGTGGTGAATGTTACGAGCGGTGATGAAATGCCTGTTGAGGATTTGGTGGGCAACGACGTCCATTTCGAAAGGCATGCGGGATTGACGGAAATGAGGAGAAAGATCGAATGTTGGGTGTATGTCATCGTTCATTTGTTCGTCTTTTCCATCATGTTGATCTTCGCTACCGCGTTGCAAGACTTCACCAAGGTCAATCCACCCGCATCCATATAGACCGAAATCGGACATGAACTGCAAAGGGAAGCTAAGATGGCCCTCGAAGACACGGAATCGCGTCTGCATCACAGTTCCAGACTGCATTATGGCGACGGTACGGTTGACAAATGCAGGATCGGCAATAAGGATCTTGAGGAAAGGAGAATATGAAGAGTGAAACCCGTAAAAGTGGACACCTTTGACCAATAAGATGGCCCGGATGTATTGAGAGTTGGGGGAGTGAGGATTGCGTTTCAGGGAGACAGAAATGGCATGATTCAAAGAAAGAGTCAATTTAGCAATATAGCGGTTTACTGGATACATTGTCGGCGTTCACATCAGGGAGGGAAGTGGGACTAGCGTTATGCTCACCATCGCGTGGCTTCAACCTGCCACTATATTCCACAAAAAAATAGGGGTACACTTGGTGTACATAGACGCAGGCCTTCTTTCCGGTGGAAGATGGACCATAAATTCTTAAAACAGGAACACGAGGAAGGGATGAATTGTCGAGTGGGCCAGGGTGAATAAGAGTGTGATCTATATGGTTTATTTGCACACGTAGGGTAGGCTCTTGGGAACTATTCGTCGTTGGGAAAGGTAGCATAACAAGACAATCATCAGTTTTTACAGCGAATGATATCCATTACACGAAGGGGGTGAGGTAGAGACCGAAAGCTATGATAGTTCAAGTCTTCAAGTTCCAAGTTCGTGAATTTGCCGTGACACCAGCGTCACAAATATCTGTTACCAGTCACGGTATCTGATTCTGCACCTGACCTTCCCACAATCTAAGCCTTACTAAAGTGGTTGCACACGTGTCTGAGCCACTACAGTAAGGCTCG
>Ga0210387_10001374_pt1 | contig 18310 bp, 18 predicted proteins | sample IncBWC7OmetaG_FD_160108 | JGI IMG/M metagenome (GOLD analysis project Ga0210387, IMG submission 160108) | Forest soil microbial communities from Barre Woods Harvard Forest LTER site, Petersham, Massachusetts, United States - Inc-BW-C-7-O ...
CTGCTCAACTGGATGGCACGCCTGATCGCCGTTCGCAAAACGGCAGGCGCTTTCGGCAGCGGATCGATCGAGTTTCTCTATCCCGGGAATCAAAGAATACTGACCTACGTGCGAGAGTTGGGCGATCAGAAGATCCTGGTGGTCAACAATCTATCGAATGCGGCACAGGCTGTGGAACTGGACTTGCGGAAGTATAAGGGAAACATTTTGATTGAGATGTTCGGCCGGAATATTTTTCCGCGGGTGGGCGACCTGCCGTATCTGCTAACCCTGGGGCCCTATCAGTTTTACTGGTTTCGGTTGCGAAGAATCTGAAGCGATAGCTGGCGGCGAAACGACGCTACGAGAGGACGGAGGCCAGATTGGCGCAGGAGAGTTTTCTCACAGATGATTTTCTCGGCCAACTCATCAGCGTCGGTGAAGTCGACATCCTGGTAGGAGTGCCTACCCACAACAACGCCAAGACCGTGGGGCCGATTGTGGAGACGATTCAGGCGGGAATTCTAAAGTTCTTTCCGCGGGAAAGAGCAGCCATCATCAACGCCGACGGAGGGTCGCGAGATGGCACGCCGCAATTGGTGGAAAGTGCGGCGATCGGCGACGCGCAGAGTAGATCCAGGCAGTACGCCCTCCGTACATTGCGGTCGATCACCACAGAGTATGCCAGCAGTCCGGCCAGCGGGACGGCGCTGCGGACGATTTTGGCCGCGGCTGAATTGTTGCGCGCCAAGGCGTGCGCGGTGATTTCACCTGAGTCGACTCAAATTACCACTGATTGGCTCGCAGCCCTCCTGCGGCCAGCTTACGCAGACACATTTGATCTTGTGTTGCCTACGTATCGCAGGCACAAGTTTGACGGCGTCCTGCTAACGAATCTGTTGTATCCCATGACCCGCGCGCTGTATGGATTGAAGATTCGCGAGCCTTACGCTTTGGAGTATGCATTTTCCGGCCGCCTCGGGAGCCAGTTTCTAGCGCAAAACGCGTGGAGCGAAGAAACAGCTCGGGCCGGTTCTGAAATACAACTCACTCTGGCCTCAGTCACGGGAGACTTTCGCATCGGCCAAACCTTTCTCGGAACCAAGAAGCATGTGGAGAGGCGTTCTGCCGATCTGGTCCCTGCGATGCGACAAACCGTTGGCGCACTGTTTTCTTCTATGGGGCCGAACTTTTCGGTGTGGAGCGGCAAGACCGGCTCTCAGCCAGTCCCCACGACCGGCACAGAGCAGGAATTCAGTCTGGAGCCGTTGCGAGTAAACCGAAAAAGGTTGCGGGAGATGTTCTCGGCCGGAGTCGCGGAGTTGGCATCTGTATTTCAGTCGATTCTTTCCGCGCCGACGCTGGCGGAGCTGCAGCGAATTGCTGGTCTGGACGAAGCCAGCTTTTGTTATTCGGGAGAGTTGTGGGTGAAGACGGTCTACGAGTTTGCCGCGGCGTATCACAAGTCGGTGATCAGCCGGGATCACATCATTCAGGCGCTGGCGCCGCTTTTTCGCGGCAGAGCGTTTACCTTCCTGACAGAGAACCGCAACGGTACCGCCGCCAGCGTGGAAAACAATATCGAGGGGTTGTGTGTGGAATTCGAACGAATGAAGCCGTATCTGCTGAAGATCTGGAACGGTGGAGAGTGAGGTCACAATGTGGGAAATGATTGTCAGCGAATTGACGCAAGCGATGCAGGAGCTGGCCAGGGGCTTCGCGCACATCCTTCCGCGGATCATCGTGGTGGTGATCATGGCATTGGTGGGATGGGTGGCGGCTTACCTTTTAAAGGTAATCGTGCGCAGCATCCTAAGGCTCATCAAGTTCGACAAGCTCTCTGAAAACGCGGGCGCGTCTCAATTGCTTACCAAGGCGGCGTTGCCTTCGGCGACGGATCTGTTATGCCGGTTTGTGTTTTGGGTAGCCTGGCTGGGTTTTATCCTGCTGGGTGTACAGGCCCTGGGGATTGTTGGCTTGCAAGAGCAAATCGCCAAGTTTTTCCTTTTTTTGCCTCGGCTATTTGCAGCGTTACTAATCCTATTTTTCGGCCTGCTCGGCGCTACCTTTTTATCGCGCGCGGCGCTGTTAGCCGCAGTGAATGCGAACTTTCCTTCGCCTCGCCTGCTGAGCGTTTCGGTTCGCACCATCATCATTATTTTTGTATTGTCGATGGCCTTTGAAGAGGTGGGAGTAGCGGAACAGACCGTGGTAGTGGCTTTCGGCATCGCTTTTGGCGCCATCATGCTCGGTCTGGCCATTGCATTCGGCACAGGCGGCAAGGAGTTGGCGCAGCAATTTCTGGAGAGGAAAGTCCTTCACGGCAGGAAGGATGAGGCAAAAGAAGACGAGCTGTCGCCGCTGTAGCGGTTTGCGGAATTCGGGGTCTTCAGGTCTCGCCGGGCGATCTCAAAACAGAAAGATATCCCTGGCTTATCTTCCTCTGCCTTTTGCCAACCGGAATCCGAACTTTAGTGAGTCAGGTCTGCGATCTGCACGTGGTAGGGCTCGAGCAATTCGCCGGTTGCATGATCGAGACCGGCCACGGCTAGTTGATAGTTGACCTGGGCTTGCAGCAGGCTTAGCTCGGCGCTCGCCAATTCGGTTTGCGCTTCCAGCACGAAGAAGATCGTCTCTGAACCCAGATCATACTTGCGCTGCTCGGCGGCCATGGTTTTCTTGGCCAGGTCCAACGCTTCTTTTCCGGCGGCGATGCTGAGTTTGGCTTGCTCGAGCTGATGGACGGCATTGCTGACGTCGAGAGAGACCTGTTCGCGGAGTTGGCGTTCGTTGTACAGGTCGCTGCGCCGCGAAACCAGCGCGTTGCCGAGTTCCGCTTGGGCAGCGCGATTCCGAACAGGCAGAGTCAGGGACAATTGCGCACCATAGGTTGGATACTTGAAGTTACCTAGCTGACTCAGTGAGGAATTCGAGAGGGACTGGTTGGGGCCTGTGAGCAGGGTGCCTCCTAGTCCGTTGCTGGCGTAGATGCCGGTCAAATCGAGTTCAGGCAACAGGTGATTATGAGCCAGGCGGATGCTGGTTACGTCGTTGGCGAGGGCGGCGCGGTTCGCGCCAAGCTCCGGTCGTTTGGTGAGCGCCTGCTGCAACGCGGTGGCTGAGTCGATGGCGCGCAGCTCACCCACTGGATCGGGCTTCTCCGTGAGCAGCAGATCGAGAGCTTGGATGTTCGGATCCTGATCGGCGCCGATGGTCATGCGGAGCGCGTCCTCAGCTTGTTTGAGCGCGTACTCGCTTTGGATGACCTGCACGCGCCGCGAGGCCACCTGCGACTCCGAGCGGTAAATATCCAGCGGCGGCAATGCACCCAATTCCAGCGCGCGTTTATCACGCTTGTACGTGGCCTCGGCTGCGTCCATGGAACTGCGCGCGACCTCCAGGTTTCCTTGCGCTTCAACGACCGACCAGTACTGGCCGACGGCCTGCAAGATGTTGTTACTGACTTCGGCGGCGAAATTGGCGAGCGACTGTTCCAGGTTGCGACGCGCAATTATGAGCGGAGCTTGATTGGCGAAGAGCCAGCCATTTTTCAGCAGAGGCTGCGTGAACTGGAAATTGAGAGTGGAATTGACCGAAGGATCGAAAAAGCCGAAGGAATTGAGGGTGGAGTTGTTGAAGGCGTAACGGTTGCTGCTCAGCCCTGCCTGGACGTTGGTACCGGTCTCGAAAGTCTGAGAATAGGTGAGCTGAGTTGATCGGGAGATGCTCTTCGCCGCAAGTTCAAGGCCGGTTCCACCCAGTGTGGTTTGCGGAGGAAAAGTCGAGTTATTCGTGATGTAAGACCCCGTGACCAACGGATCGAACGGCGAGTGCGCACCCAACAGCGCGAATTTCGAGAAGTCCACCTGCGTTTCCTGAACCCGGACGAAACTGTTGTTTTCGAGCGTGAGTACGACCGCATCGCGCAGGCTGAGGGTCAGCTTTCCATCGACCACATACGTTCGCAAGTGCTCCGGCGCCCCCAGTTTGTCGGAACGGACTTGCGGCGTGGCCATGTCGTGGTAGGACTCGCCTTTTTGCGCCCAGACCGCCGGAGCCGACAAAATTGTGAGCAGCAGAGCAGAGAGCAGGAGCGGACGAGAAAAGAGCTTCAGCCGAGAATGTGTCATTCCTCAATTCCTCCAACAGGTTTGATGGGCTTCGTGCCGTGAAGCGTGACAATGGCCGCGCCTACTCCCAACGAATGGCTTCGACCGGATCCAGACGCGCGGCTTTGACTGCAGGGTAAATTCCGAAAACCAGGCCAACGCTAATCGAAACGATGAACGCCAGCAGGATTGAGCTCAGCGTCACGATGGTCGACCATCCTGCCAGCCAGGCGATAAGGCGCGACATGAGGAAGCCGAACATGATGCCGAAACTTCCGCCTACAAAAGAAATCAGCGTCGCTTCGACCACGAACTGGCGGATGATGTCGGACTGTCGGGCGCCTACGGCGCGGCGCACTCCTATTTCGCGCGTGCGTTCCAGAATGCTGGCCAGCATGATGTTCATGATCCCGATGCCGCCGACGAGCAGGGAAATGGAAGCGATCGCGACCATGACCGTGTTGAACAGGCGTTCTGTGCGCTTCTGTTCGGCAAGCAGTTCGGCTGGGACAATCACGCTGAAATCGCCGGCGGAGTGATGCGATGAATCTAAAATGGCCCGCACCACTTGTGCTATGGAAGCCATGTCCGCGCTATCGCGGATGTTGAGGTAGATGCCGTCAATCTCATCGCGGACGTCGCTGTAGTTATCTTCGAGGCGCAGGATGGCTGAGTTCAGCGGGACGTACATGATGTTGTTGAGGTCCTGCGTGGGCACGCCCGCGACTTCAGTTTGTGAACTGAGTTGTGGCGAGGCGACTCCGATCACGCGGAACCAGGTTTCGTTGGCCTTTACATACTGGCCGATGGGATCGGCGGAACCGAACAGACTGGAGCGGGCAGCCGCGCCCAGCACCACGACGGGCGCAGCGTGGGTTTCTTCGTCTTCGGTGAAGAACCGGCCTTGCAGCACATGCAGGCCTGCGATTCTCAGATAATCCGGATTAACTCCGTAGACCGTCGGCGGATCCTGCTGCGACTTCGGAATCGTTTTCGAGGGCGTCAGCCGCTTTCTTGGCGTGGCTGCGACAATGTCGTTCACATCGTCGAGAATCACGCGATAGTCCTGAAAGGATAGTCCCTGAGAGAGTTTGCGAACCTTCTGATGGGCCTGCCATTCGGTGGTTTCCTTGGCTTCGACAATCAGGTTGTGGACACCCATCTGTTCGATGAGCGCCATAACTTTCTGGCGCGCGCCGGCGCCGATTGAAAGCATCGAGACCACGGCCGCGACGCCGAAGATCATTCCGAGCATGGTCAGCAGGGAGCGCAGGCGGTGCAGCAGCAGGTTCTGCAATCCCAGTTGCAGATCGGGCAGCCACTGTTGATAGCCGTGCAATATTCGCGCGGGCGCGGTGGATGCGGCAGTCGCCATTAGAGCGAGCCTCCGCCGGGTGAGGATGCGCCGGAGGTCGAGACCTTTCTGGGCGCCGTGGGATCGATGAGCGCGATCTCAGTACCGGCGCCGATGCCATCGATGGCGGCGCGGCTCTCGTTTTGAGCCACAATCTTGACTTCGCGCGCGTCAAAGCTGTCGCCGTTGCGGATGTAAATCAGGCGCTTGTTGTCTTTCAGAAACAAAGCCTGGCGGGGAACATAGAGGACATCTTTTCGAGGGTCGCCGTTGATATAAAGGTGAGCGGTCAGGCCCGGCCGCATGCGCGGGTCGGTGGTGGCGAGCGTAATCGTCACCTCAAATTTCGTGCTGGTATCGTCTTCCCAAAACATGCGTGTGTTGCTGCCCCCGACGGTCTTGACGGTACCGTGAAACTTCGTCTCGGGGAAGGCGTCGAGCTGGAAGTCGACGGTTTGTCCTTCTTTGACGTTGTTGCGTTCGAGCTCTCCAACCTTGGCGACCAGCTCCAGCCCACTCGGATCGATGACCTGTCCGACGGTTCTGCCGGGCTCAACCTGGTCGCCCTCGTGATACTCCGGAAAGGTCATGCCCGGGAAGCAGCAAAATCCGCCCATCGCACCCTGGTTTTTCTCGAGCGCAACCAGGCCATCCATGGGAGATGCCAAGCGCATTTTGTCGATGTTGCCCTGGGCCTGGTCCATGGCCAGCTTGGCCTTGTTCCGCTTTTCCTCGGCCAGAGAAATGGAGGCTTTGTTCGATGCGCTGCGCGACTTCACGTCCTGCTCCAGCTCCGCGAGCACGCGTTTGGCCTGATCGAGGGCGAGATCATTTTTGCGCGCGTCGATGGTGCTGACCAATTCATTTTTCTGCACGTCCAACTCGGCGCGGCGTACGTCGAACCGGGCCTTGAGCAGCGCGACTTTGTCCTGAGCCGTCACGACTGCCGCATCGGCTTTCGCCTTGGTAATTTCCTGTTCGGCCTGCAGCAACTCGGAGCGATTTTGATCGAGCTTGAAGTGCTGTTCGCTGGGATCGAATTCCATCACCAGTTCGCCCTTCTTGACGGCCTCTCCGGTGTGCAGCAAGTGGGTGAGTTGCAGCGCGCCTCCGCCAATCGGCGGCGCCGTCAGCATTTCGGAATGGCTGGCGCGCAGTTCGCCGGTGACGAACACCTTCATGTCGAGGTCGCCGCTCTTCACGAGGCCGGTAGGAACCTTATCGCCCGCGGCCGCCGGCGAGGCGCGGCGCACCGCAGCCACGACGCCGACCGTGGCGCACAGCACGACCGCGATTACGGCCCACGTGATGGCACGCTTGCTTCTCATAGTAGGACACCCATTAAGACACCCTCGGGACACCCTCGTGCGATTCACCGGGTTGCTGCCAGTGCTACTCCTTGACCGAAGGATCTTTCAGAGCCACTTGCTCTCCCGCGTTCAGGCCAGTGGCGACCATAATCCTGTCGCCGCTCTTTCTGCCCACTTCGATGTTGCGTTCCTCGAACTCGCTTCCGCGCCAGACGTATGCCACATTCTGTCCTGACTTCTGAAACATGGCCTGCGTCGGGATCGTGACTGCATTGGGCACGCGGTCGACGATCACCGTGACCTGTCCCGATAGGCCGGGCTTGAAGCGCGCATCGGTCTGATCGAGAACGATCTCAAGAATAAAGTTGCGCGTAATCGGCCAGCCGCTGGAAAAATCCATGCTGGCGATGGCGCCGATCTGCGCGACGTGTCCGGTGAATTGCCGGTCGGGGATGGAGTTCAACTGAACTGTGACGGGTTGATTGGCGGCGAGACGGCCGCGCTCGGTTTCATCCACGCGCGCGGTGATTCGCAGCGTGGTTGCGTCGGGCAGTTCTGCAATCGCCGCTCCAGGCCAGGCGCGATCTCCGGGCCGGTACGGAGCATCACCGGAGCCGGTCCAATGCTGCAAAAGGCTGATGGTTCCGGCTGAGGGCGCGCGCAAGGTCATTTGCCCCAGCGAGTTTTCCGCACGCGCTACATCGAACTTTGCCTTCTTGCTGGCCTCCTCGGTGCTTTGAATGGTGGCCTTGTTGAGACTCTGGTCCGACTTCTGCTTGGTCTCGGCTTCGCGTAGTTTCTGCTCGGCGTCGGCCAGTTTGAGCTTGGCCTCCTCGCCTTCAATCTTGGAAACGATTTCCTGCTTGCTGGCCTCCAACTTCGCGGCTTCCACGTCGTAGCGCGCTTTCAGCACCGTGGTCTTATCTTCTTCTTCGGAGAGGCGGGCCTGGGCACGGGCCTGCTCGATTCCCGCCTCCGCTGACTTGAGCGCGGACTTGTCCTGCAAAAGATCCTGCTCGGTCTTCGTCTTGTCGAATTCAACGATCATGTCGCCTGGCTTCACAGCCGTGCCTTCGGGAGCGATCTTGATGATCTGCAAGTCTCCTGCTTCCGACGGCGAGCTGATCGTGACCGACTTCAGCGCTTTCACTTCGCCGCGAAACTGCAACGAGTCGAGAAACTCTCCGCGCTTCACTTCGTAGGTGGGGACGGTGGGGGTTCGCTTACCGAGGCGAACTGCGCCGAGCACGACTCCGCTTCCCGCCAGAACCACGATTACAATGGCGATGACCTTGCTTCGCATCGAAAGCTGGCGGAAACGTTGGATCATTACGAGCCGCTCCCAGGTTTCTGGACGTTTTGTGGGGCGCTGTTTCCAGGATGAGATTCGGCGCTGCGGTTTGCCAGCTCAACGTCAACGGCGGCAGAGAGATCGGGCATCAGCTTGGGATCGCTTCCCTGGATGGCCACGATCACGACAAACGCTCGTACTTTGTTGGAAAAATCTCCGCCTTCGCCGATCGGAGCCATCTGATCGAGCTTGCCCTGGAACACCATCTCCGGATACGCATCCAAACGGACCTTTGCGGTTTGACCGACCCGCAGGCTCGGGAAGTCCTGCTGGTTGGCCATCACGCGCACCTGCATCACCGAGGGATTGACCACCTGCATAAAGGGCTCGCCAGGACGCACCTGATCGCCCTCCTGCACTTCGCCCATGGTGCCCTGCTTCCAGACGGTGTTGAGTACGACGACACCGTCGAGGGGGGCGTGGATCTGCATCAGGTCGGCGTTGGCTTGGGCGTGCATCATGGTCTGCTGGGTGCGATCGCGCTGAATTTCGAGGATGCGGATCGCGGCCTGCGCAGCCTTGCGCTTCAGGTCAAAGGTTTCGCGGAGCTGGTCGTAGGTGGCTTTGGCCTCGTCGAGGTTTTCCTGATTTTTTTCTGCGTCGATGCGCGAAACGATTTCGACCTTCTGGATTTCCAGTTGCGCTTTGCTCAGAGCGTCCTCGGCCGCCTTCAACTCACTTTCGTCCTTGGCTCGCGCGGCACTTTCTTTGGCTTGCTCTTCGGCGACCTGGTCTACCAGCTTCTGGTAGTCGGCCTGCTTGTCGACGAAGTCCCGCATTTGCGCCTGCCGGTCAAACTCGACCAGCGGATCGCCTTTCTTCACGCGGGTTCCCGAGGTCGTCAGATGGACGATGGTAAGCGTCGGAACCGATTGGCCGGCCAGTTGAGGGGCTAGGATGGAGCGCGATTGCACTGCTTCGGTGGTTCCTTTAAGGCGTAGGACTTGGCCGGGAGCGACCCCGGCTGACTGCGCTGAGGTTCCAGCGGCGGGCATTTTGCTCCGCAGCGCAATAAATAGAATGGCGGCCAGCACCGCAGCGACGGCGACTACAACCATCCAGCCGCGCAGCCATGCTGGGCGCGCGCCGCCCTCGCGATCGTGCATGGGCGGTTGTGGTGGTTCCGGCGCAGCTCCGGGCTGGTTCGGATGAGACTCAGCGTCGGGAGTTACTGCCGCAGGGGATGAGTGCATGGGTGAAATACTCCCGCCGTAGGAATCGGGTTGCACGGCAAAAGTTGCCCGGAGTTTCCGGTGTTATTAAGTTATCTGAGTGAGCCCGTGTTTCCAAGCTCTTTTAGATCGCATTCGTAGATCGCGGAAGACGGTATGTTCTTGCGCCCGTTTTCTTGCTGGCACCGGACCGACGATCGGGAACGACGAGCATAAGTCCGGCGAACGACTGGGAAGGGAACTATCGCACACGCTCTCATCGGGACGGAACCTTCAGCCGCTCGACTCCGCCAACACGGGACCGCGAACGGCAACTCCGTGGCGTCGCGCCTCCGCCTCATCGTACCGGCGCGAGCACACAGGAGGCGCCGCGGTGGCCGGCTGATGACCGCTATTGGACTCTGCTTGTCGTTATTGCACTTTGTTATCGAACTTCGTTACTGCACTTCGTTCAGCTTCTGGTAGATCACCATCGCGACCAGCACCAGGAGAAATACCCCGGAACCGATACTGAATACCCACATGGGAACGGTCAGGCGGTTCACTTTGACTAACAATTCTGTCTGCTCTTCCTGCATGTGCGAATTGTTGTCATCGAGAAACAGCTGGTCATCTTCGTGCATGGTGAGCGTGCTTTTGTAGATCAGGAGGACGATCAGACCGATCGCGAACAATCCGAATACTCCCGCAACCAATTCAATTGGCGTCATAAGCCACCTCGGCAGATTCCAAACCCAAACCCAAACCCAAACCCAGCGGCATTCCACTTCGTGGTGGGGCACGCAGAACCCCGCATCCAGTTCCGGGGAAGGCCTTTTAACGCCCCGATTATAGCCCCGTTTGCAAGCCTTGAGCACTGAATAAATACCTTTGTTCCGAACCTGTTACAGGAGCGGGAAGAATGCGACTTCCGGACGGCGAGAGCATCCAAAGGAGGGAGCAAGTTGATTCCCCTAGGGTGGTTACCCTGATGAAACCCTTGTGGCGGAAGCAACATTTGTTATAATCGAACAGCCTTTAAAGCCAAGGAGATACCAATGGCCACGACCACCGTCCCTGGAGTGACTACACCGGAAGTTACCAAGAAGGCCGCGCCCGTCACTCTTACCGCCAACGCTGTCACCAAGGTGAAAGAGATCATGGGCCAGCAGACCCCCGTTCCCGCGGGCTTGCGTATTGGAGTCGTAGGCGGAGGATGCTCCGGTTTCTCCTATTCCATGCAGTTTGAAAACGGCGCCGGAATGATGGACAAGACTTTTGACATGGACGGACTGAAGGTGTTCGTCGATGCGACTTCGGTCATGTATCTGAACGGATGCATTGTCGACTACGTCGAGACGCTCGAAGGCGCAGGCTTCAAGTTCGAAAATCCGAACGTGAAGAGCACCTGCGGTTGCGGATCTTCGTTTAGCGTATAAGCTGGTCACGAAAAATTCTGAGAAGTGAAAGGCCTCATCTTCCGAGATGAGGCCTTTTCATTGCGTAGTCGTCTTGCAGAGTTCTACTGCTGTTGCGGAGGGTTGCTCGGCGGTGGATTCGGCTGGCTGAACCCTCCACTGGACGGCGAGTTCGAATTGTTCCCAAACCCCGAGGACGACGAACCGAACCCGCTGCTGTTGCCAAAACTGCTGTTCCCGAAGCCGCTGTTGCTGCCCGGTTGTCCGTTGCTGCCGCTCTGCCCGTTTTGGCCGTTGAGATTTGGCGTGCCCGGCTGCCCGAATGTGGCCAGCTGCGGCTGGTAGGGCGTCGTGATCAGGCGTCCCTGATCCTGCGCCGGATCGTAAACGAACGCCCAGTCCTTGTATTTCTTCTTGTGATTGAATTCCCGGATGGTCGAGTCTTTGGTGGTAGTAGCGCTGGCGACCCCAACAATCGGCCCGCCGATGATTTGGCCGGAGCCGATCTGGTTGCTCCCCGTGCTGCTCCCCGGTGTTGACGGGTTCGATGCGTCCCCGGTATCAGTCGCTGAAGTCTGTGATCCCGGTTGTGCGGGATCCGGACCGGTCTGCGCAGTCTGACCATAGGGTGAATTGGAGTTGGTAAATCCGGTTCCGCCGCCAAGGGCCGAGGTCGGCGAAGAGCCGACGGCTCCGGCCGGAGTCGCGCCGGGGATCACGCCGCCGCCCATGGCGCTGAGCGTCATCTGCACTTCGCCGAAATGCAGCAGCTTGAAATCCGCGCACTTCGACTGCTTGCAGTTCAACGGATCTTTGTAGCGCTTGCGCAGAAAACGCTGGCGGTTGGTATTTTCGAGATCCTCAAGCTTCACCGGATAGCGGCCGAACTTTTTGTAGTAGGCGCGGATGGCGCGCGAATACTGCACTCCGCGGTGAATCATCTCTTCTTCGCGGTCGCGCTTGATATCGAAGGCGATGGTAGGAACGATCGCCGCGGCGAAGATGGCCATCAACGCAATGGCCAGCAGCAGCGTCAGCATGATGTAGCCGTCGTCGCGCCGGGCCCGCGTCGGTTGAGAACGTCGCCGCATTGGAGAACTGGAATCCATCGCAATATTGAGTAATTGGGAAATTTGGTAATTGAGTAATTGAAGAATGCGGACGATTTTCAAATTACTCAATTACCAAATTGCACAATTTCTCAATGCACTCATCCCTGCGTCAGCGGGATGTTTTGTGGCGGACCGCTATACACCATGTCCTGAATCGAAACCGAGGTCGGCGTGATGCGAATGACTTTGTAGCGCCGGTCCACGATCTCCCCTTCGCCCGCGACGAATACATCTCCGTCTCCCGATTTCAGAAAAATCTTCTTCGCCGCTCCGACTGTGCTGGCGAAGCCGTAAAACTTCAGCGGAATGGGCGGCGGTGCCGGCGGAGTCGGCAGATGGTAAGGGTCGACTGCTGCGATGTCTCCAACCTTTCCGTGATCGAGTGAACCATTCGAGACGGGATTCTGAATGACTACATCATCCGCCCGCGAAACGAAAATGTTTCTTCCCGAGCCTTCATACTCGGTCTGTTCGCTGGCGGCCAGCAAATCCAGGCGCAGCGTCGGATCCAGATTTTCTACATGCGGCTTCTTGCTGCCTTTTGTCCCTGCACGTCCCGGAGCATGCGTTGCGGCGGGCAGCGGGACTGCCGACTCTGAGCTCGCCGTCGCCGTCGACGATCCCATGAACATCGGGATGACTTCATACGCCAACGCCAGGATAGCCACCACGCCCAACACGGCGGCCCACATGATCTGCTTCTTGTTTTCGAGTCCCAGTTGCACTACGATCCCGCCTTCAAATATGTTTCCAGCTTCACGCCCAACTTCACCGGCCCCTGCTGCTGCCCGCCCAGCGTGACGCTGTTGATGATGAAAAACACCTGATCCCGCTCCAGCGCGTTGATGAATTTCGCAAGAGCAATATAGTTGCCGGCAAATTCCGCTTCCATTTCGACCGGCTCCAACCCCCCGACTTCCGCATCTTTTACTTTGTATTTTACCGTCTCGATCGACACCCCATTGGCGCTGGTGAGTTTGCCGAGTTCGGTCAGGACCTGGGATTCGTGAGTAGGGAAGCGTTTCTTGTAAAAATCGTCGATCTGGTGACCGGCCAGCACGACCTTCTGCGGGAGATCTTTCAGCGGCGCCACCTGGCGAGTCTTGGTAACGAGTTCGGTCTGCAGCGTGTTCAGTTCCTGCTGGCGCGTTTCTGCTGAGCCGATGATCGGCGAAAAATAGATTGCGGCCGCCAGCAGGTCGACGCCTGCCATGATTGCCAGCGCGGTTTTCAAATTCTTCCGGGTTCGCCGCAAGTCAGGCATCAGGGCTTACTCCGTTTCGGGGCGGCCGTCTTTGCGCCCGCTTCTGTTTTCGGTTTCACATCCGGTTTCGGACTGGCTTCTGTTTTCGACTTTGCATCTGTCTTTGGCAGCGTTGATGCGGCGGGCGATGGTTCGGGAATGTAAAACGCTTCCATGTCGAACTGCTCGTTGTCGCCGGTGTTGGTCTGCAGGAAGTGTTCCGCCGTCACGTGGGTCTGCGCGAAGCGGTTCGAGTCTTCCATGCGGCGGACCAGTTCCTCGGCCCGATCGCGCGAATCGCCCGCCACCGACATCTTCAATCCGAGACGGTTGTCTTCGTCCGGTTCCTGACTGATCGCGATCAAGTGCACGCGCGGCGGCATTACTTTCTCCAGACTTTCCAGCACCCGAGTCCAGGAGAACGCCTTGCGCTCGATGAGTTCGTTCAGAAATTGCGACTCGTCGCGCGTCGTGCGGTTTTGCGGCAGGTTGAGAATGCGCTCGGCTTCGGCGCGCAGGCGGTCGCGGTCGGCGATCATCGCTTCTTTTTCGGCGATGGCCGCGCGATCGCGCCGGGCATTCACCCAGCCCGTAACATCGAGCGTCAGCAGCACCAGCGTGAGCAGCGCTACTGCGCCCACAGCGGTGCCCCAGCGCGTCCAGAACTGCTGCGCATCTTCATAGGGCTGGCTCGCGAGATTGATGTCCAAGCGCATAAAAAAATCAGGGTTTAGGGTTCAGGGTTTAGGGTTAGGGTTTCTGGTCCCTAATCCCTGGCCCCTGGACTCTGCTTTCAAGAAATCAGTGCTCCTACGACTCCTGCCATTCGCCAGCGCGGGACTGCCCCGCTGGGGCTCAATCCCAGTTGCGATGACGAGACCAGTTCCTGCACGTCGGCTCCGGTCTGCGCGCGCAGTGCTGGCGCGGCGCCACCGGACTCGGGCAGACCGGCAATATAAATCTGCTCGATGTTGAGGTGGTATGTGTCCTGAAAAAATACTACCGACGGATAAACTTCTTCCGCCAGTTGCTCGCCTGTCATCGTGACCCCGCGCGTATTTTCGAGCGTGCGGAATAACTGCAGCTGGCTTTCATTCAGGATCGCAATGCTGGTCGTGTGCGCGTCGACTTTGATTACGAGCGTTGGCTTCTTCGCATCGGCCGCGCCCAAGGCCGCCAGCGTGGAGGGCACCACTACGCCCGGACTAAACCCGGCATCGCGGAAGGTGCGCTCATAGTCTTCGATTACGCTTGCCATGGCTACGGCTGCCACCACGCGGACCTCATTGTTTACCTTTTGCGCGTGATAAGAAACTTTCGCCTTGTCCACATCAGAGGGTAGCGACTTCTTCAACCGGAACCGCACCACCCCGAGCGCTTCTTCCTGATCGGAGGGCAGCGTATCGAATTCCACGAGCATCACGCGCACGGCGGCATCTGGCACGATTGCGATTACATCCTTGGAGTGACGGGCGACCGCGCCCAGCGCCGCTTCAATGCCGGCGCGTACCGCATCCCGCTGCCGCAGATTGTTTTCCACCAGATCGGGAATCACGCTGCCCGGCGCCAGTTCGCGCGCCGCCGAAGCTTCCAGGCCGTCACCCTTGTCGGTGAGGCGGCCGGCGAGCACGCGGTCGGCGGCAATTTCGCAGGCCAGTTTAGGCTTGGCTAGATTTGAAGTTGAACTCATTCCCGAGAATGCCCCTGAAAAACCCTTCTATAAATCAGAACGCGAATCACCCACAAATGCAATAGCTGAAAGGGCACTCAGCCCCACGACCAACGGTCCACGCCTTCCGCGGAGACCTGGCCCGACAGCAGTGGCTGCAATCGTTTCGGAACTTGTTTACCGCATGGCCTCGATGAAGGTGACCTTGTTGATCTCTTTCAGCGTGGTCATACCCAGCCGCACTTTGTCCAATGCGGATTCGCGCAGGAAACGCATGCCCTCGTCCCGCGCGGCGCGCCGGATTTCCGACGTCGGCTTTCTGGCCAGAATCATTTCGCGAATGCGGTCGCTCAAATCGAGCAGTTCGTGAATCGCAGTTCGGCCGCGGAACCCGGTGCCCGCGCACTCAATGCAGCCCGGGCCTTCATACAGGGGAACGTTGCCCCACTGCGTAGGGTCGAGGCCGCTGGCTTCGAGAACGTCGGGGGCATAATGCACTTCGGTGCGGCACGACTCGCAAATCAATCGCACCAGGCGCTGCGCCAGAATGCAGTTCAAGGCCGAAACAAAGTTGTAAGGCTCGACGCCCATGTTCAGGAAGCGGCCGATCACGTCGACCACGTTGTTGGCGTGAACCGTGGTAAAGACCAAGTGACCGGTCAGGGCCGACTGGATGGCGATCTGCGCGGTCTCGGCGTCGCGAATTTCGCCGACCATGATTTTGTCGGGATCGTGACGCAGAATGGAACGAAGGCCGCGCGCGAAGGTGAGTCCTTTTTTCTCGTTCACCGGAATCTGTGTAATGCCGCGCAGTTGATATTCGACTGGATCTTCAATGGTGATGATCTTGTCTTCGTCGGTCTTGATCTCGTTGACCGCGGCGTAGAGCGTGGTGGTCTTGCCGCTGCCGGTCGGCCCCGTCACCAGCACCATGCCGTACGGCTCTTTGATGTAGCGGCGGAAACGGCGCAGGTCGTCCTCGTCAAATCCAACTACGTTTAAGGTCAGGGTGCGGAACTTCTCGCTCATCGACTCTTTGTCGAGCACGCGGAGGACGGCGTCTTCGCCGTGAATCGAGGGCATGATCGATACGCGGAAATCGATGGCGCGCCCGTTGTATTTCACGCGGAAGCGGCCGTCCTGGGGCACGCGGCGCTCGGAAATATCGAGCTCGCTCATGACCTTGATGCGCGAAATCACGGTCGAGTGATGCTCTTTGCCGATGGGCGGCATGGCCTGTGTGAGCACGCCGTCAATGCGGAACTTGATGACCACCGAGTCGTCGCGGGTTTCAATGTGAATGTCGGAAGCGCGCCGCTGCAGCGCGGTGAAGATGGTGGTATCGACTAAACGAATAATGGGGCTGGTGTCGCCCGTAGCCGTCAGCTTGTCGATCGAGAGCGTTTCTTCCGCGCCGGTGTTCTCGTCTTCGCGGATGATCTGGAAGCCTTCGCTGGCTTCTTCGAGTACGCGCTGCGACTGCTCGGTCTTGGTGAGAATGTTGTCGATCTGCTTCAGCGTGGAAACTTTGGTGATGATGCGCTGCTTCAACAGCAGGCTGATCTCGTCGATCATCATCAGCTGGCTGGGATCGGCGATCGCGATGGCCAGCTTGCCGTCGGCGGTTTCTTCCAGCGGAACAAATTTGTAGCGGAACATCAGCTCGACTGGAATTTTTTTGAACAGCTCGTGATGCAGCTCGAAGCCCGACAGGTCGACGAATTCGCAGCGGTAGCGCCGCGCCACGTCCTGCGCACGCTCCAGGTCGGTGATGGGATTGCCGGTCGGGCTGATGGGCCCGCCGTTCCCGCCGCCTACGAACAACGATTTTTTGTCGGCTGTCGCCATCCTTTACGCGCCCTGCTCGGTCCTCTTGAGTAGCGCTTCGATCTGCCGGAGAGGAGAACGTTTTGTCACAATCCGCCGGTGCAGCAGCGCGCTGATCTCATCGATCATGAGTAGCTGCGCCGGGTCAGCGACCGCAATGGCCAGCCGTCCATCCGAAGTCTCTTCCAAGGGTACGAAGTTGTACCGAAACATCAACTCCACGGGAACGCGTCGCAGCAACTCGCCGTCAAGTTGGAAATTCGTAAGGTCGAAATTTTCTGGCATTTCCATTCTTGTGCCTTGCGACTCGAAGCTCTAATGCACACCCATGCTGAAGATCGGCAAATACAGCGAAATCAATACTCCACCTACAAAAATTGCCATGATCATCAGAATAATCGGCTCAATCAGCGCCATCGACGCGCCCAGCGCGGTCTGCACGTCTTCCTCATAAAACTCCGCCACGGAATTCAACATAGCCGGCAGCGCTCCGGTAGATTCGCCCACTTCAATCATTTCTACCGCCAGCTCGGGGAAAATCTTCTGCTCTTCCAGGCTGCTGGCCAGTCCCTGGCCCTCGCGGACACGAATGCCCGCCCGGGCTACTCCTTTTACGATGCGCCGGCTGCTCATCGAAGCTCCCGCGGTTTCCATGGCCGGGACCAGCGGCAAGCCGCCTTGCAACAGGGTTGCAAGCATGCGCGAAAAACTTGCCAGCTGGTGCTTCAATCGTATGTCGCCGAGCAATGGAATGCTCAAAATCACGCGGTCGATGCGGTCGGCGCCGCTGTCAGTCTCTTTCCAGCGCCATAGGACGAAGCCCAGCACAGCCAAGCCCACGAACACAAACGGGCCGTACTTCTGCGCGTTTAATCCTACGTTGAGCATGAACACAGTGATCGCCGGCAGTTTCTGGTCGAGGCTGTTGAACAGGTCGGCGAATTTGGGCACGACGTAGGTGAATAGAAACGTCACCATGACCAGGACCACGCTGACCAGCAGCGTGGGATAAATCAGCGACACGAAGAGCTTTTTGCGGAACGTCATCGCCAGCCGCTGGAACGTGACGTAGCGGGTCAGCACTTCGTCGATGTTGCCGCTCTTCTCACCCGCCATGAGCGTGGTCGTATAAATTTTGGGAATGACGCCCTGCGCTGCGAAGGCATCGGAGAGTGACTCTCCGCCCTTTACGCGCTCGCGCACGTTTTCGAGGATCTGTTTGAGTTGTGGATCTTTCTGGCGCTTGATGAGCAGTTCGAGCGAATTCAGGATGGGCAACCCGGCCCGGATCAGCGTCAGGAACTGCTGGTTGAATACCAGAAACGTGCTCTGCTTCAACTTGCGGCGGCGGCGCAGCGACACCCCGCCGGTCAGCATGCCCTGGGGTTTGACCCAGTAGACCAGATAGCCCTGCTGCGAGAAGCGGTCGCGCACCTCGGCTTCGGAATAGCCCTGCTCGATGTGCTGCTGGACGCGCCCACGATCGTCCGCGATTTTTACGATAAACTCAGCCATTTGCCGACTTTTCTACCTGTTTTCCCGAGTTCCGCCCCTCCGCTCAGTCTAACATTCTCCGCTTACCATTCTAAGCCGCCGAGCGGTTCCGGGCTTGCTCATGTCAGTACGCAAGTAACCCCAATCGGGGCTATCAGAAGCACTTTGTCATCCCGAGCGAAGTCGAGGAACCTGCTTCTTGCCGCCTCAGGCACCGACCGTTAGGGCTCCAGACCCTCCACAGTTTCCGTCCCCGGCGGAGGCTTGAACTCAAATCGTCCATCCCCGATCGC
>Ga0210387_10001375_pt1 | contig 18309 bp, 17 predicted proteins | sample IncBWC7OmetaG_FD_160108 | JGI IMG/M metagenome (GOLD analysis project Ga0210387, IMG submission 160108) | Forest soil microbial communities from Barre Woods Harvard Forest LTER site, Petersham, Massachusetts, United States - Inc-BW-C-7-O ...
GCATCGTTCTCCTGCCGCAGGAGCTGAACGGCGCCGCGCGCATCAAGCTCAACATCATCGACGGCTTTGTCGAGCGACTCGACGTCGACGCCCTGCCGTTGCAGGTGCAGGGCCGCGTCGCGACGGTTTTGGCGCGGCTCCTGAACAAGACGCATCTGACGCAGGCCGAGCTCGAGCGCCAGCTCTTGATCGCGGGCGAAACGCCGGGCCTCACCCTCAACGCCACCTTTGCTCCGGGCAAGGAGATCGGCGGCTCTATTCTGGTGCTGACCGGGCGCTATCGCCCGGTGTCCATGAGCGTCTACATGGACAATGCGATGCCGGAGGTGTTCGGCACCGGCCAGGGCGTCGTCAGCGCCAGCGCCAACAGCCTGCTCGGCCTCGGCGAGCAGGTCACCGTGCAGGCGGCCGGCTTGCCGAGCCATGATTACATCGCCGAAATGCCGACGCGCCGCTATCTCAGCGGCATCTTCTCGATTCCGCTCGGCGTCAATGGATGGAAGTTCGAGGCCGGCGGCACCGACGGCGTCACCACGCCGCACGGCGATCCCATAGCGGCGACGAAGGGCGTCTACAACGAGGGCTATCTCAAACTAGCCTATGAGGCGCTCAAGCGCCGGGACTATGAGCTGACCGTCAACGCCCGCCTCGATGCCGCCAACCAGAAGATCGAAACGCTGATCGTCGACCCCGCGGTGCTGTTGAGCTCGGACCGGACGCGGGTATTGCGCACCGGCGCCGACGGCATCTGGAAGCTGCCACAGTTCGGCACCACCATCGTCTATGGCGGGAATTATTCGCGCGGCCTGGATGCGCTCGGTGCGCGCATGGCCTCCGAGGCACCGCCCTGGATGCCGCTGTCGCGCCAGGGTGCGGACGCCGTCTTTGACAAGATCGACGGCCATCTCGAGATCGACCAGGCGCTGCCGCAGGACTTCTTCGTCAACTTCTATGCCTCCGGGCAGGATTCCTTCCATCGCGCTCTGTTGACGTCAGAGCAGTTCGATATCGACGGCTCCAGGATGCTGTCGGGCTTCACCGCCGGCTCGCTTCCAGGCGACACCGCCTGGGTGGTTCGCGGCGAGTTCGGCCACAACTTCACGGCGCCATTGCCGTATGGCGGCCTGGTCTTGATGCCCTATCTGTTTGCGGCCACCGGCGAGCGCATCCTGGAAGATCCGACGGTGCTCGAAATCGGCGACGTCCACGCCACCAATTACGGCGGCGGCGTCCGCTTCAATATCGTGCCGCCGTCGGCAAATCTGCCGACCACCTACGGCTTTGTCGAAGGCAGCCATCGCACCACCAACCTCCCCGGATATTCCGGGGAGCGCATTTTTGCCGGTCTGCTGCTTCAATACTGAGCCGGCCTGAGGCCCAGCCTTCGAAAGTGAAGGCAATTAAAGTTCCCACCGCTTGTGGTAGCATTGGCCAATACGCTAATAGACTGACATCATTCGATTCCGCTCGACTTGGGCATGGGCCGTCGCGGAACCCGGGGCATATGACGAAACCGGTTCGAACCGATCCAGGCTTGCGTCCCTCCAGGGAAAATGGGGGTCGCGAACAGACCGAGATGGCCAGCAAGAAGCTCCAACCCTCCCCGGCCCTGTTGTTTCAGATCGAGACCACGTTTCTGGCTCAGGGCTACAAGGCGCTGACGATGGAGAAGCTGGCCGAGGCCTGCAATTTCACGCGCCGTGCGCTTTATTTCTATTTCAGCAGCAAGGCGGAAGCCTTTCGCGCCTTTGTTCTTTTCCGCAACGAGGTGGCACTCAGCACGAGCTTCGCCGCGGGCCGAAAGCGCTGGTCCGACGGCGGCAATTCGCTCGAGATCATCTCCGAGATCGTCAATGTCCGCTATGGCGACACCCGCCGCCTCGCCAATGCCTCCAAGCACGTGGTCGAACTCAATGCCGAGGTGTTCACGCGCTGCAACGACATCGTCCGGGACGTCGCGCTCTCCTTCGAGGCCGACCTCGCCAAGCTGATCATCGAGCTGCAAGGCGCAGGCCTGCTGCAACTTCGGCCGGAGGTGACGGCCGAACAATTGTCGCAAGCGCTGGCCAACGGGGCGCGCGGCGTCAATCAGCGCTTGCCGGCTGTCGCGCCGGACGAGTTGGCCAACCGTTACCGCGACATCTGCCGCTTCATCCTCTACGGCTGCGCCGAAATGAGCACCGCCGCCGAGGGCCGCAAGCCGCGCAAGACTAAATCGAAGAACTGAGAAGGGGCGCACTTGACCGCGACCATCACGACGCCGCACTCAACGACCAAAGGCGGCAACTCGATCGCCGAGCGGCTGGATCGTCTTTCCCTGACCTCGCTGCATGTCAAGGTCATCCTGTTGTGCACGGCAGGGCTTGCGGTCGACATCGGCGAGGTGGCGTTGAGCAACACGTTCTCGGCGATCTTTCTGTCGCCGCCTTACAATGCGCCGCGCGACAGCATTTCGCTATTGCTGGGTGCCGTCTTTGCCGGCGGCGCGGTCGGTGCTCCCTTGTTCGGGTGGTTTGCGGACCGCTATGGCCGACGCGCCGCCCTGCAGCTCTCGCTTTTGGTGCTTGTCGTCAGCTCGCTCGCGGTCGCCTCGAGTCCCGGCATCGGCTGGATGACGCTATTCCGCTTCGTCTCGGGCCTCGCGCTCGGCGGCTATCCTCCGCTCACGGCCGCCTATCTCGCCGACCTGTTGCCGCCGCAGCGCCGCGGCACCAACATGATGCTCTGTGCCGCCTTCGCTTTTCTCGGCGCGCCGGCGCTGATCTTCCTGATCCGCTGGCTCACGCCATTGGCGCCGCTCGGCATGGAAGGCTGGCGTTGGGCGCTGGTCGTCGCGGCGGCGTTTTCCGCTGTCACCGCCGCTCTCTTCTTTCGCGTCCCGGAATCGCCGCGATGGCTGGCGACCGTCGGCCGCAACGAAGAGGCCGAGCAATCATTCCAGCGTTTTCAGGCCGCGATGCGAGAGTCCGCCGAACCATTCTCGTACATACTGTCGAAGCCGGCTCGCGCCTCCTCCGTCGCGACCGATGACGCCGCAAGGCCGCAGCCCTATTTCCGGCGCGCGGTTTTTCTCGCCGCGCTCTATGGCCTTGGTCCGTGGGCGACGATCGGCTTTCCGCTGCTCAGCGCGACGGTGATGCTGCAAAAGGGATTTCGCGTTAGCGACTCGCTGCTCTTCGCCGGCCTCTCGATGCTGGGACCGACGATCGGCATCACCATCCTGGCCTTTCTCTTCGATCGTATCGAGCGGCGGATCGCGCTCATCCTGTGTGCCGCGACGCTGGTGGTGCTGGGCCTCGCCTTCGACCTCGGCAGCACGCTGACCTTGCTGGTGCTGCTCGGCTTTGGCTTCAATCTGGCCAGCGCCGCCTACAGCACCCTGCTTTCCATCTACGGCGCCGAGCTGTTTCCGACCGACCGCCGCGCGCTCGCGACATCGGCCGGCTGGGGCATCGGCCGCATTGTCTCGGCCTTCGTGCCGATCGCCTTGCTGCCCCTGCTTGCGACGCAAGGACCAATCGCGATGTTCGGCGTCATCACCGTGGTGCTGCTGGTCAGCATTTTCTTGATTGCCGTTGCGGGCCCGCCTGGACTTGCGAGGAAGCCCGTCGAATAGGCCGGACGCTGGCCTACGCCGCCCGTCAAATCGCGAGTTCATCGAAATCTCTCGCAACGCGGCTGTTCGCAAACGTTTTCCGCGCTTCAGTGAGTAACTCCTCATCGCTGTAGCGGCCCGAAATATGAGTGAGGACGAGGAGCTTGACGCCGGCGGACGCAGCCAGAGTGGCTGCTTCCGCCGCGGTGAGATGTCCGTAATCGCGCGCAATCGCCATGTCCCGATCCAGAAACGTGGCCTCGATCACCAGCACGTCGGCGTCGCGAACATGTTCCGCCAATCCTTCCGTGGTTTCGGCGTCACCCACGACGACCAGCTTCTTGCCTCCCTCCGGCGGTCCGAGAACGTCTTCGGGATTGATGGTCTTGCCGCCCGCAAGCTCCACCGGCCTTCCTTCCGCCAGCTCCTTGCGCAGCGGCCCGTCCGGCACCCCGAGGGCAGCGAGGCGCTCGGAGCGCAGATGACGGCGCGCCCGGCTTTCGAAGCAGAAGCCGAAACTATCGGTGTCGCGATGCCGCACCGGAAAGCAGCTGATCGCAAATTCGCCGGCGTCGAAAACCTGGCTCGTCAACGGGACGAGCTGCAGCGGTATCGGCGCGCGACCCTCGCCCCACAGGCCGGCGAGCATGCGGACCACGACATCAAGGGTGCCGGGGCTGGCGTGGATCGTCATCGCCTCAGTGCTCTGCCGCAGGCGAAGCGTGGAAAACAGGCCGGGAATGCCGAGCACGTGGTCGAAATGGCCGTGAGTTAGAAGGATGCGATTGAGCCGCCGGAAACCAGCGCCGCTGCGCAGCAGCTGGCGCTGCGTTCCCTCGCCGCAATCGACCAGGATGCGGTGACTTCCTGCTTCGACAAGAAGTCCCGGGTGGTTGCGCTCGGCCGATGGAACGCTGGCGGATGTGCCGAGGAAGGTGAGCGCGAACATCAGACATTATCCGCTCTTGCGCCGTGACACGAAGCTGCTCCTTGCCGTCGGCCGGAAGCTGACAAAACAGGGCCTCGCCTGTCAACAACACGAGAGGTCATGGCGCACCTGACCGGCGCAGCCTTGTTGACCGCGTTTCCGCTTTGCTACCTTGTTCCCATAACGTCCAGGAGGAACAACCATGAACCTGTCGATGAAGGATCGCGTTGCCGTTGTCACCGGCGGCAGCAAGGGCATCGGGATCGCCGTGGCGCGCCGGTTTGCCGAGTCGGGTGCGAAAGTGGCGATCCTCGCGCGGGGAGCCGCCGACCTTAGGGCCGCACGCGAGGCGCTCGCCAAGGACAGGCTCGTGGTGCGCGATTACGTCTGCGACGTTTCCAAGGCTGCCGACATCGCCAAGGCCCATGACCAGATCGTCGCCGACTTCGGCAGGATCGACGTGCTCGTCAATAACGCCGGCACCTCGCGGACGATGGCATTCGAGAACATCAGCGACGAGACCTGGCAGGAGGATCTCGACCTGAAGCTGTTTGCCGCAATCCGCTTCAGCCGGCTGGTCTGGGCCGGCATGAAGCAGCGCAAATGGGGCCGGATCATCAACGTGCTCAACACGTTTGCGAAGGCACCGGCTGGCAATTCCGCGCCAACCTCGGTGTCGCGCGCCGCCGGCATGGCGCTGACGAAGGTGATGGCGGGCGAAGGCGGCGAGCACAACATCCTGGTCAATGCGATGCTCGTCGGTTTGATCATGAGCGATCAGTGGGTCAAGCGCCACGCCGCGCAGGCGCCGAACATGGATTTCGACGAGTTCACCAAGAACCTCGCCAAGGGCACACCGCTCGGTCGCATCGGCACCGCCGAAGAGTTCGCCAATCTCGCCTGCTTCCTTGCCTCCGAACAAGGTTCCTTCATCACCGGCACCGCGATCAACGTCGATGGCGGAAGGTCGCCAGTGGTTTAGCAGCTGATGCGTCACGGCTGTTTCTTGCCCGCGAATTTCGGCACCGTGACCAGGATCGGCAAGCTCCCCAACAAAATCGGGATGAGGACGGCGTTGACATTGTCAGCCAGATCCCAGGCGACTCCGGAAAGGAACGAAACCAGCATCGCAAAGCCATAGGCGATGGCAGAGGCCGCGGCCGATGTCGGCGCCACGTCGTTGGGGTTGCTGCAAAGCAGCGGGGCGAGCGCCAATGCCAACGCCAGCGCTGCGCCGAGCGAAAACCCGGCGAGGCCCGCCCAGAAGACGGTCCAGCCGCTCGCGGACGTCATGATCCCCACGACGCAAACGGAGGACAGCGCGCCGAGCACCAGATATGGCCATCGCTTTCCCTGCAATTTGTCGGCCGTGAGCAGCAGGAGGAACGAGGCAGGGACCTGTCCCGCATTGAGCGCCGTCAGCGCCGCGCTGATGAGCTCCTGATGGCCGATTGCGCTCAAACGCGCCGGCAAAAATCCGTTCAGGCAGAAGTAGCTGCTGGTGATGCTCGCCAGCGTCATGCCGATGCGCCAATTGAGCCGGCTATTCCATTGCGGGAGCCAACGGGCCGCATGCTTCGGCGCTACGTTGGCGGTGGATTTCGGAGCGAGCATCGCGACCGTCACGGCCGTGGCGATCAGTGGAAAGGCCCATATACCGAGCGCCCACCGCCAGTTTCCGTTGAAATAGGGCATGACCAGCGGCAGCATCGTCGCAACGGGGATGATCTCACCCATGATCAAGCCGTTGGTGTAAACCGCCGTTCCGAACGCCGATCGCTCAGGCACCCACTCACGCACCGCCGCTGCGAGGGACGGCTGCATGATGGCAATGCCGGCGCTCATGAGCGCGGTCGTCAGGTACAACTGCCATGCGTTCGCCACCCCGATCCGAAGCAGCGTCCCACCTGCCGCAATCAAGAGACCAGACACGAGCGCGCCGCGCACGCCCATTCGCGCGACAAGGATCGATCCCGGTGCGGCGACAATCCCAAACACCACGACGGGCATGCCGGACAACAGGCCGATTTCCGTGGCGGACAGATCGAGATCGTGCTGGATCATCGAGATCACCGGCGGCACCGCCAATACCGTGAGGCGAAGGCTGACGCCGCAGATCCACAACAGACCAAGGGACGCGCGCGCGGCGACCGAGGCGCCGGTGAGTTCTGTCATGACGGTGACAATCCGGCTATCCGGCTTAGCGACGAGCAACGCATGCAGCTATTCACTTGATCGGCGGCCGCGGCAGGACGGCCTCGCCGGGCTCCATGATGAAGGTGTAGTCGAGCGAATACCAGGGAGTCGTCGCGGCTGGATCGCCCGGACGCGGCTCTTCATGACGCACATAGTCGCCCATGAGAGCCCGGGTAACCCCAAACTGGACGTCCGTATCGATGTGGGGGTCAGCCGGATCGTAAACCTGCGAGATCAGCGTCTTGAAACCAGGCTTGAAGATCAACGCATGCAGATGGGCGGGCCGATAGGGATGCCGGTTCTGTGCTTCAAGGAGCCGTCCGACGACACCATCGGTCGGAATCGGATAGCCGACCATTTTCACGGTCGAGAACCAGAACCGACCTTCTGCATTTGTCGTGAACTTGCCGCGCAAGTTCATGTCGGCCTGACCTCGATCCTGGTTCTCATAGAGACCAACCGGCGACGAATGCCACACGTCGACCTCGGCCCCGGCGATAGCCCGGCCCGCACGATCGACAACGTTCCCGGTCACGAAGGGCGACTCGCCCGGTGTCGGCGAGCGCAGAATCGAAGCGCCGTTCTCCGCGCGTGGAGAATTCATGCGCCAGAATGGTCCAAGCAGCGATTGCGTGGTCTCCGTTGCGCCGTTGTCACCGTTGTTCAATAGACAGACCAGCGCCGAAACCCCAAGCGATCCGGCCATCAGAATCGCTTCATTATGCGTATCGCTGGTGAGCTTTCCGATCTCGTTGAGAATAGCCGTGGCGTCGCGGAATTCCGGCTCTGTCAGGCGCACGTCGCGCACGAACGCATGCAAATGACGCACGAGGGATATCATGATCTCGCGCAGGCGCGGATCTTGAATGCGCTCTCCATCACGGCCAACGCGTCGCACGTCAATTCCTCATGGTTGGCGTTGATCATGTGAGGCTCCTACCTAACGACCAAGTGCTGCCTTTGGGAAGTACTGGTGTACATTCTTCATCCTGGATCCGCTACATCGCGAAACCCGGGATATTGCCCGCGGCACGCTATCGCCAATATTCGAATGTTAGAAGCCAATGTCAAAAAGACTTGGGCACAGCAGCCCGCGTTCTCGCAGCGCAAACGCGCCCGAGTTTTGCTTCACCGCGTGCCTTCCTTCAGAGAGGAGGGCGCAGGGAATGCCGGATGCGCAACGCACCCGCAGCCTCGCGTGTAGAATGGTAGTCACGCGAGTTAGTCACCACAGGCACGTCGAAACGATCCGACATTCCCTGCGCAATGGTTTTACGGAGTATCTCGTGCTCTCCCCGGTGTCCGGGCTCTTTAGCCACCGTCGCCGGCAGATCATCATCTGCCGGCTTGATCCCAGCGTCGGGGGATCAGGACCACACGATTTCGCCGTCCGCACCGGCCACGCTCGTCTTCCGCCGCCTTTGCGTCCATCGCATCCCGCCCCCAACGTTCGTGACGATTGGCCGAAGCGCCCCTCCTGAGGGAGCAGGATGCGAGGAGATAAGCATATTCTTCGGAAAAACGGAAGTAAAATTTTTCGATAGAAAGGCCAAGCGACCGGATCAAATTGAATTGGCTCGCCAAATTAGTTTTTTACGGGCAGTGACCTTCAAGTTGCGGCCTCGGATTGGTGAACCATGGGCTTGGAAGTGTCGGCTCTACAGATGGTAGCTGGGAAGCGCCACCGCCTTTCCCCACATCCGCCGAACTTGCGATACCGCATCCTTCGCATGAGGCAGTTCTTGAGGACCGCAGCGCGCTCAGCTTTTACGCTCTAAAAGACATACGTTGAAGAACTACCAACCTCAGTATCGGGTGAAACCGGCCGAAATTCTAAGCGCGCTCTGACGCGTTTCCGATTTGGGATACGCGAACCAGTCGCGGTCCTGTTTGACTGGAGGAGACCCTACCCTGCTCAGACGGTGGGTACGGTCCGGCCTGGAGCATGCCATCGTAGCGCACGGCGACGTCGGAATATGGAGAGGCGGCGGAGCGCTCGAGCAGATCGCGGAGCTTCGGATGGAGACCATCGCCACGCGAGGCCGCAATTGCATTGAAATTGGCTAGAGACATTATTCCTGCTCTCCCGAGTCCGCTCACGTGTTGTGTAGCTTGGATCGGCGAAGGTCGGCCGCCACTCCGAATCTTGCTCTCAAATCGAGCTCGTCGATCGGGACGGATGGAGTTTGAAAAGAAGAAGCGGAGTGTCGATACCAGGTGAATGCGGTACGCCCCCAAAAGGAAAAAGGGCGCACGATGACAACCGAGATCGAGGTTCAGGAGCTGATCAACTTCGAAACCGCGACCGATGGTACCGCGGTGAAGATCTTCGTTCGCGACGTCGCGAACCGCAAAATCGGCATCATCCTGACGATCGAGACGTTGTCGGCATTGCTGATGACGCTGCCATCGATGGCCTTAGGCGCCGTCAAACGCGCGCACAACGATCCGAGCATGAGGATCACGTACCCTGTAAGGGAATTCGAGATCGAGCTCGGTCCCGACGATCTTCGTATTCTGACGATCGGGACACCAGACGGGTTCACGGTCTCCTTCAGTCTCACCGAGGAGCTCTCGCACGAGCTAGGCAGGGCTCACCTTGAAGGCGGCGGGCATCGCGCCAAAGCGCACTAGAGGCGCCGCTCACCGCGACCCCTCCCGCCTCGCGACGAAACCCGAATATTAGAGCAGGATCGGAGTGCCGCCGTCCTGACGCTGCGAAAACTGGAAGCTCCTGGCAATAGGAGATCGCGAAATGAGCTTCCCTCCCCTCAATCTCTACACGTTTGCGGCTGCGCGCGGGCAATTCTTGAGGCCGGATGTACAGGCTCTCCTAAGGAACGCTCCGGTCGGACTCTATTCCGATTTCGCCAATCCGCACGACCCCGCCTTACACCGAGAGGCCGAAAACCTCCGTAAGCAGTTGGATGCCTTGCTCTTTGGCGAGTCTCGCGTTTCGGTCGAGACCGAGCGCCCGCCTCTGACGATCGTTCGCCGACGGCCGTAACCTCGCTTGATGTCCGCTTTACCCCCAGGAGCGATGTAATCGCGAGTGGCGTCAGATGTCGCCAAGCCGTCGCGACGTTGGCCGGCAAGGCGCTTGCAGTGCTGCGATCGCTTCGATGGTGCATCAAAATGAATAAGATCGAGGAGTTCCGAATCTGGCCGGTGATGCGCGCCGCACCCAAAATCCACTACCGCGAGAATCGCTGCGTCATCGACCCCGGCAGCCGTGCGGACCTCAAGATTGAATTTAATTCGAAAGCAGGAAACGGAGGGTCAAAACCCCGGCTCACGCCCAGTGTTTGTCGTACCACCTAACAACGATCGGGAAGCTCTCATGAGCGACATTCGTCCTGTCAGAAGTGATGTCGAGGAACTCGCCCACCGGCGCAGGCTCGCGGCTGCCCGTCAATCGAGGAATACCGAGCGGGAAGCTCTGCTGCAAGAGCTTATCGAAACCGAGCGGAAAACGCTTGAGTTGCGCGGGTTGGTTGCGCAATGGGAGACGAAAGGAGCTGCCTCACCGGAAATTCGGCGCCTGATAAAGTGGGCGAAAGAAACCCTGTCGGACATGGAACGCTTCCTTCTGCCCACGGAACTTACAATGCTTTTGGTGACACGCGATCTGTTTCCCGACGTCGATGATCTTGCGGATCCGCTGGGCGATCCGCCGCCCCTTCGTCCGTGGGGTCGCTGACGGGGAAATAACGGCAACGGAAGACCGGCGCGGCCACAGTCGGAGGCCATCAGTCGAGTCAGCCGCGCCGCTTGAACCAGAGCAACGGTAAGATCTCCGGCCGCAGGTGAATCTCAACTGCTGCAGATAACATTTAAAAGCGCCTGGCGGCCCTCGCTCCGCACGATCTCGAGGGCGCGATCGATGGCGGCAGGTAGTTCCGCCGGGTCCTCCACCCGCGCACCATAGCCTCCCGCCGCCTCGCAGATGCGTTCGAACGCCGGCAGATCGTCCAGGCGGGTGAATGGAGCCTCATTGCCGCGCGCCGCGAGCCCTTGCGGATACATCTGCAACGTAGAGAGTCGTACGGCGTTCCACATGCTGTTGTTCATGATCACAAACAGGATCGGCAATCTATGCACGGCCGCCGCATGATGGACGGCGACGGGATTGCTGAACAGATAGGCGCCGTCGCCGCTGACAGAGATCACCTGCCGCTCCGGAGCCGCAAGCTTTGCTCCGAGCGCCGCGCCCGGTCCCCAACCGAGCCCCGAGGCAGAACTCGAGCCGAAATAGCTGTCGGTAAACTCGAAGCCGCAATGGTCGAGCTGCAAGGTGTATTCGTTGACGACGATCGCGTCCGGACGCTTGGCTTCGCCCAGGCAGTGACTGATCCAGGCGGCATGCACCGGCACCTCGCGCGCGCTCCGCTCAAGCTCGGTTCGCCGCTCTTCGTCGAGCTTTGCGCGCTCACCGGAGATCCAGTTGCGTCTTGCGTCGATCGATCCGTTGTCCCCTCTCGCCTCGAGCGCTCCCTCAAGCGCGGCAAGGATGGCGGGACATCCGCCCGCGATCCCGATGTCGCTGGGAAAGCCGCGGATCGGGATGTGAGTATGCAAAGGATCGAAACCGCACTGTATCACCCGACAATCCGGTCGCGGCCGCGCCTGCACCGGCAACCATGGCACGTCGCTCTCCAATACCAGGATGACGTCCGCCTCCTCCACATAGCGGTGCGGATCGTAGCCGAGGTTCATCGGATGGGAGGACGGGAGCGCAAGATAGCGCGGCTTGTGCTGTGTCACCGGGATAGCGAAGCGCTGCGCGAACGCAGCAAGCTTCGCAAACGTTGCAGCATCACGCCCGGCGTTGGCGCTTATGATCAGCGGCCGCGTGGCACCTGCGAGCAGATCGGCGGCATTGGCGACCGCTTCGGGGTCCGGCGCTGCGGGAGCCACGGCGCGAAGACGCGGCTGCTGCGACTGCAACGGTGCGGCCTGCTCTGCCAACACCTCGCGGGGCAGCGAGAGATAGACCGGCCCGCGCGGCTCACTGGCGGCGATGGCAAGCGCTCGATCGACCACGGTTTCGAGCTGGCTCGCATTGCGCAACTCGTATTCCCACTTCACGATCTCGCGCAGCATTCCCGCCTGGTCATACATTTCCTGCGCCCAGTGAATGTAGCCGTCGCGTGATCCATGCTGACCAAACTCCGTGACGGGCGAGCGCCCGGCGGTCAGCAACATGCCCACGTTCTCCCGTGCGACGTTCATGGCGGCGCATATCATGTTCGCGGTCCCGACGCTGACATGGACCATGACTGCCGGGATCCGGCGCGAGATCATCGCGTAGCCATGCGCCATCGAGACCGCCAGATTTTCGTGCGCGGCGAGCATCGGCTGCGGCGCAGGGGCGCCGGTCCTTGCAGCTTCGGCATATGCTTCCACGATCGGAGCGAAATCCGTGCCGGGATTGCCAAACAGGTATGGTACACCGCGCTCGGCAAGCAACGCGAGGTACGCCGCGGCGACACTAGGTTTCGTGGTCATGCTTCCCCTTGCCTGATATATTTGAGCCGGAATTACGGTGATAGTGCACTTAATCCTCATCGTAATTTGGTGCGGACGTCAACACGGGCGAAGCGGCAATGGCCGCATGCGCGACGTCAGCGTCAATTAAGTGCACTGCCCCTGTAATCGGACAGCCGATCGCGTCAGTCAAACCAGCCGCGCCGCTTGAACCAGAGCAACGGCAAGATGCCGCTGGCGATCACGGCGGCCCAGGCCAGGGGATAGCCAAAACTCCAGTTCAACTCCGGCATGTTCTTGAAATTCATGCCCCAGATGCCGACCAGGATGGTGGGGGGAACACCGACGACGGACACGATGGTGAGGATCTTGAACAGATCGTTTTGCTGGATGTTGATGAATCCGAGAACGGCGTCGAGCAGCAGCTGGATTTTGTCCGACAGCCGCGACTCGTAATCGCTCAGCGATGCAACATCCTTCGAGACGGCTTCAAGCCGCTTTTTCGAGGACGGAGTGATCCACTCGCTCCCCACGTCGCCGGCGAACGAGGCAATCCGCCCGACACCGAGCAGAACATCACGTGCCTTCGCCAAACGGTCGGCCAGCTCGCCGACATTCTCCAGCGCTTCGCGCATCTTCCGGCTCGAGCGGACCGGACGCTTGGTGCGAACCAGCCCTCCCCTGAAAACAGCTCTGGACAAGGTGTCCGCGGTTACACCGAGGTGCTCCAGCACATCAGCGCCGCGGTCCACCATGGCCTCGAGCAGACCGGTGAACACGCCGATGCCGTTCTGCACATCATCGTCGGCCAATATCCGCTTCGCGACGGCGTCGAAGGTCGGAAGCGGCGAAAAGCGCACCGTCACCAGCACCCGTGGCCCGATGATAAAGCCGACCGGGGTGAGCTGTGCTTCCTTCTGCTCGTCAAGACGAACGGAAGGCGAGCTGAGGTAGAGCGTGCCGTGATCGAAGATCAACCGGCTCGACGCCTCGATCTCGCTTAGCGCTTCCTCCGACGGCACACGTATCTTGAGACGCTGCTCGACAAATCGCCGCTCCTCAGCCGACGCATTCAGAAGATCGATCCAGATGATCTCGGACGGCAACTCCGCCGCGATGCTTTGCCAATCATCGGTCGGCCACCGGTACATCGTGAGCACGCATCAAACTCCGTGGTTTGCCAGCAGCGGCCGGTGCAGGCTGACGCGTCCTGAGGTTGGCCGCCAAGCTTGCTAGATAGCATGCTCAATCCCGACATTGCGCGCCAGTTCCGCCTCCCAGCCTGCACCCCGGCTGCCTCTTGGCTGCCGGAAGCCAGGTCATCGCATTAAAAGCGAATTTAATGTGACTCCCCTTGCCTCATTCCTACGTTCGGATTGTTGGACCAAGGCCGCAGGAATGGGAAAGACGGCGATGAATGGATATCTTGTGTCTGTCCTGATGGGGTTAGCGGTCGGCGCGGCCTATGGCATCGTCCAGGTTCGCTCTCCGGCACCACCGATAGTTGCCCTCGTCGGCCTGTTCGGCATGGTGTTGGGGCAGCAGGCGGTCGACATGGCGAAGCGCCATTTGGCGCCAACGGCTCAGGCGTCCATTCGACGCGACGTGGGCGGCGCCCAAGGTTCGTCCCGACCGGACTAACGAGTGTTCCCGACCATCCGGAAGAGATCGTACAGGCCGTGAGGCAGGTTGCTTCGGATTAGGCGCAGGGCGCCAGACCAGCAGAATCAGAGAGAAGTCGCCAACCAGAACAAAGTTCCAATCCAACTTCGAATAACACGGGGGCAACGTCAACGTTCTTGCTGGCCCGGGAAGCACGCAGTCTGATACACTTCCGCGCATGTCCTTGTTGAAGCTCGACCTACCGGTCCAGACGCCTGCTCTACTCGAATCTTTTCTTGAGCTGGACCAAGCGATCCTCGACGCGTTGCCGATTGGCGTTTACGCGTGCGACATCGACGGACGGATCCTTCGGGTCAACCGACGGGCCATCGAGCTTTGGGGACGGGCCCCAAAACTCCTCGATCCGGCCCAAAGGTTCTGCGGCTCGTTCCGAGTCGAAAGCCTGGAAGGTGACTTCATCCCGCCCGGCGAAACGCCCATGGCTCGTGCGGTGCTGGCAGGCGAAACCTTCGAGGGCGCAGAGGCGATCGTTCAAAACCCCGACGGAAAACGTTGGGTGGCTCGTGTCAACGTGGCTCCTCTGCGCGATGACGATGGTTCGGTTGTGGGAGCCATCAACTGCTTCCAGGACGTCACGCACGAGCACGAAATGCGCCTCGCATTGGAGCGCCAACAGCGCACGTTCGATCTTGCCATGATCGCTTCCAAGATGGGCACCTGGCGCTACACCATGGCCGACAACATCTGCATCTACGATGAGAACGCCCAACGGCTCTATGGACTGACGGAAGCGCGCTTCCTGCATGACAAGGACGGCGTGGAAGCCAAATTCCATCCCGACGATATGGACCTCATGTGGGGCCGTGTTGCGAAGGCTCTCGATCCCGAGGGTGATGGCCGGTACGACGTCGAGTACCGGGTAAGGCAGCTCGACGGGAGCTGGCGGTGGCTGAGCGCCTGGGGCCTTGTCGAGTTCGAAGGCCAAGGCGCCGGGCGCAAGCCTGTCGCCATTGCCGGCGCAAGCCGCGATCTCACCGAGCGAAAGCAGGCGGAAGAATTACAGCGCCTGCTCGGCAACGAGCTGAACCACCGTGTCAAGAACACCCTGGCCACCGTGCAGTCGATCGTCAATCAGACCCTTCGAGGCGCGACAGACTCCGAGTCGGCGCGCGCGACAGTGAACGCGCGCATCGTTGCTCTGGCCGGAGCGCACGATCTGCTCACCGACCGCAGTTGGGCGGGTGCCGATCTTGCCGATCTGGTTTCGCGTGCCGTTGCGCCGTTCGCAATTGGACAGATCGCGCTCGGCGGTCCTTCCGTGGACGTTTCGCCCAGCCAGGCGCTGGCTCTCTCGCTGGCGCTGCATGAGCTCGCCACGAACGCAGCAAAGTACGGAGCTCTATGCCGTTCGGAAGGCCGGGTCGAACTCCGCTGGGAAGTGCAAGGCGACCGGCTCAATCTGAGTTGGCAGGAGAGCGGCGGCCCGCATGTGGCCCCGCCATCCCGCCGCGGGTTTGGTAGCCGTCTCATCGAGAACGCATTGTCTCATGACCTCGACGGGCAAACTCGGCTGGAATTCGCACCCGAAGGGGTTCGCTGCTGGATCACGGCCGTGCTCACGGCAAACGAGCCCAGACTGCAAATCTGAGCGTTCTTCGGAAGGGCTGCTGCGTTCCGCCGCAGGGGGACTTCCGCGAACATTCCAATGCTCCGAGATAGCGCGCCTGCGCGCGTTGTCAGCGTCAATTAAGTGCACTGGCACCGTAATTCTCGATAGGATCGTCTCCATAAGATCGACAGGAGAGCAACGATGTTGGTGACGCAAGCCTTCGATGGGGCCCAGATTGCCGAAATACCAGTCGACAGCGAGGCCAGTGTCGCTGAAAAGCTCGATCGCGCAGCCCGTTGTTTCGCGGATCGGGCTGGCTGGTTGCCGCCCTACAGGCGCATAGAGATCCTGCGCCGGCTGGCGCGCCTGCTGGAGCGGGAGTCCGACGCGCTGGCGATGCTCATCGCTCGCGAGGGCGGCAAGCCATTGACCGATGCGCGGATCGAGGCCGCGCGATCGATCAATGGAGTCGAGAGCGCCATCGGCGATCTGGAGCATCTGGCCGGACGCGAAATCCCGATGGGGCTGACGCCGGCAAGCCGGGACCGCTGGGCGTTCACCACGAAAGAGCCGATCGGCGTGGTCGCGGCCATCTCCGCGTTCAATCATCCGCTGAACCTCATCGTGCATCAGGTGGTGCCGGCCATCGCCACGGGCTGCCCGGTCATCATCAAGCCGGCGAACACAACGCCGCTGTGCTGCCTGCGTTTCGTGGCGCTTGTCCATGAGGCGGGGCTGCCCCCCGAATGGTGCCAAACATTGATCGTCGAAGACAATGCATTGGCGGAACGTTTCGCTACGGATCCACGTGTCGCGTTTCTCAGCTTCATCGGTTCGGCGAAAGTCGGCTGGTACCTCCGCTCGAAACTGGCGCCAGGCGCGCGCTGCGCGCTCGAACACGGGGGAGCCGCACCCGTCATCGTCGATCGCTCCGTGGAGATCGACACGATCATCGAGCCGCTGGTCAAGGGCGGCTATTATCACGCCGGTCAGGTCTGCGTCTCGGTGCAGCGAATCTTCGTGCATGCGGAGATCATGCCGCGATTTGTCGAACGGCTAACCGAACGTGTCAGCGCTTTGCGGGTCGGCGATCCCACTTTGCCGGATACGGAAATGGGACCGCTGATTCTACCCAGGGAGGTCGACCGTGTGGCCGCCTGGGTTGCGGAGGCCCGCGATGCCGGCAGCACCATCACGACCGGCGGTGCGCCCATTAGCGAACGGGTCTACGCGCCGACCGTCGTCGTCAAGCCTCCGACCACGGTGAAGCTGTCGCGTGAAGAGGTCTTCGGGCCGGTCACCTGCGTTTACCCCTACACCGACCTGAATGAAGCCATCGCACAGGCCAACAGCCTGCCGTTCGCCTTTCAGGCATCGGTCTTTGCCCGCGATATCGACATCGCGCTGCGCGCCGCCCGGTCGCTCGACGCATCCACGATCCTGATCAACGACCACACCGCGTTCCGGGTCGACTGGATGCCCTTCGCCGGACGTCGCCAATCGGGTTACGGCGTCGGCGGCCTTCCCTACACCATGCACGACATGACGCAGGAGAAGATGATCGTCCTGCGACGCTGACGGGTCGTCAGCGGAGCGTCATGATCTCGAAGCACCGCGTTCTCGGCAGATTCGCGCACGCGGCAGAAATTACGGTGAAAGCGTAGGAGGTCAAAGTTGGAACGCGTTTGCGCGTAGCCTTTGCGCTTACGGTGTTTCGCGCTTTGGAGCAGAAGCTTCGCCGGTATAGGTGGCGGCGAATAACGCGGCCTCCTGTGCAGCTCTGATTTCTCTTGCTGTCTTCAGTGCGCGGCGAATGAATGGGTCTTCCGTCTCCTTTGAGAGTGTGAGCAACTTGTTGCAGTTTCGGCAATTCGTTTGAAAGCCGTCGCGCACACGTGCGGCTTTCTCGCGAAACACCTGCTTGCAGGCCGGGCAACGGATTTTGACTTTATCATCCATGGTAATCCTCCTCTGCAAAAAGGACAGCGTTGCATCGGTACGTTACCGGCTCTTTAAGCCACACGCATAAACGACGGATCACCTGTTAACGCCAGCAATACCAGCACGATAATTTTTCCGTATTCAACATAAGGTGCGGACGCTGATGTGCTTTGTCGCCATCCATTTTGATCTTAATATTGAGAAGCATCTTCTTAGCATCGGGGCATGATAGGCCACTGTCGCGCGAAGAGGTCTTCGGGCCGGTCACCTGCGTTTACCCCTTCACTGACCTGGATGAAGCCATCGCGCAGGCCAACAGCCTGCCGTTCGCCTTTCAGGCATCGGTCTTTGCCGGCGATATCGACATCGCGCTGCGCGCCGCCCGGTCGCTGGATGCATCGACAATATTGATCAATGACCACACCGCGTTCCGGGTCGACTGGATGCCGTTTGCGGGACGTCATCAATCCGGCTATGGCGTCGGCGGAATTCCCTACACCATGCACGACATGACCCAGGAGAAGATGATCGTCCTGCGACGCTGACGGGTCGTCAGCGGAGCGCCGTGATGTCGAAGCACCGCATTCTCGGCGTCGAGCCGCAATTTCGTGTGTTGAGCGCTTGGTAGCGGGGGTCCGCTACATCGCGAAACCCACTATTTCGGAGGCCCTGTTTTCTTATCGGCGAGCAGCTTGGCTGGCCTAGCGTGCTTTGATAATCCGCCAAACGCCGCCTTTTGGGCGCTATCTAGCTACACTTTGAAATGTTAACGAGCAAGTTTCCAAGCCCGGGCTCGCACCCCCCGATTCTTGCGATTGATCGAGAAAGCTGTTCCTCGATTGGCGACGTAGCGTGACCGTTGCCCTCCGAAGGCAAAGGTCACTAGTTTGAGTCGAGTCGGGTGCGCGGCCTCGTGGCCGTGACTACGCA
>Ga0210387_10001376_pt1 | contig 18309 bp, 15 predicted proteins | sample IncBWC7OmetaG_FD_160108 | JGI IMG/M metagenome (GOLD analysis project Ga0210387, IMG submission 160108) | Forest soil microbial communities from Barre Woods Harvard Forest LTER site, Petersham, Massachusetts, United States - Inc-BW-C-7-O ...
TGCAGATGGACACGATCGCGAGCCTTGTCGCCGGCGGTATGGGTGTAGGCCTGGTCACCCGCGTCATCGCCACTGCGAACCGGCCAGGCATCGCATTCCGCGATCTCACCGGACCGGGCACGCCAGTCGAATATGAGCTCGCGATCGCTTTCGGCCGTTCCTCGCCGTTGCTGGATGCGTTCATCGCGGTGGCCAGGTCGCTCATTCAATAAGATCGGCAAGCGGTCGCGTCACCGCTCAATACGAATAATTCCCGTCCGGCGGCTCATCGTCTTCCGGCGGCAATTCTTCGTCCGGGCCGTCGATCAGCTCCGCGCATGTCCAGATGAAGCTCAATTGAAAGGCGATGATCGCGCCCATCGTCAGGGCGAAATGGAATTTCTCGGCGAAGAAGACAAGATAAACAAGCGTGGCCGTCGTTATCAACGTGAAGACGATGCCGACACGTACGCCTCTGGTCAGGTAAGTGGATCGTTCCATCGCTAAATGCGCCAGCCAGTCCTGCTTGCGGCAGCTTGCGGCCGCATTTCCACATCCAAGCCTTCCTACTGGTTCTCTACCCGATATCGCAACCACAGCGCACCGCCGTCGAGCGGCGTGGTGCTCTCCAATGTCATCTTATGCAGCGGCGCCTTGTTCGGCCCCTCGTCGGGCGAGTCGAACGCGCTTGGCGCCCCCTTGGTGCCGTCGACGGCGGGGTTCAGGATCAGGTGGATTTCGTCGATCAATCCGGCGCGGAGAAAGCTGCCGTTGGTGGTGCCGCCGCCCTCGACGAGCAGGCGTTTGACGCCGAGCTCGCGGTTGAGGATGTCCAGTGCGAGAGCGAGATCCAGTTCGCTTTCGCCCGCGAAGACATAGGAAATGTTCTCACCGCGGAGGCCGGCGAGATGCGCTTCGGAAACCTTTTTTGCAAGGACGGCGACAATGGGATCACCGCCGATGTCGGAGCGGCCGAAGGCGACCTTGCCGTGGGCGTCGAGCACGACACCATAAGTTTTCGCGTCGCGCTGCGTGAACCAGTGTTCCCTGGGGAACGTCTCGCGGGTTTGAGTGGGATAGGATTCCCGTTTGGCAAATTCTCGGCCGGTGGTGCGGCCGACCACCCAGGCATCACAGCCGACCTCGTCATGCACGCGCTCGAACAGCCCGCGAAATTGCGACGGGTCCGGACTCCAGCGGCTGAGCCAGATCCGGCCATCGATGCTGGCGGAGACGATACAGGCGACATGCGGCTTCATTTGCAAACTCCATCGGGCCGGTGCCGCTTTATACCGCGCTATGTGGCACCATCACGAACGTTGAGATCAACTCCCTGCGGGTCCTTTACCGTGGAGACGGTGATCAGCGAGATCACCGACAGCACCGCGATGTAGACGCCGATGCGCCAGGACTCGCCTGTGGTGCCAATGATCCATTGCGCGATCATCGGCGCAAAGGCGCCGCCCAGGATGGCGCCGAGCGCGTAGCCGATCGAGACGCCGGAGTAGCGGACCTTGGCCGGGAACATCTCGGCATAGAGCGCTGCTTGCGGGCCATAGGACAGGCCGAGCGCGATGGTGAGGCCGACGGCGGCGACGAAGAACAGCGTGACGTCCCTGCTGTCGATCAAAAACCACATCGGCACCGCCCACAGCACCATCAGCGCATAACCGATCTGGAAGGTTTTCACGCGCCCGATCTTGTCGCCGAGCACGCCGCCAAGCAGCGTGAAGATGAACCAGCTCACGGCGGCGAGCGTGCTGGCGAGCAGGAGCTGGTCGGACGGCATCTTCAGCGTGCTGGCGCCATAGCTGATCATGAAGGCGATCAGGATGTATCCGGCGGCGTTGTTGGCCATGAAGATCAGCGCGGTGCGCAGGATTTCTTTGGCGTTGCCGCGGAACAACTCGGCGATCGGCGCCGAGGACTCGCGGTGACGGCGCTGCATCGCCTTGAACACCGGCGATTCCTCGACGGTGCGGCGGATGACGATGCCGATCACGATCAGCACGATCGAGAACAGGAACGGGATACGCCAGCCCCATTCGATCATCGCCTGCTTGCCGAGTGTCGCGGTCAGGATCCACAACACGCCGGTGGCGAGGATCATGCCGAGCGGCGTGCCGATCTGCGGAAAGGCGCCGAAGAAGCTGCGCTTGTTGATGGGCGCGTTCTCAACCGACATCAGCGCGGCACCGCCCCATTCGCCGCCGGCGGAAAATCCCTGCAGGATGCGGAGGAAGATCAACAGCGCCGGCGCCAGCGCGCCGATCTGCGAATAGGTCGGCAGCAGGCCGACCAGCGCGGTCGCCGCGCCCATCAGCACCAGCGTTGCGATCAGCACATTCTTGCGGCCGAGCCTGTCGCCGAGGGAACCGCACACGATGGCACCCAGCGGGCGGAACAGGAATGACAGGCCGAGCGTCGCGAACGAGACGATCTGTGCCAGCAGCGGATTGTTCTGGTTCATCGGCGCGAAGAACAGGCTGGCGAAGACGAGACCCGTGGCCTGCGCGTAGACGAAGAAGTCGTACCATTCGATGGTCGTGCCGACGAGCGTGGCGACGAGGACCTTGCGCTCCTCGCCCGTCATTTCGGAACCGCGCGCAACTGCTGCACTCTCAAGCGACATGTTTCCCCCGTATCGCATTTTCGTTTCAAGCGAGCCGCGACGCCCCGTCGCGCTCGGCCTTGTCTCGCCAAACGTCAGCATGAATCGCGCTCGTCTTTCAAGGGCTGCGCCAGATGGGCGATATGCGGCTTAAGCCTTCGGCGGCCGCCGCTCGGCGGGCTTGCCGGCGCCTGATTGCACGCGCAGCCCATCCACCAGCACGTCGAGCATCCGCACCACGCTCGCCTGCCAGCCGGGCTGGTCGTGCAGCATGCACATGCCGACCAGCGTACGCAGCAGATCCTCGGGCGTGATGTCGGCACGGACTTCGCCGGCCGCAACCGCGCGCTCGAGCAGCATCCTGATTGCCTTGGTGAGCCGCTCGAAAGAAAAGGCCGTCAGCTCCGAGGGCGGGCCGGCGGCGAGCGCAAGCGCGGTGGCCATGCCCTTCTTGGTGGCGACGAACTCGACATTGGAACGCAGCCAGCGGCGCAGCGCCTCGACCGGGGCCGCCTCGCCCTTCAATTCTTCCGCCAGCTCGCTGAGCTGCTCCACCTCGCGGCGATAGACCGCCTCATACAGCGCCTCGCGCGTCGGGAAGTGACGATAGAGCGTGCCGATGCCGACGCCGGCCTCGCGCGCGACCGCTTCCAGGCTCGCATCCGGCCCGCCGGCACTGAACACGGTTTTGGCAGCCTCCAGCACGCGCTCGCGGTTACGCAGCGCGTCGGCGCGCGGCTTGCGGGTGCTTTTTGCGGAACCAATTTCCATCCCAAACGTCTCGTCACCGGCAGTTGATCGGCCGGCCCTTGATAAACGGAGGAACCCTCCGTATAACTAATCCCGTTACGCCAACCAGTCCAGCCGTCACTTCGGCGGCCACTCGCGGATCGCAGCGATTCACGGGCCGAAGTCCTGTGCCCGTTGCGCTTCCGTTTGACCATAGCATCGATCGGAACATCGCATGAATTTGTCTCTTCGGCTCACCGTCAATGGCGAGCAGCGCGAAATGACGCTCGACGACCCCCGCGTCACGCTGCTCGACCTCTTGCGCGAGCGGCTTCAGCTCACCGGGACCAAAAAGGGCTGCGACCGCGGCCAATGCGGCGCCTGCACGGTGCTGGTCGACGGCAGGCGGATCAATTCGTGCCTGACGCTGGCCGCAAGCCATAACGGCGCCGACATCCTCACCATCGAGGGCGTGGCGCAGGGCGAGCATCTGCATCCCCTGCAGGCAGCGTTCATCGCCCATGACGGCCTGCAGTGCGGCTTCTGCACGCCGGGCCAGATCATGAGCGCGATCGGCCTGATCGCGGAAGCGCAAGCGGGCTCCGATCCCGAACGCATCCGCGAAGCCATGAGCGGCAATCTCTGCCGCTGCGGCGCCTATGCGGGGATTACCGAGGCCGTGCTCGAAGTACAGAAGATCCTCAACGACACCAAGACGGAGCGTGCGGCATGAACCAGTTCGACTATGTGCGCCCGGCCAGCGTCGCCGAGGCGGTGAAAGCCGCCAGCGCGCCGGGCTCCGCGTATCTTGCCGCCGGGACCAATCTGCTCGACCTGATGAAGGGCGGCATTGTGCAGCCGTCGCGGCTGGTCGATGTCTCGCGCCTGCCGGGACTCGATCGTATCGAGCGCCTTGCTGATGGTTCCTTGCGGATCGGTGCGCTCGTGCGCAACGCCGACCTCGCGCATGACCAGAAATTCGCGCGCGACTATCCCGCGGTCGCGGAAGCGCTGCTGTCCGGAGCGTCGGCGCAATTGCGCAATGCGGCGACCGTCGGCGGCAATCTTCTGCAACGGACTCGCTGCGCCTATTTCTACGACACCGCGAGCGCCTGCAACAAGCGCAGCCCCGGCTCCGGCTGCGACGCCGCCGGCGGCGACAACCGCCTGCACGCCATCCTCGGCTGGAGCGAAGGCTGCATCGCCACTCACCCGTCCGATTTCTGCGTGCCGCTGCTGGCGTTCGACGCCGTCGTGGAGATTGAGGGCCCGGGCGGGCGGCGCGAGATTGCGCTCGATGCGCTGCATCGCCTGCCCGGCACGACGCCGGAGCGCGAGAGCGCGCTCGAACCCGGCGAGCTGATCGTCGCGGTGCGCCTGCCCGCCAGCGCACGCAGCTTCGCCGCGCATGCGCGCTATATGAAAGTGCGCGAGCGCAACTCCTATGCCTTTGCCGTGGTTTCGGCTGCGGCCGGGCTTGTCGTCGAAGGCGCCGTGATCAAGGAAGCGCGGCTTGCGCTTGGCGGTGTGGCGCCAAAGCCGTGGCGCGCACGTTCCGCCGAAGCCCAGCTTGCGGGATCCGCGGCGAGCGAAGCCGCGTTCCGCCGCGCGGCACAGGCAGCACTCGTCGACGCCAAGCCCTCCGGCAACAACGCCTTCAAGATCGAGCTCGCGCAACGCGTCATCGTGCGCGCGCTGACGCTGGCTGCCCAGGGCACGCCGGACCGTATGCCGGCCCTTCCCGCCTCCCCCTTCTCCTCCGCCATCGGAGCCCTGCATGTCTGAGATCACGCTGTCCCGCGACGCCGCCCATATCCGGCATGGCTCGAGCATCGGCCAGCCGCTGACGCGCCGCGACGGCGTGCTCAAGGTGACGGGCGAGGCCCGCTATGCCGCCGACAATCATCCGCCGAAAATGCTGTTTGCGGTGATGGCGGTGAGCCAGATCGCGCGCGGCCGCGTCGCTTCGCTCGATGTCGCCGCAGCGAAACGCCATCCCGGCGTCGTCGAGGTGATGACGCCGCGGAACCGTCCGCAGCTCGCTGAAGATCCGGACGCCAAAACCAATCCCTTCATGTTCCGGATGGAGCTGTTGCAGAACGATTCCGTCCGCTACGCCAACCAGGCGATTGCGGTCGTGATCGCCGAGACGCTGGAAGCCGCGACCGAAGGTGCTGCGCTGTTGTCGCCGCGCTACGAAGCCGAGCCGGCGCGCTCGACGCTCGATGCCGCCGAGAGTTATGTGCCACCCGCTGTCGGCATCGGCCATCCCGCCGTCGTCGCCCATGGCGATGCCGATGATGCGCTGAAACATGCCGCGCACTCGATCGAGGCGACTTACGAGACGCCGGCGCAATATCACAATCCCATGGAGCCGCATGCGATCGTCGCCTCCTGGAATGGCGACGCGCTCTCGATCGACACGCCGACCCAGGGGCTTGCGATGGCGCAAGGCCGCATCGCCGGCCTGTTCGGCATCTCGCCGGAGAAGATCCATATCCGCAGCCCGTTCCTCGGCGGCGGCTTTGGCTGCAAGGGCCTGATCTCCGGACCGCAAATCCTCGGCATCCTCGCCGCCAAGCTGGTCGGACGTCCCGTAAAACTCGTGCTGCGCCGTGACCAGATGTACGGCCCGGTCGGCCATCGCTCGGCCACCCGCCAGCGGCTGCGGATGGGCGCGACCGCGGACGGCAAGCTCACCGCGATCGCGCATGACGCCAAGATCACGACCTCGACCTTCGATGATTTCTATGAGCCCGCGGCCGACGCCTCGCATTCGCTCTATGCGAGCCCTGTGATCGCGACCTCGCACGAAGCAGTACGGCTCGACATCGGCACGCCGCTGTTCATGCGCGCGCCCGGCGAAGCGACGGGATCGATCGCGCTCGAAAGCGCCATCGACGAGATCGCGGAAGCCTGCGGCATCGATCCGTTGGCCTTCCGCCTGAAGAATTATGCCGACGTCGAGCCGATCACCGGCAAGCCGTTTTCCTCCAAGGCGCTGCGCGAATGCTACGCCAAGGGCGCGGAGAAGTTCGGCTGGTCGAAGCGGCAGCTACAGCCACGGCAAATGCGCGACGAGAACGGCTTTCTCGTCGGCTGGGGCATGGGCACGGCGACCTTCCCGGCGCTGATGTTCGCCGGCCAAGCCCGCGCGGTGATCCGCAGCAATGGCTCCGGCGTGATGGAGACCGGCGCGCATGACATGGGTCAGGGCGCCTGGACTGCGCTGGCGCAGATCGCCGCCGATTCGCTGGCACTCGACCTCGATCATATCGAGTTCAACGCGGGCACCTCCGACCTGCCCGACGCCGGCATTGCCGGCGGCTCCGCGCATACCGCGACTGTGGGCGTTGCGATCCACAACGCCGGCGCCGCGGTCATCGCCAAGCTCGCCGAGCTCGCGATGGGCGACCAGCGCTCGCCGCTATTCGGTGCCGGCAATGCCGGCGTGGTCGCGCGCGACGGCCGCCTGTTCCGGCGCGACGACGAAGCACGCAGCGAAAGCTTTAGCGACATCCTTGCCCGCGCCGGTCTTGCCGAGATAGAGGCCCGCGGCGACGGCGCCATGGACCCGGCGGCGCAGACGAACTACGCCATGCGCGCGCATGGTGCGGTCTTCGCGGAAGTGAAGGTCGATCCTGACCTGGGGCAAATCCGCGTCACGCGCATGGTCGGCGCATTTGCCGCCGGGCGGATCATCAATCCGCATTTGGTGCGCAGCCAGTATCTCGGCGGCATGATCTGGGGCGTTTCGTTCGCGCTGCATGAGAAGGCGATCGTCGATCATCGTTCGGGCCGTATCATGAACGCCAATCTCGCCGAATATCATGTGCCGGTGAATGCGGACGTCCCCTCGATGGAAGCCTTCCTGATCGAGGAGCACGACCCCCATGTGAACCCGCTCGGCATCAAGGGCGTCGGCGAGATCGCCATCACCGGCTCGGCCGGCGCGGTCGCCAACGCCGTCTGGCATGCGACCGGCATCCGCGTGCGCCGTTTCCCCGTAGCGATCGAGGAGTTGGTGAAATAACTCCTTTCACCATTTTCTGGCCGCATCGATAGCAGATGAAACCGTTTTGGCGGCTGCGGCATTGGTCCGCCGATTCGCCAGCAAACGGTTTAAGATGACGGGTCCGGAATTAAAACAATTGCGCGCCGATCTCGGCGAGGCCCTCGGCCGGCAGCTTTCGCCGGCGGACATGGCCAAACTCTGCGGCCTGGCGGCCAGCGGCGCCGAGACGATCCGCCGCTGGGAAGTCTCGGGTCCGAGCGAAGCCGCCGCCAAGCAACTCCGCATCCTCGCCATGGCGAGCGACAAGCATCCGATCCTGGAAAGCTTCAACGTGTTCGACCGCTTCGACGTGCGCGAGCAGGATCGCCCGGCGCGCCGCGCGGAGTTCCGCGAGCAGATGAAAGAAGAAGTGAAGCGGCGACTGGGCTAGCGCATGATGCAGCGGCCATTCGCAATCCTGATGCTCTGCGCGTTGTTGTTCGGGCCGGCACAAGGCGGGCGAGCCGAGCCGGCCGACGATGGCGAGGCCGGCGCGGTCTGGACCGCGATCATTCCCGACGCCTTTCCCAATTACATCTACACTTGGCGCATGAAGGGCGACGGCAGCTATCGCGAAGACGGACGCGACGCCGCCAGGGGCAAGCCGATCCAGCCCACGCTTTCCGGACACTGGAACCGCGAAGGCCCGCACATGATGCTGCGGCAGGACGACCAGCCCTACCTGTTCGATGGCGTAGTGCTCGGCAATCTCTATGCCGGCACACTCTCTTTCGGCGGCAGCGCGCGTTCGCGTTTCTGCGCCATCAGAGGCGAGGCGCCACCGGAGCATTGCGCGGCCGCGCCGTCAGTGGCGGATGCACGACGCGGCTAACGGCCTTCATCGGCGTGTGTCAAAACAGCACAGCGGGAACGGCGATTGATCCGCGTGCACGGTAACTTCAAGGCGTCGCAAGATCTCCGCCAGAAAATGAACACACAATCGCCACGTCGCCTTTGCGGTCCTGACAAGAAATTCGATGAGGCTCGCAAGAGCCAAAAATCAAAGAGCCGTGACCGCGCTTCACAATTTGGCGCCAAACGGCGGCGCGAATGGGCGAGGGCTCGCGCATGTCGAACGTAACCCGATTTCACCTGACCTGGCCGATGGCGTGGATTTTGGGCGCGCCGAGGAGCGTTTTTGACCGCACGAACGCTGTAGCGCGCGGGCCTTACCACATCATTCAGCTTGTTTTGGCTCCCGCGCCGTAGATCGGCCGACAGGAGGTTTAGTGATGAGTACCCTGGACGAGGACGATGCCGACAAGCAGCTGCAGCGAGCAGTACCCTGGGTGAGCAACCCGCAAGACAGGGAACAACGAGACAACGAGACGCGCCGTCTTGAGGAGGACGTCATGGAGGCGGCCAAGCGCCTCGAGCGCGAGTCCGCCAGGCTCCCGTCGCAACCGCCCGCAGACCCGCGAACCGCGGTCGGGTTTCGGATGACGGAACCGAGCCTGCGCGGGGGCGCAGAACCTCGCCGGCGCCAGGATAATGAGAGCGCAAATGAAAGCGGAGAGGACCGGGCGAAGAGAATCTGGTCCGAGCTCAAGCCGCGGTTCGTGCCGCAGCCGGCGCGAGATGGCCTGCCCCGCCTGGTGATGGTTGCGGGCTTGCTCGGCGCGATGGCCTTGTCCGCGATCGCGGCCATGGTCGTGGTGAGCATCGTGCCTCCTCCCACGACCAACGCCGATGTCACGAGTGACGAGCGCGCGCCAAAGAGTGAAGAGCGCGCGCCAAAGGGCAACTCGTTTGCCGCCGCCACGCTTGGCGACCTCGCCAGGATTTCCGAGGCCCAGGCGAAGATGACGCGCGCCGACGAAACGGTCGTGCCGGCCGAAACATTACTCGCCGCGGCTCCGCCCAACGAAATCGCGGCGCCGAAACCTCCCGGCCCGACAAGCCTGCCGCCGACGAATCCGATCGTAGAATCGGCCAAGCCGGAAATTGCCACGCCCGCCCCGAGCCCCGTTCCGTCCGCGAGCGCCAGCCCCGCCCTTCCGCAGGATGAGATTGCTTCCCTGCTGAAGCGTGGCCGGGATCTGATTGCCTCTGGTGATGTCGCGAGCGCCCGTCTCGTGCTCACGCTTGTTGCGGAAGGCGGCAACGCGGAGGCCGCCTTCACTCTGGCGGGAACGTTCGATCCCTTCGTGCTCGCAAGCCTGCGGGCGATCGGCGTGCAGGGCGACCCGACAAAAGCACGCACCTGGTACACGCGAGCAGCCGAGCTCGGATCGCTCGAAGCCCGGCAGCGGCTCCAGGCGCTGCGCTGAGGAGCGCGCCGACCGAAACACCTGGGGCAAAACGCTTGGGGCAAAACACTTGGGGGCACATGTACACAGGGGAACATGATGCGAACCGCCGCCAAGAAACGGCACGCCCCGGGCCGCATGACGACCGCATGCGCCGCCGCGCTCGCGGCCTTCACGCTGTCGATCCAGGTAACATCGTCGCGCGCCGCCGATGATGAAATCCGGATCGGCAACACCATGCCCTACAGCGGTCCCGCTTCCGCCTACGGCATCATCGGCAAAACCATCGCCGCCTATTTCGGCAAGGTCAACGCCGAAGGCGGCATCAATGGTCGCAAGATCAACTTCATCTCGTATGACGACAGCTATAATCCGCAGAAGGCGGTAGAGCAGACGAAAAAGCTGGTGGAGGAGGACAAGGTCCTCTTCATCTTCGCCGGGCTCGGCACGGCGACCAGCGCGGCGGCGCGGCCTTATCTCAACAGCAACAAGGTGCCGCAGTTGTTCGTCGCTTCCGGCGCGTCGATGTGGGACCAACCACTCGAGTTCCCGTGGACGTTCGGATTCCAGCCGAGCTATCAGACCGAGGCTCACATTTACGCGCAATACATGCGGGAGAAGCATCCAAACGGCGGCAAGATCGCGATCCTTTATCAGGACGACGATTTTGGCAAAGACTACATCAAGGGCCTGACTGATGGGCTCGGCGGCAAGATTCCGATCGTCGCCCAGGCGAGCTACAAGGTCACCGACACCAGCCTCAACCAGCAGATTGCGACGTTGAGGGCCTCGGGCGCTAACATCCTGCTTGACGTGACGACGCCGAAGTTCGCCACGATGGCGATCCAGCGCGTCGCCGAGCTCGGCTGGAAGCCCGAGCACTTCATCTCGCAGGTATCGGAATCGGTCGCCGCCGTGCTGCAGCCGGCCGGCCTGCAAAACGCCGAAGGGATTTTTTCGGCAGGCTATACCCTGGAAGAGGACGATCCCGAAGCCGCCAGCGATCCGGCATTCGGCGAATGGTCGGCGTTCATGGAACGCTATCTGCCGGAAACGCCCAAGACCAACGTGCTCACGGTATACGGCTATGTGATCGCCAATCTGATGGTCGATGTGCTCCGGCAGTGTGGCGATGATCTTTCGCGCGACAACATCGCAAAGCAAGCGGCGTCGCTGAAGGGCGTGCGGGTTCCGATGCTGATTCCGGGCGTCGTGGTCAACACCAGCGCGAGCGACCACGCGCCGCTCGAGCAGATGCAGATGATGCAATTCAATGGCGGACGCTGGAACAAGTTCGGACCCGTGCGCAGCGGCGTCGACGCCGGCGCCGTCAGCGACTCCTTCAAGACGATCTTCCGCTACGGCAACGCCAAGCGCGACCTCGCTAATCAGCTCAATGCCAACACCGTCACATTGATGACGGGCGCGTTCGGGTCGACTTACGCGGAGATGGGCGCCGACCTTGCCTCCGTGCTGGACAAGGGGACTGATCTCCGCATCCTGCCGGTGATGGGCCGTGGCTCGGTCCAGGCGGTCGCCGACATCCTGCTGCTGCGTGGCGTCGATGCCGGCATCGTGCGCAAGGACACGCTGGCCTATCTCGAGCGCCAGGGCTTTGCAGACAACATCCGCAATCAGTTCGTCTACGTCACAAAGATGTTCAATGAGGAAATGCATGTGCTGGCGCCGAAGGCGATCCAGACCATCAAGGATCTCGACGGCAAGACGGTTGCGGTCGACCTGCCGGATTCCAGCACCTTCGTGACCTCGATCAACGTGCTGGAGAGCCTCGGCATCAAACCGCATCTTCTCTATATAGAGCCGCGGATCGCGCTCGAGATGCTGCGCAAGGGCGATATCGACGCGATCATCGCGGTCGAAGGCAAACCGGTGCCCTGGCTGAAAGAGGTCAAAGATTCCAATCTGCATCTTGTCGCCGTGGACTATGACAAGGCACTGCGCGAGGATTATCTGCCGGCCGAGCTCTCGGCCGAGGATTACCCCAACCTGATTGACCCCTCGACGCGGGTCGGCACTATTGCGGCCGAAGCCCTCCTTGCCTCCTACAACTGGCAACCGGGCAGCGATCGTTATCAGCGGCTCGCCTTGCTGGTCCAGTCATTGTTCTCCCACACGGCGCAGCTACAGCGGCCGCCATTTCATCCGAAATGGCAGGAGCTCGCCTTGATGGCGCCGATCGCCGGCTGGACCCGCTTCAAGGCGGCGCAGGACTGGATCGATCGCAATGGGCCCGTTGCTTCAACCGCTTCGCCGGGCACGCTTGGTGCGAATGCGCGCTCGCTCAATCCGGACGGTCAGGCGCTCTACCGCGAGTTTCTCGAATGGAAGGCCAGCCGCCAGAGGCCCCGCTCCCGGTAACATGCACGATGCTTAACGGGCTTTAACCGCGTGTGCCAAGGCGGCACGCGGAAGATGATGTCTTAAGCCTTTCTTCAGCCCTCCTTAAGGTCCCGTTAGGCACAAGAAAACCTTTCACTTACAACGCACGCGTTTCGAAATCGCCGTGTCCAGCGAGTGACGGCTTTTTATTCAAATGCAGTCTATTTCGTGAGGGATCGACGGCGCCTTCGCATGTGGCGCCACTTTGGTTCTGTGTCTGGAGTAAACCAATGAAGAAGTTCCTGCTCGCCACGGTCGCGATCGCTGCCATCGGCGCGGCGCTGTCCGCTCACGCCGCTGATCTCGGCTACCGCCAGCCCTATTACCAGAAGGCGCCGCCCGTCTATGCACCGATCTACAACTGGACCGGCTTCTATGTCGGCGGCCATGTCGGCGGCGCGTTCTCCAGCGACAACAACTTCAACGGCCTTGGCACCGGCAACAACGGCAACGGCCGCTTCCTCGGCGGTCTGCAGGTCGGCGGGGATTACCAGTTCAACCCGAACGTGGTGGTCGGCGTCGAAGGCCAGTACAGCTGGCTCGGCGGCAGCGTCGGCGCGGCCTTCCCGGGCGGCTTTGCCTACACCAACAGCCAGCGCGGCCTCGGCTCGATCACCGGCCGCGTCGGCTACACCTGGGGTCCGGGCCTGCTCTATGTGAAGGGCGGCTACGCCTATTCCGACAACAATGAGAGCGTGACGCTCGGCGGCGTGCCGGTTGCGTTCGCGACCTCCGGCGATCACCGCAACGGCTACACGGTGGGCGCCGGCGTCGAATACATGTTCGCGCCGAACTGGTCGGCGAAGGTCGAGTATCAGTACTATAATTTCGGCAACGCCAACTTCACGGCCCCGGCCGCTCTGGTGCCGACCGGCACCTTCACCACCGACGACCACGTCATCAAGGCCGGCGTGAACTACCGCTTCAACTGGGGCAGCCCGGTGGTCGCGCGCTACTGAGCCGCGACCCTCGCGCAAGCGAAACCAAGTCTTAACGAAAGGCCGGCGAAACGCCGGCCTTTTTCGTTTCCAGCTTCTTTTGTTGCGCAAAGCAGGGCTCTTTTCCCAATTTTATTAACCCACTACCGCGATACTGCCGGCCGTATTTCTTGCATAGGTAGCGGCGGGGGCGGGCAATGGCGACGCGGTTGGGTCTCGGCAAGGTGTTCGGCTTGTTGCGGCCGCGATGGGGCGTGCGGGGAAGCCTGTTTGCCGCCTTCGCCGTCATCGCCGGCATGGCGATCGTGATCTCCGCCGGCGCAGGCTATGTGCTGCAGCAGCTCGGCGTGCGCATGGTCGATCTCTCCGGGCGCGACATTCCGCGGCTGGCCGCCAGCCTGCAATTGTCGGCGCAGGCCGCAAGCCTCGCGGCACAGGGACCGGCGCTGCTTTCAGCGCCGAGCTCGGATGCGCTGAACGAGCGCATCAAGAAGATGAAGGCGATCCAGGAGCAGACCCAGCAGAAGCTCGGCGAGATCATCGAGCTCGGCGCCGACAAGACCGTCGTCAGCGCGCTCAACGAGACCATCAAGAGCATCAACGACGCCGCCGAGAGCCTGGCCAAGGCCGCCCGCGAGCGGCTCGACGTCGCCGCGTTGCACGACAAGCAATATGACGCGCTGCGCGCGGCGCAGGGCGAGTTCGTCGCAACCGCGAGCCCGGTGATGCTGGATGCGCAGACCCAGGTCAACGCCATCCTCGCCTCGGCCAACCTTTCCGCCAGCGACGCCAACGATGCCGCACAGACCATCGGCCAGCTCGGCAATGTCGTCGCCAGCGGCAATCTCGCCGCCGCCGACCTGAGCGCGGCGCTGTCGGCGAACTCGGTCGACAAGCTCGACGACATCGAAAAGGAATTCAAGACAGCGCAGGGACGCCTGCGCTCCAATCTCGATCTGTTGCAGGACAACGCCGCCAACAAGAAGCTGCGCGAAGCCGCCGAGAAGCTGCTCGCGCTCGGCACCGGCAAGACCGGCGTCTTCAGTCTGCGCGAGAAGGAGCTCGACGCCGCCGATTACGGCCAGACCGTGCTGGAAGAGACCCGCAAGCTCAATATCGGCCTCGACATCAGCGTGCAGCAGCTCGTCGACGGCGTGCAGAAGGAAACCAACGCCTCGACCTTCCAGGCGCGCGAGCAGATTTCCTTTGCGACCATGGTGATGCTGGCGCTAGGCGCCGCTACCCTGCTCGGCTCGGCGCTGTTCGTCTGGCGCTATGTCGGCGGCAACATCCTGCGGCGCATCAAGGGCCTGCAGCATTCGATGCAGCTTCTCTCCAACGGCGACCTCGACACTGAAATCTACCGCTCCGGCCAGAATGACGAGATCGCGGCGATGTCGGACACGCTGCAGGTGTTCCGCGACAGCATGGTCAAGGCGCGCGCTCTTTCCGCCGACCAGGACCAGGATCGCCTTGCCAAAGCCGATCGCACCTCGCGCATCGAGGCGCGGATTGGCGAGTTCGAGGCCGCCGTGCGCGCGGCGCTCGATAATCTGCAGCAATCGGCCAATTCGATGCAGATGACGGCGCAGGGCATGTCGTCCACCGCCGATCAATCCAACGCGCTGGTGAGCGCGGTCGCTTCCGCGGCGGAAGAGACCTCGGTCAACGTGCAGACGGTGTCCGCCGGCACCGAGCAATTGTCGTCGTCGATCGCCGAGATCGGCCGGCAGGTCGTGACCTCGGCCGAGATCGCCAGGAAAGCGGTCGCGGAGGCCGGCGCCACCGACGCCACCATGCAGGGCCTTGCCGACAATGCGAGCCGCATCTCCGTCGTCGTCGACCTGATCCAGGTGATCGCCTCGCAGACCAATCTGCTCGCACTCAACGCCACCATCGAGGCGGCGCGTGCGGGCGAAGCCGGCCGCGGCTTTGCGGTGGTCGCCTCCGAGGTGAAGAGCCTCGCAAGCCAGACCGCGAAGGCGACCGACGAAATCCGCGCCCAGATCGCCAGCATGCAGAACGTGACGACCTCGGCCGTCAGCGCGATCCGCAACATTGGCCAGACCATCGGCGAGATCAACGACGTGACGACCGCAATCGCCGCTGCCGTCAAGGAACAGGGCGCGGCAACGCGCGAGATCGCGCGCAACATCCAGCATGCCGCGGGCGGCACCACCGAAGTCTCCGGCAATATTGCCGGCGTCTCGGCCGCTTCTGCCGAAGCCGGCACTGCGGCGGCCGACGTGCTGAATGCCTCCGCCGCGCTTCGCCGCGAGGCCGAGGGACTGCGCGCCGAAATCGACGCGTTCCTTGGCAATATCCGCGCGGCGTAGCTGAACTCGTCATTCCGGGGCGCGCGAGAGCGCGAACCCGGAATCTGGAGGTTGCGGCGCGGGATTCCGGGTTCGATGCTGCGCATCGCCCCGGAATGACGGATTACCGCTTCCCGGAATGATCACCAGACATGAGATTTCGGACTGGCGCGGCGCCGCCTGTACCGCTAAGCCGGTAGCATGGACAAGCGAACAGACTCACTTCAGTCCTCCGCCGACGCCCTGCGCTACCCCTGGGAAAATCATCCGGGGATCGACCAGGCCGTTGAGGTGACGCCGGGCGTGTTGTGGGTGCGGCTGAAACTGCCGTTCCGTCTCAACCATGTGAATATCTATCTGCTCGCCGACCATGACGGCTGGACCATGATCGATTCCGGCTTCGGCAATGAGGAGTCGATCGCGGCCTGGACCACGCTATTGGAAGGGCCGCTCAAGGGCGTGCACATCACGCGCCTGATCGTGACCCATTCGCATCCCGATCATGTCGGGCTCGCAGGCTGGATCACCGAGCGCTTCAACTGCCCGCTCCACATGTCGCAGGTGGAATATCTGCAATCGGTCTATCACCAGAACCGCGGCACGGAGGAACGGCGCAATGCGCAGCGTCTGTTCTTCCGCCGTCATGGCATGGACGAGGACCTGACCGAAAAGCTGCTCGGCCGCGGCCAGGACTATCTGAAGCGGGTCTCGGTGCTGCCGGCGTCCTATCATCGCCTCACTCATGGCGACGAGGTCGTGATCGGCACACGCCGCTTCAAGGTGATCACCGGCGGCGGCCACGCGCTCGACCAGGTGATGCTCTATTGCGCCGCCGACAAACTGTTCCTCTCCGCCGATCAGGTGCTGAGCAAGATTTCGCCCAACGTCAGCGTCTGGGCGGTCGAACCCGAACAGAACTCGCTCGGCGAATATCTGGCTTCGCTGGCGAGCCTCACCACGACGCTGCCTTACGACGTGCTGGTGCTGCCCGGCCACGGCGTGCCCTTCTACGGGCTGAAGACGCGCATCAAGCAGCTTGCCGATCATCACGAGGAGCGCTGCCGGCTGATCGCCGATGCCTGCCGCGACGTTCCGCAGACCTCCAAGGAACTGGTGCCGGTCGTGTTCCACAAGCACGTGCTGGACGCCCACCAGATGGGCTTTGCCTCGGGCGAATTGATCGCCCATGTCAATTACATGCTGGTCGAGGGGCGCCTGACCGCGCAGGAGACCGACGACGTGCTGCGCTTCAGGACAACCTGAGCCGCCCTCCGCGGCCCGTTGCCGCGACTTGTACGAAATTGCTGCAAAGTTCGCCCGAGGCACCGCGGGGCCAACCGCCAATGATGCGTTAGGCCTTTGATCGGGATCAATTTTTGCTGCCGTTTCAAATGTGAACGGCCATGCGTCAGAACGAGGCCTATTCCTTCTCGACAGCCAAGCTGGAAACGCTCTAAAACACGTTCCAGGACTTTCCGGCCCCGGTGCCCAGGTTATCGCGATGGATTACAACCAGTTTTTCAGTGCCGCCCTCGGCCGCTTGCATGATGAGCGGCGCTACCGCGTGTTCGCCGACCTCGAGCGCATCGCCGGTCGGTTCCCGCATGCGCTGTGGCACTCGCCCAAGGGCGCCAGCAACGTCGTGATCTGGTGCTCCAACGACTATCTCGGCATGGGCCAGCACCCGAAAGTGGTCGGCGCCATGGTCGAGACCGCAACCCGCGTCGGCACCGGCGCCGGTGGCACCCGCAACATCGCCGGCACCAACCATCCGCTGGTGCAGCTCGAGGCCGAGCTCGCCGATCTGCATGGCAAGGAAGCGTCGCTCCTGTTCACCTCGGGCTATGTCTCGAACCAGACCGGGATTGCGACCATCGCCAAGCTCATTCCGAACTGCCTCATCCTCTCGGATGCGCTCAACCACAATTCGATGATCGAGGGCGTGCGCCAGGCCGGCTGCGAGCGCCAGATCTTCCGCCACAGCGATGTGGCACATCTGGAAGAGCTGTTGATATCAGCGGGTCCCGAGCGGCCGAAGCTGATCGTCTGCGAGAGCCTTTACTCCATGGACGGCGACGTCGCGCCGCTGGCGAAGATTTGCGATCTTGCCGAGAAATACGGCGCGATGACCTATGTGGATGAAGTCCACGCGGTCGGCATGTACGGCCCGCGTGGCGGCGGCATTGCCGAGCGCGACGGCGTCATGCACCGCATCGACATTCTCGAAGGCACGCTGGCCAAGGCCTTCGGCTGCCTCGGCGGCTACATCGCAGCCAAGGCCGACATCATCGACGCCGTGCGCTCCTATGCGCCGGGCTTCATCTTCACCACCGCATTGCCGCCGCCGATCTGCTCGGCCGCGACTGCCGCGATCAAGCATCTGAAGGCCTCCAACTGGGAGCGCGAGCGCCATCAGGATCGCGCCGCCCGCACCAAGGCGATCCTTTCTGCCGCTGGCCTGCCGGTGATGTCGAGCGACACCCATATCGTGCCGCTGTTCGTCGGCGACCCCGAGCTGTGCAAGCAGGCGTCCGACATGCTGCTCGAGGAGCACGGCATCTACATCCAGCCGATCAACTATCCGACGGTCGCCAAGGGCACCGAGCGGCTGCGCATCACGCCCTCGCCGTACCACGACGACGGCCTGATCGATCACCTCGCCGAAGCGCTGCTGCAGGTCTGGGACCGGCTCGGCCTGCCGCTGCGGCAGAAGTCGCTGGCGGCGGAGTAACAGCGGATTGCAGCCTTGTAGCCCGCGTGAGCGAAAGCGACATGCGGTACCGGCGTCCGTGAGGCCTCCCGGGTATCGCTTGCGCTCACCCGGGCTACGGGACAAGCACCTTAACGACGATCCCAAATCCCGGATTTATCGGACATTTCGCTGTCGCCTGCCCCGCCGCAACGCGCTAGATTTCGCTTGAGGGAACCAAGGGGCGCCGGCACAGGAGTTACGTAGCGATGCTCCACGACTGGGGCGTGATCGCAACCGCCTTCAGCTATATCGGGCTATTGTTCTTCGTTGCGCATTACGGCG
>Ga0210387_10001378_pt1 | contig 18303 bp, 13 predicted proteins | sample IncBWC7OmetaG_FD_160108 | JGI IMG/M metagenome (GOLD analysis project Ga0210387, IMG submission 160108) | Forest soil microbial communities from Barre Woods Harvard Forest LTER site, Petersham, Massachusetts, United States - Inc-BW-C-7-O ...
GGCTTTTGCGCCACCCGCTTAGAGTGCGACGGTTGGGGCGCCGTGTTTGGCGCCGGCACGGTGAAACTGGACAGCGCCGCCATTCTGGCGCGGGCCTGGCATCAGGATTAAAGCCAGCCAGTGAGCCGATTCTTGATGAGGGCCGCCAGCGCCTGTGCGTGATCGTCATCGTCGTTCAACCCGGCCACCAGCGTGAGGCGTTTGCCGCCCCACTCTAAAAACCGCTCGCGATATTCGATGGCGACCTCCTCCAACGTCTCCAAACAGTCCACGGCAAAGGACGGAGAAGCAACGGTGAGATCGCGGATGCCGCGATCCGCCAACTCCTTGATCTTGTCGAGCGTGTAGGGCTGAAGCCAGGTCACCCGACCGAATCGCGACTGGTAGCAATGCGACCACTCGCTGTCGTTCAATCCCAAGCGAGCCGCCACGAGGCGCGTGGTCGCTTCTGTTTGACGCTGGTAAGGATCCCCCTTTTCAACGTAGGAGGCGGGGATCCCATGATAAGAAAAAAGCAGGTGCGAGCGCTCGCCCAGCCCATCCCAGTGCCGGCGTATTTTACCGCTGAGCGCGTCGATATAGCCCTCATCATCGTAATAGTCGTTGATGAAACGGCTCTCCGGCAACGAGCGCCAATGCTTCAGTGCGCGATGGGTGCCGTCAAATACGGATCCGGTGGTCGAGGAGCAATACTGCGGATACAGCGGCAGCACCAACAGTTTATCGATGCCCTGCGCTGCGAAGGATTGAATGGCACGCGCAATAGTGGGCCTGCCATAGGTCATCGCCAGTTCAAGATGAACCCTATCCCCGAGACTCGCACCCAACAATGAGCTGATCTTGGCCGCGAGCCGCTTCGAATACACCGCCAGAGGTGAACCCTCCTTCATCCAAATTTTGCGATAGTTGCGCGCCGTGCGCAGAGGCCGCAATGGCAGCACCAGGCCATAGAGAAGCGGCAGCCAAATCAAGCGCGAGGTATCGATGACGCGCCGGTCGCTCAAGAATTCGCGCAAGTAGCGCTGAACAGCGAAATAGGTGGGCGCATCCGGCGTGCCTAAGTTGACCAGCAGAATGCCGATTCGGCCGGCCGCCCTGGGGTCTTGGGACGCCGTGGCGGGTGCCACCGCGTGAAAATAGGACATTGATCGGATCCTCAAGCTCGGGCGAGCGCACAGTATACTGCGTCACGCATGAAGCCCCGTACCGAGAACTGACGATGATGTGGCTGAGTGCCAACGAGAGCGAAGCGCTGACTTTAAGCTTGAGCGTTGCGACGCGCAGCGTCCTCTTGAGTCTGCCGTTGGCGCTGCTGCTGGCATGGCTGCTGACCCGGAAGCAATTTTTCGGCCGCACCATGCTCGATGCCTTCGTGCATTTGCCGCTGGTGCTGCCGCCGGTGGTGGTGGGCTATCTGTTGCTGCTGCTGTTCGGTACGCGCGGCCCGATCGGCGGCTGGCTCGAGCGGGTGTTCGGCATCGAGCTGATCTTTACCCGCAACGGTGCGGCGCTGGCGACCGCGGTCATGTCCTTCCCGCTGATGGTGCGCGCCATGCGCATCTCGCTGGAGACGGTCGATCGCGGACTGGAGGATGCCGCGCGCACGCTGGGCGCGGGCGCCTTCGATCGCTTTGTCAGCATCACCCTACCGCTCATGTTGCCCGGTGTATTGGCGGGCGCCATCACCGCCTTTTCCGCCGCGCTGGGCGAGTTCGGGGCCGTCATCACTTTCGTTTCGAACATTCCGGGAGAGACGCGCACGCTGCCGCTGGCCTTGTATACCGCCTTGCAAACACCGGGCGGCGATAGCGAAGCTGCGCGCCTGGCGATTCTTTCCTGCGTGCTTGGGCTGACTGGGTTGTTGCTGTCGGAGTGGTTCGCGCGGCGGGTGCGGCGGATGCTGGGCCGCTGATGCTCGAGGTAGCGGCCAAAAAACAGCGCGGCGCATTTCTCCTGGACGCGAAATTTGAGCTGCCCACTCCGGGAGTCGTCGCCTTATTCGGGCGTTCGGGCTGCGGCAAGACCACCCTGGTCAACGTGATCGCGGGCTTGCTCGCCGCGGACTCAGGCCGCGTTGTGCTCGATGACAGGGTTTTGCTGGATACGAACCGCGGCATCAATGTACCGCCTGAAGAACGGCGCATCGGCTACGTGTTTCAAGACGCGCGACTGTTTCCGCATTTGCGGGTCGAGGCAAACTTGCACTACGCGCTCAAGCGTGCTGCCGTGGCGCCGTTCATCGGCGTGGATCGAGTCGTGGAACTCTTGGACCTCGAGCCGCTGATGAGTCGCCGCACGCATGAGCTGTCGGGCGGGGAGCGTCAGCGCATCGCCATCGGCCGAGCCTTGTTGTCTCAGCCCAGCATGCTATTGCTCGATGAACCGCTGGCCTCGCTCGATGCATCACGCCGTGAGGAAGTACTGCCCTACCTGGAAACGTTGCGCGATCAATTGGCCATCCCGATGGTGTATGTCAGCCATAATTTCGACGAAGTGTTGCGGCTCGCGACTCATCTTGTGCTCATGGAAGAGGGCAAGACCGTTGCGCGGGGGAACTTGAGTGAAATGAGCTTGCACCCGCGGGTCCGCGCGATTATCGGGACCGATGCCGTGGGGGCCATTGTCGACGGTACGGTGCTCGGCACCGATTCATCCAGCGGCTTGACGCGAGTGCAGGTCGGCCAAGGGGAACTCAAGGTTCAATTCGGCACGGCGTTGCCGGGCACCCGGCTGCGAGTGCAATTACTGGCGCGAGATCTCATTGTCGCGACCGAGCCGCCCCGCCACATCAGCGTCCGCAACAGCTTGCCCGGCGTGATAACCAGCGTCGCGAATGACGTGGACGACTCGGACCTGATCGCCATCGATATCGGCGGCATTCTCATCATGGCGCGAGTTACCAAGGCCGCCACCCGTGAACTCGGACTCGCCGCGGGCAAACCCGTATGGGCTCTGGTGAAGAGCGCTTCCTTGCGCCCGCATGTTATTTGACCGCTGTGCCAAGATGCAGGATGGCCACTATGTGGTCATCCGCGCTAAGACCCACCGCCGCCTTGACTCTCGCGCTGTATGCCGCAGGACCGGTTTTCCACATTGCGCCTATGCCTAATTCGGTCGCCGCCAGCAACAAGTTTTCCACCGCCGCGCCTGCGGCAATCACCTGTTCAATTTCCGGCACCTTGGGGATGTCCTTTCTCACGACACAGGCGGCCACCAAGATGCTCGGCGAGCGCCTGATTTTCTCGCGCTCAAGCTGCATCTGTTCGTCCGTAAATCCTGGGTTCTGATCGCGCCGCGACTCCGCGACCGCGTTTGCAAAGGTTTCTCTCTCGGCACCATCGACCGCAACGAAGCGCCAGGGCTTGAGTTTTCCGTGGTCCGGCGCATGGCCGGCAGCCTCCAGGAGCCGGGCGATCTGGTTAGGCGTAGGCCCAGGCCCCGTCAGCGATTTGGCGGTTGAGCGCGATGCAATCGCATCGAATAATTCCATGAAATGACCCCTAAATAAATCCAAGAGGAGATAAGCCCGGGCAAGTCCGTTGCTTTGGGCTATGATTTGCGTCCGGGATGCCGCAGCGGCAGCCCGAAATTATACCCGTATGTCTTAAGGAGCCTTCAATGAACCGTATCGTTTTGGCGTCCCTGGCCGCCCTAGTCGGCGCGAGCGCCTTTGCAGCGCCGGTCACCTACAATCTCGATCCAAACCACACCTTCCCTAGTTTCGCCGCGGACCACTTCGGCGGACTCTCGGTTTGGCGCGGTAAATTCGACACCACCTCCGGCAAGGTGGTCTACGATAAGGACGCAAAGTCCGGTTCCATCGAAGTCACAGTGGACATGAATTCCATCAACTTTGGCATGCCCAAGCTGGATGAGCATGCAAAGTCGGCTGAAATGTTTGATGCCGCGAAGTACCCCACCGCCACCTTTACCGGGAAGTTCGCCAAATTCAATGGCGCGAGCCCCACAGAGGCAGAGGGCACGCTGACCATGCACGGCGTGACCAAGCCGGTCACACTGAAGATCGATTCCTTCAAGTGCATGCAAAATCCGATGAGCAAGAAGGAAGTTTGCGGCGCGGAAGCGTCTGGAACGATTAATCGCGCCGATTTTGGCGTCAGTTATGGCGAGAAAGTCGGCTTCAACATGGCCGTCAAATTGCAAATCCAGGTGGAAGGCAGTCCCGCGAGCTAGCTTTTATTTGGGCCGAGTCGGCCTCGCATGCAGGAGGCCGATTCCAATTTTCGCCGCTAGCGGGTTAGCTTCTTCGCCAAGTGCGCGCGCAGCGCACTTAGTTGCTCCTGCGACAAAGACCCCAGAATGCCGTGCCGCCCGGGCGGAATATGCTCGATTGAATCGGCATGCGCGCCGAAGACATATTGCTCAAAGAACGCGCGCCAAGCAGCGCGCGATTCGGGCGGCAGCGCACGAATGCTCAAGATGCCATGCAACAGCGCATCGAAGGCCGAATCGGCATTTGAATTGGCACCCAGCGGATCGTGCCACCAATAGTTCACCAATACATTGAAAGGCTCGAGCGATTCCACCTGGTGCCACCACAACGGTGGGATGAATATGCAGTCGCCGGCTTCGAGCACCGCGACCTGGGCAGCCGCCATTGCCGTGCGAAATTTAGGATAGCGCGTAAGATCCGGATCGCGCAGCGACACCATGCTCATGGCCGCGCCGGTCGGCGCGAAATCCAAAGGCCCAACGTAGAGATTCGCAACTTGCTCCGGCGGAAACAGCGTGAAGCGCCGCCTGCCCGCCACGACGCAAGCAACATTGTTCCATTCATCCACATGCGCGGGTGTCGTGATTCGATTTCCCAGCCAGATACGCGGCAGTATGGCTGCGTCGAATAAAGTCAGCGCGTTTTCCGCCGCAAACTCCGGCAAGCAATCGCGAATCAGCGCGCTTTGCGCCGCGACCGCGGGTGGATTGGGAAACTGCGCATAGCGCATTACCTGCGCGGCAACCTCCGACAGGCTTACCCGGTTGCGGTGAAAATTAAATCCGTTCATGGCGGCGTTATAGGCAATTCGACCGCCGGCCTCTGGCGCGGTCATCAGTGCATCCACGGGCGCGCCGCTGTCGAGCTGCTTGAGATAGAGCACCAGAGACGCGGGTGAATCCAACGCCTCGCGCACAGCGCGCCAGTTGCGCACCAAGCCGCGCAGTACGGCGGGCCGCTTATCCGGTAGCACGTCGCGCCGGATCTCCTCGAGAGTCGGTTCCGAATACTCTTTCATCAAAAGTAGACCGGCAAGGCAGTGGCGGTGTCGCTCATATCGTCCCTAAAGGGTCAGGCCAGCAGTTGGCGCAACGGCTGCGCCCAATCCTCGGCGGACCCCGGAATCAGCAACTGCATCGAGCCCGCGGTGGGACGCGCGACGCCACGAATGCCAAGCGTGCGAAGCGCGCGCTCATCGACGATCTTAGGATCGGCAATGCGCACGAGCACGCGACCCGCATGGCATTCAACGTCTCCCACGTTGCGGCGGCCGCCGAGCGCGGCCAACAGCGCGGATGGGTCTGCAATGCGCACCGTAACCTCTTGCACCGTAACCTCTCGCGCCGTAACCTCCGGCGCGGCAACCGCCCTCGACACATCCTGCCGCGAGGCCCCCTCGCGTATTGCATCGCGGATTTCACCTGCCACTTGATCCGCGATAGGGCCCAAAACCACCTGCAAGCCGGTATCGACGGAGCGCAGCAGCCCGCGAGAGCCGAGCCGTGCCAGTGCGGATTCATCAATGGCCCGATTGTCGATGAGGGTCAAGCGCAGGCGCGAGGTGCAGGCAGTGACTTCCGTCAAATTGCCCGCGCCGCCGAGGGCATCCACAAAAGACCGGCCGCGCGTGCCGAGGGCCGCCGGTGCGCTCGCTTGGGCAAGCGTGTCGTCGGCGCCGCGGCCGGGGGTCGACAGGTTCAAGCGCACGATGCAGACGCGAAAGACGACGTAGTACAGCAGGAAGTAGGCGATGCCGATCGGTATCAACAGCAGGGGCCGCTGCGCGTGCGTGAAATTCAGCACGTAGTCAAAGAGTCCCGCGGAGAACGTGAAGCCCAAATGCACCCCGAGTGCATTCATGAGCACCATCGCGAGGCCGGTCGCGACTGCGTGCAGGGCATAGAGCACCGGGGCCAGAAACATGAAGGTAAATTCCACGGGCTCGGTAACGCCCGTGAGGAAGGCGGTCAGGGCCAGCGAGAGCAGCAGCCCCGCCACGCCGGCGCGCCGCTCGGGACGAGCGGTGTGATACATGGCGAGACAGGCGCCGGGCAAGCCGAACATCATCACCGGAAAGAAGCCCGACATGAATGCTCCGGCGCTCGGATCGCCGGCAAAGAAACGGTTCAGATCGCCGGTCACGCCGTGATAGTCGCCGAGGATGAACCACGCGAAATTATTCAGAATGTGATGCAGACCGGTCACGATCAATATTCGGTTCAACACTCCGTATGCAAACAGGCCGATCGGGCCTGCGCCCAAGATGGCATGGCTGGCTGAATCCATGCCACCTTCGAGAAAGGGCCACGCATAGCCGAGGATGACACCCAGCACCAATCCCAAGAGCCCGCTGATAATCGGGATGAAGCGCCGACCGCCAAAGAAACTCAAATAACTCGGCAGGCTGATATTGCTGTAGCGGTTGTAGGCAACGCCGGCGATGATGCCGGACAGCAAGCCGACCGGAATGCTGGGCTTATCGAGCGAGCCGGGTGCCGCATGCAGCAAGGTCTCCGCCGCGCGCATCGTCACCACGTAGCCGACCAGTGCTGCGAGCCCGGCCGCACCGTGATTCTCGCGGGCCAGTCCCACCGCGACGCCCACGGCAAACAGCAATCCCAAATTCGCAAACACGGCCTTGCCGGCCGCGGCCATGGCGACCCAGTTCAGCAGATCCGGCTGCCCGAGACGCAGCATCAGACCGGCGATGGGCAACACCGCAATCGGCAGCATCAAGGCGCGCCCGAGCTGTTGAAATCCTGTGAAACGAAAATTCATTTGGCATTTCCCCCCTCGCCGGCGAACCGCTCAACCATGCTTCGCACCTCGGCAGCGGAACGCAAGGCGAGGCAGCTCTGTGCCAGCTCCTCGCAATCAGCCATGCGCAACGAGCCGATCTGGCTTTTAAGCGCGGGAATCGCAGCGGGCACCACGGACAGCTCACGAACACCTAACCCGAGCAAAATCGGTACCGCCGTGTGGTCGGCCGCAACACCGCCGCAAACAGCCACCAGCTTGCCGGCTGCCTTGGCCTGGCTGGCCGCGGCCGCAATCAGTTGCAACACCGCGGGATGCAACGCATCGGTGCGGCGCGCGAGATCCGTGTGGCCGCGATCCATGGCGAGCGTGTACTGGGTCAGATCATTGCTGCCGATGGACAGAAAATCGACTTCACGCAACAAGGCCGCTGCAGTCAAGGCGGCCGCGGGCGTTTCGATCATGGCGCCCAGCGAGATACGGTCCTGCAAATTGAGTTCCGCCGTGAGTTCATCAATGACCTTACGCACGGCAATGATTTCCGACACGTCGCTCACCATGGGGATCAGCAAACGCACGACGCCGTAGGGCGTCACGCGCATGGCGGCGCGCAACTGCGTGCGCATCAGATCCGGGTGCGCCAGCGCTGTGCGCACGCCGCGCATCCCCAGCGCCGGATTCGGTTCGGGAGGCAGCGGCAGGTACAACAAGGGCTTATCGCCGCCCACGTCCATCATTCTCAATATCAGAGGCCGGCGCCCCAAGGCATTGGCGATACTTTGATATGCCGTCAGCTGCTCATCTTCCGTGGGTGCAGTGGCGCGATCAATAAATAGAAACTCGGTTCGAAGCAATCCGCAACCCTCGGCGCCGTTCTCGACGGCGGCCAACGCGTCGGCAGTGCTGCCGAGGTTCGCGAACACTTCAATCCGCGTGCCATCGGACGATCGGCTTTCCGCAACCGCTGCCGCACGCAGCGCGGCGCTGCGCGCGAGCCGGGCCGCAACCATCGAGTGCGCCTCCGCCACTGCAGCGGCGTCGGGCGCCTCGTGCAGCGTGCCGTTGTCGGCATCGACGATGACAGTCGAGCCGTCGACCACTCGTCGCAGCTCTGGCCCGAGACCGATCAACATCGGAATCTCCATGGCCGCGGCCAGAATGGCGACGTGGGAAGTGGCGCCGCCGCCGCTCAAAGCGATGGCAGCCAAGCGCCGGCGGTCAAGCGCCGTCAATTCGGAAGGCAACAAATCGTCTGCAAGCAGGATGGCTTGCTCCGGCAGCGGCAGATGCATCGGCCTGGCCTCACCCGCGAGCGCCAGCAAGACGTGGGCCTCGACGTCCAAGAGATCATCGGCCCGCTCCCGCAGGCGCGCATCGTCCAGAGACTCCAAGGCGGCGATGAAGCGTCGCGTGGCGCCGCGCCACGCAAATCCGGCACTCTTGCCGTTGGCGATGAATTCGTTCGCACTCGCGGTCAATCCGGGGTCGTCGAGGAATTCCAGGTGCGCACCGATGATCTCTTGCCGTTCGGCGCCGCCCGCGTTGCGGACTCGCTCCAGCCTCAGCCTGACGTTGGTTCGCGCCCGCTCGAGTTCGCCTTGTTCGTGAACAGGACCGCGCCCTGGTTCGGTGACGTCGATCTCGCGCCGTTCGATGCGAGTCGCCCGGCCGACCGCAAATCCGGGCACGGCGCATACACCCGCAATTTCGCCCGGCCGAGCGGCATACGCCGCAACCTGTGGCTTGGGTTGGCTCACGGCATGAGCCGAATCCAGTCGCTGCGCTTCTTCGAGTGCGGCTAACATCTGCGCAACGGCCTGCGGCGCACCCTCGCCCTCGGCTTGAATCAAAAGCTCATCTCCGTGGCGAACGCCGAGCGCCATGATGCCGACGACGCTGCGCGCATCGCTTGCCCGACCGTGCGCTCGAAGTGTAATCAAGGTGGCCATGCCTTTGGCGCGCCGCGCCAGCAGCGCTGCCGGCCGGGCGTGCAAGCCCTGCGGCAGGGCGACCGCGACGGCGCGCTGCGCGCGCGAGACAGATTCGTCGCTCGCAGACCGCTGGGGGCAAGCCTGAGGACTTGCGCCGCCATCCACCTGGAACAGCAACTCTCCCGCCCTCACCGCGCCTGATGCGCGCCGATTCGTCACCACCGCACCATCCGTGATGACCACGATGGGGGTCATGAGACTCCTCGCGCCACGCGCCACGCGGTCCAAATCGAATCGAATGAGTTCCTCTCCGGCTTTGACCCGCGCGCCGGGCTTGACGCGCGCATCAAATCCTTTACCACCCAGCCGCACCGTGTCGATACCGATGTGAATCAGCACTTCCAAGCCATCCGCGCCGCGAATGGATACGGCGTGCGCGCTCTCCGGCAGGGTCACAATCTCCCCTTCGCAAGGCGCCAGGACGATGCCGCTTGTCGGATCGATCGCGAGACCATCGCCGAGCATGCGGCCTGCAAACACCTCATCGGGCACCTCGTCCAGGACCGCGCACCAGCCATCGAATGGCGCGATGATCTTCTGCACGCGCCCTACTCCCCGATCTCGACCCAATCGAGCGCCCACAGGGGATCGAGGCGCGGACGGGCAAACCGCAAGCAAATGTCGTGTCGACCGGCGAGTATCGGCAAACGGGTTGCCGGCAGCATCGTGACCCCGCCGCGCATCGCGGCAGGCGCGAGCGGCAGCGTGATAGGCGGTGTCTCACATCCATCGATGTGGATCTCGAGTTCCCCCACCGCAGTGCGCGCGTCCCCCACGCGAATCTTTGCCGCGTCTGCGCCCAGTTCATAGTTGAATGGCAGCGGCACCACAGCGGCTGTGAATCGCGGTCCTACACTCAGATCCGCGCCGCGATAGATCCAGCACGGATTCAAGATGTCGACCGCAAACGGCGCATCCGGATCTGCGCCCTCGCCGGGTTCGAGCAAAAGACTGAGGCCATTGCTGCAGAGTTCAAGCTGATGGCTGGTACGCCTCGCAACCGTATGCGAGTCTAAGTGCGTCGCAAAAACGCGCGAAATTTGCTCAGCCCCCAAAAACGTGGCGGCGCGAATTTGCATACCTGGCTTAAGATCGAGAGGTTGCGAATAGCGCATGGAGCTGAAGTTCGGCGCGCCGCCGTTTTGCGTATAGCGAATGGCTGCATCCGGCACGGCGTCTGTGAGTGCAGGCAGATTCGAGAGTGTCACACGGATAGCACCGGCATCCTCCGGACCTTGCGCGTACTGCGAATCGATGCCGAACACGCTGTCGGCATAGTTGATGCCAAAGGCGCGATAGCGGGCGAACATCGCTCCCAATCGCTTGAGAAAATCCGGCCAGTTTTTCTGCCGCGGGGACCAGCCCACTTCCGCCAACGCCGCGGCACGCGGCAGCGCCATCCAATCGACCCGCCGTTCGGTCTGCATGTGCTCCGTCCATAAATCAGCCTGCAGCCCAAGAATGTGCTGTTGTTGTGCTTCGGAGAGCTCTGCGTCATACGGCTCGAATTCGTACACGTCCTTCAAGGAAAGAATCCACATGCGCCCCGGCGGCTCTGTCGCCAGCGGACTCTGTCGACGATCCAAATACAGCTGAGGATCCGGCGCCAGCACCGTATCGTTGCCCCTGATCGCGGCCGCATGCGCAACGGAGGCGCCGTGCCATGACATCACGACCGCGCCGGCTCCCAAGCCAGGTTGCATGATTTCATCCCAGCCCACCGCGCGTCTGCCCTTGGTGGACAAATAGCCGCTGATTTTTTGAGTGAAATAGGTCTGCAAGGCGTTGGAGTCGCTGATACCCAGTTGCCGCGCGCGAGCTTGCGCCGCAGCCGAGGCATTCCATTCGTCCTTGACGGCTTCATCTCCGCCGATGTGGATATAGCGCGACGGGAACAGTTGCATGACTTCGTCGAGCACGTTTTGCAAGAACTCGAAAGTGCCCGGTTCCAGATTGAATAGATGCGAATGGATGCCCCATTTGGCCGAGACCGGCAATGCGGGATGGCTGTCAATGGCACCGAGCTCAGGGTAGGCCGCAAGCGCCGCCTGCGCGTGACCGGGCATGTCGATTTCCGGAACGATTTGCACATGCCGAGTTGCCGCGAAGGCGACAATGTCGCGCACCTGCTGCTGGGTGTAGTAGCCACCGTACCGCTTCGGGCTCGGGCTACCCGGAACCGATGCCGGAATTCTCCACGCCCCCACCGACGTAAGCTTGGGGTACTTGCGGATCTCCAAGCGCCAGCCCTGATCATCGGTCAAATGCCAGTGCAGCACGTTGAGCTTGTGCCACGCCATCCAATCAATCATCGAGCGTACAAAGGCCGGCGATTGAAAGTGCCGCGCTGAATCCAGCATCAGCCCACGCCAAGGATATCGGGGCGCATCGGTGATGGTTTGCGCGGCGATCTCGCCTCCGCTTGGGCCGGCCGGCAAGAGCTGCCAGAGCGTCACCGCGCCATAAAAAAGACCTGCGGCGGTCGTGGCAGAAATGACAATACGATGCGGGGAAACCTCCAGCCTATAGGCCTCGGCGGCAAATCCTGGCTCGGTTCGAAGCGTAATGAGCGAGTCGCCTTTTGGAACGCTGGCTTTCGATACGACGGGCAAGGATAGCCGGTTGGATTGCTTCCAGAGTGCACTGAGATAATGGGCCCCCTGCAGCGCGCCGGCACTGCCGGCCTCGGCCTGGATGATGGTTGCCGGGCTCACCTGGAACGAACCGTTCCCCGGCTCGATCTTCGCAGGTTGGGGTATCACGCCCGTCGGTGCCGCCGCCGCCGGCAGCGCGCATAAGGCAAGGGCGGCGATTTTCATCGCCGCCCTCGTTCGTTGCATCATCCTCGAAGCCTGCCGCACGCTTGACACTCTACCCCATCGCCACGGGCGGCAGCGGATCGCGGCGCTTTACAGCTTGAAGCGGGCGGTCAGGTAGTACTGAGAGCCGTTCTTGTAGAAGGCTCGCGGCTGCTCCTCGTTCAACGCATAGTACTTGAGGGTCGGATTGTTCAGATTCTGCCCATCCAACGTAATCGAGAAGTTTTTGTTGATGATGTAAGCCAGTGATGCGGAAAGATCGCCAATATTGCCCTGCGTAAAGGCCGTATTGCGGTCCAGACCGCTGTAGAACGCTGATCGATACGAGTAGGCCACGCGCGCGCTGAAGTGCGCGGTCTCGAAGTAGCCGGTGACGTTGTAGGTGTTCTTCGAGGTGCCCACCAATCGATCATCGCCATTGATGGTGATGTCCGAGGTCTGCTTGCCGTCCGCATAGGTGTAGTTGGTGATAATTCCAAGATTGTCGGTGAATGCCTGTTGATAGGCGAATTCGCCGCCCTCGACCCGGCCTTTCGCATTGACCGGCACTGTCAAAAGGTATGGCTGCAGCATGCCGTTCGGAAACGTGCTGCTATAGGTGAAATAGCTTTTGGTCACCGTGCCGTAGCTGACGTAGTTGCGCAAATCCATGTAGAACAAGGTCGCAGACAGCAGCGAGTGACGCGCGAAATACCACTCCAGGCCCGCATCGAAATTCGTTGAAAGAATCGGTTTCAAATCCGGGTTACCGCCGGTTCCGCTGCCCACTTCATTGGCCGCTCCCGGAGGCGATAAGGTCGTGAAGCCCGCGAGTGCCGAGTAATCGGCGCGCGTCATGGTCTCAGCGGCGGCGAAGCGAGCGATCAAGTCGGGCGCCAGGTCGATCTTCAGGTTCGCGCTCGGCAAGACATCATTGTAGTCATGCGAAGTGGGAACCCCGATGAATTGACCAAAATCCGAGTACTGCGAGCCGGGCGTCAAGGTGCTGGCCCCGATGTAGGTCACTACATCCTCCACGGTGTGCACGAAGCGAACACCGACATTTCCGGCCCAGTTGCTGCCCTTGAAGTCGGCCTGTACGAAGGCCGCGCTGTCGAATTCATGCACCTCGAACATGGAATTCCAATCGAGGCGCGTCGCCGGATTGCGATTCACATTGGCCGGACTGTTGTAAGCGGCGAGTTGCGCCGGCGTCCAGAGCCAAACGTCGGTGGGCATGCTACCGCCGAAGTTGGTGTAGTCCGACGGGTAGTTCGAGAAGGTCGTCGGGTACGCCGAGGTGCTCTGGCCGGCGGCGGTGGGGCCCTGGCCGATCACGTCTGCGGAGGTGCGGCCGTGGCGCTCGTAGCGCACGCCGAACTTCAGGTCCTGCCAGGCGCCTTCATCGGCTTTGAAAGCACCGTCGATCTTGGCCCATTCCTCACGATCCTTCACATCGATATTCTGATCGCCGAATATCCAGCCGAAGGTGACTGGCACGCCCCCCGGCGTCGGTGTGGTGTTGTTGGTGGTGCCCAGATTATAACTGGGACCGGAGCCGATGCCATTCAGGGTGTAACTCGCGCCAGCACCTACGCCGGGATCGGTCTCAGAAACATTTTGATAGGGAGTCTTGCCATCGCCCCAGGAATAGCCGACTTGCCCGAGAAAACTCAAGCGGTCGGTCGCATCCCAGGTGGTATCGAGGTTGACGAAGTTCGCCGTGGCTGATTCGTCCGGCCGCGAAATCTGGTCGTAGACGCCATACGCCGTGCCGGCCACGGGCGCGAAGGTTGCGGAGGTCAAGGTATTGTCCTGCACGACGTAACCTGGATTCGGCGCCTGGCCGGCACCCGACGCCACGAAGTGCGTGGACCACAACAGGTAATTGTCGTTGACGTTGCTCGCGAGCAGTCTGGATGAAAAGCCCGACAAATCGAACGTCAGAGCGTCGTTCGGCTTGAACTCGATGTCGGCCATACCGCCGTTTCGTTCGCGCTTCTGCTCAAAGAGTGCGGCGCCTATGTCGGTCGGATATTGCACGCCGGAAAGGTCCGGGTGCGCCGTTGCAATTGCGCTACCCGGTGCGATCGTGTCGTAACCCAGGACCTCCGTACCGTCGCGGCGCAAATGGCGGCTTTCCGAGAACAGTTGCACCATCACGCCAAAATTGTTCGCATCGTTCTTCCAGTTGGCGAGAGCGCTGTATTGCCCGTCGGTCTTGGACGGCAAGCTGGCATACACGGCGCCGGCGGAGGCTTGCAAGGTGAAGGGCTGCGAGAAATCCAAGGGCTTGCGCGTGATGATGTCGACCGAGCCGGCGACCCCGCCTTCGACCAACGAGGCGCTGGAGCTCTTCTGGACCACGACGCTGCTCACGATTTCCGAAGGTAGGAGCGTGTAGCTGACGCTGCGTCCCACGGTCCCTGTCTGGTCGAGCACGAACCAGTCGCCTGAGGCGATGTTGTGGCCGTTGATCAAGGTCTGAGTCAGACTAGGATTCGTGCCGCGCATGCTGACACGATCGTTCTCATCGAAACCGCCCTCGGTCGCGCCCGCCGAGCTGGTGGTGATACCCGGCAAACGCGACAAAGAATCGGCAACGTTCTTGTCCGGCATTTTGCCGATATCCTCTGCGGTGACGACGTCGATGAACTCATCGGAGGCGCGCTTCGCAGCCAGCGATTCGTCCACGGATTTGCGGATGCCGGTGACGACGATTTCCTGGAGTGCGTTGTCATCGGGCGCTTCGGCCCATGCGAAGGCGGTCGGCACGAGCATGGCGATTCCCAGTGCCGACTTGACCGCTAGTGCGATCCGATTCATATAGATATCCCCTGTCCGATTCATATCGATGCCCCCTGTCCTGTCACCAATTTTGTTTGAGAGTCCGCTGCATCCCCCGTGTGGTTGCCGGTTACATGCCACACCAGTTAGAACCCAATATAATACCAATTTATGAAAATCGCTAGTGCCGTGTAATAAAGACATCAAATATCTATAAATGATGACTAAAATCAATATATTAAATGATTGTCGCCACAGTTGTTGTTCTCAAAGTGGTATTTGTTTGGTACTATTCGATGACTAAAGCAACAACGGATGTGCCCTCGGGCCCCATGACCTCGCTCGCTAAAACCATTGGTCCATTGGACGGTCAGGGCAATTTGCCGCTGTACCAGGAATTGCAGCGCGTGCTTCGCAAGGCCATCGACGCCCGAGTTTTGGGTCCGGACGATGCCCTGCCTTCGGAACGCGATCTCGCGACGGATTTCGCGGTGTCGCGCATTACGGTGCGCAAAGCGCTGGATGGGCTGGTTGCCGACGGACTTCTGGTCAGGCGCCAAGGCGCGGGAAACTTCGTCTCGGCGCGCGTCGATAAGAACTTCGCCATGCTCACGTCCTTCTCGGAGGACATGCGCGCGCGCGGGCGCACGCCGCACAGTGTTTGGCTGAAGCGCGCGGCAGGCACCGTGACACCGGAAGAAGCGCTGGCACTGCGCTTGAGTCCGGGCACGCCGGTGTTTCGCTTCAATCGAATTCGCTGCGCCGACGATGCGCCGATGGCATTGGAATACGCCACCATCGTCGCCACGGCCCTGCCGTCCCTCGAGGCCGTTGATGCATCCTTGTACGAAGCGCTGGAGCGTGCCGGACATCGCCCGGTACGCGCGTTGCAGCGCTTGCGCGCGGTGCTCATTACCGCCGACCAGGCCGAACTCTTGAAGGCCAAGGCCGGCGATGCGGGCCTGTTGGTCGAGCGATTGGGATCGCTGCCCGACGGGCGGGCCATCGAATTCTCGCAGTCGTACTACCGCGGCGACACCTATGATTTCGTCGCCGAGTTGAGCACGTGAGCGCGCAGCGTTCGCCGGCGGGTGAGCGGACGCTCATGTTCGAGGAAGCCGCGGACGCATCCAATGCGGTACGGGCGCAACTTGAGTGTGAGCCCGCGGCGATGCGCGCCCTCGGCGCGGAGTTGCGCAAGCTCAATCCTCGCGCAGTGATCACTTGCGCGCGCGGCAGCTCCGACCATGCGGCAACTTACGCAAAGTATCTGATCGAAACGCATGCGCAGGTGTTGACCGCCTCGGCTGCGCCGTCCGTGAGTTCGGTGTACGGCGTCACACAAGATGTACGCGGCTGTTTATTCATTGCCATCTCCCAGTCAGGACGCAGTCCCGACTTGCTGGCATCGGTCGCGTCGGCAAAAGCATCCGGAGCCACTGTCTTGGCGCTCTGCAATAGCGCCGATTCGCCTTTGATGGCCGCCGCGGATCTGGTGATCGAGTTGAATGCCGGTCCCGAGAAAAGTGTCGCGGCAACGAAATCCTACCTCGCATCCCTGGCCGCGATCGCTCGGCTGGTCGCCGCGTGGAAGGAGGATGCCCAGCTAAAGGCGGCATTGGCGCAGTTGCCGGATCTAATGGACCGCAGCTGGACCCTCGACTGGTCGGCGGCGCTCCCCGAGCTTGAGTCGGCTGAGAATCTTTACGTGGTGGGCCGAGGATTGGGGCTTAGCGCTGCCCAGGAGGTTGCCCTGAAATGCAAGGAAACCTGTGGCATCCATGCCGAGGCATTCAGCAGCGCCGAACTTCGACACGGGCCCTTTGCGCTGCTGCGCAAGGGATTTCCCGCGCTACTGTTGGCGCAGCACGATGGCACGCGGCCGGGAATCGAAGCTCTCGCCGTTGAACTGGCGCGCCGCGGAGTTCCGGTATTGCTGGCCGGCGCCCACGCCGCCGGCTCGGTATCATTGCCGTCGGTTGAAGTTGCAGCAGAACTCGCGCCGATCCTGCTGGTGCAAAGCGCTTACCGCATGATTGCCTCGCTCGCCGTGAGGCGCGGCCTCGATCCAGATCGTCCGCCGCACTTGCATAAGATCACGGAGACCGTGTAATGCGCACCGCACTGGTGAACGGCCGGATCCTGGCCGGCGAGCGAATCGTGAACGGACACACCGTGCTGCTCGCCGATGGCCGCATCGAGGCCATCGCGCTTGCCGCGGATCCGCGCTGCCGCGGCGCCGCGAGCGTCGATCTTGAAGGACAACTCCTGCTGCCGGGTTTCATTGATGTGCAAGTCAATGGCGGGGGCGGCGTGCTATTCAACGATGACCCGAGCCTCGAATCGATCCGCGCGATCGGCGCTGCGCATCGGCGCTACGGCACCACCGGATTCTTGCCGACGCTGATCAGCGATGATCTCGATACCATCGCGCAGGCCATCGCCGCGGTGCAAGCTTCGCTCGATGCACACCGGCCCGGCGCGCTCGGCATTCACATCGAGGGGCCATTCCTGAACTGGACACGCCGCGGTGTGCACGATCCGAAACATTTGCGGCGGTTGGACAACGACGTCATCTCCCTTTTGTGCAGCTTGCGCGGCGGGCGCACTGTGCTGACGCTGGCACCGGAGATGACCACCGCCGAGATGATCGCGCGATTGGCGGCCGCGGGGATTTTGGTATCCGCGGGTCACAGCGACGCCAGCTATGCCCAGACAGCCGCCGCGATCGCGCATGGCGTTCGCGGCTTTACGCATTTATTCAACGCCATGGCGCCGCTGGCGCCGCGCGAACCGGGAATCATCGGCGCCGCTCTTTATGACGCCAACACCTGGTGCGGCATCATCGTCGACGGGCATCACGTCGATCCTGTCATGCTGAAGCTGGCGTTGCGCTGCAAGCCACACGACCGATTCATGCTGGTCACCGATGCCATGCCGCCGGTGGGGTCTCCCGCGACAAGCTTTATTCTGCAGGGGCGCACCATCCATGTGGTCGACGGCGTCTGCCGGGACGACAACGGAACGCTTGCCGGCACCGGACTCGATATGGCCACGGCCGTGCGCAATGCGGTGCATTTGTTGGGCTTGAGTATCGCCGAGGCTGCGCGCATGGCCAGCGAATACCCGGCGGCCTTCCTTGGATTGGACCAAGAGCTCGGTCGTATTGCGCCAGGATTTCGCGCCGATCTTGTGCTCCTGGACGACGAATTGCAGGTTCGGCGCACGTGGATCGAGGGCATTGCCGAAGCGCCCTACAGTTCGACGCGCGACGGCGGTGCGCCGCGCGCATAGGCGATGGCTTCATGCAGCGTGCGAAATATACGCTCCGCTCCTACGGCTGCGGTGATGCCGTGTCGATCCAGATCGGACTTCAGGTAACTGGTAACGCGCCCAAAGACAATCGTAACGTTTTGCCGCGCCATCTCAGCGATTAGATCCCGCAAGGATTGCGCGGCGCTGCAGTCGATGTCGGTGATCGCGCTCGCATCGATGACCAGGGCATGCACGGGAGTTGGCGCGTTCGCGACCAGCGCGCGCACTTCGTCGACGAAGCGGTTTTGGTTCGCATAAAACAGATCCGCGCCAAAACGATAGACGATGAGGCCGGGTTCGGTAACCTTGCCCGGCTGCGCCGGCACTGTCACCCATACCCCCTCCGCATTCGCTTCCAGCATCATGGTGTGCGGGCGATAACTGTGACGAACATGCCGGAACAGCGACAGCGCGATCGCCA
>Ga0210387_10001380_pt1 | contig 18299 bp, 18 predicted proteins | sample IncBWC7OmetaG_FD_160108 | JGI IMG/M metagenome (GOLD analysis project Ga0210387, IMG submission 160108) | Forest soil microbial communities from Barre Woods Harvard Forest LTER site, Petersham, Massachusetts, United States - Inc-BW-C-7-O ...
CGCGGTCACGCCCCGCAAGCCCGTGCCCAGCCCCAAAGAAAAGGCCGAAAAAAAGCCCAAAGCTGCAGCTCCCGCGAAGCCCGAGCGCGCCCCAAAGAAGGCCCCGCCCGCCAAAGTCATGCAAGCCGACGATGGTCCGAAACCGGCGCTTGCCAAAGCTGTCGCTCGCCCCGCGCCCAAGGTAAGCAAGCCGCCGACCGCGAAGACGAAGCCCGCGCCGGAAGCCAAGAAAGCTCCGACGAAGAAGGTCGCGCCCGCGCCCGCACCAGCAGCGAAGCCGAGCAAAGCCAAGACTGCGCCCGCGAAGACAGCGAAGCCGACAAAGCCAACGAAGGCCGCGAAGCCGACGAAGCCCGTCGCCAAGCCGAAGAAGAAGCCTGCTGCTCCGACGCCGCCAGCGAGCAAAGTGAAGAAGCCTCTCGCCAAGACGAGCGCAAAGGCCAAAGTGACTGCCGCGAAGCCCGTCAAATCGGCGGCGAAGCCGAAGGCGAAGCTTGCTCCGGCCAAAGCCGCGAAGGTCACGCCGGCAGCAAAGAAGAGCGCCAAGAAGGCCGTCCCGTTGGCCAAGCCCAAGAAATCGGCAGCGCCAGCCAAACCAGCCAAAAAAGCGTCGAAAAAACGCTAGGGCTCACCGCGAGTCGCGGCCGGCACGCTGGCCCAGAAACGGCGCACGTCGGCTAGCTCCGCCGTGCGCCCGGCGGGCGGCAACGCGGCAAGCAAACGCGCACCGTAATTTTTTTGATGAATGCGCGGATCGAGCAGCGCGACGATCCCAGCGTCATCGCGCGTGCGGATCAGGCGTCCAAAACCCTGCTTCAATGTGATCGCGGCCGCTGGAACGTGAAGCCGCAGAAACGGATTCTCGCCCGCCTTCTCGAGCTCCAGTGAGCGCGCTTGCACGACGGGATCACTCGGCACCAAAAACGGAATCTTCTCGAGCACGACCAACCGCAATGCTCGCCCCGGCACATCGACGCCCTCCCAAAAGCTCATCGTTGCGACGAGCACGGCGTCGCCGGCCGCGCGGAACGCGCTGATCAGCGACGCCTTGGGCGCCGCGCCTTGAACGAACACGCGCCGGCCCGGCAAACGCCGCGCTAAGAGGGCGTACAACGCGTTCATCGAGCGCAGCGAAGTCGTCAACACGAAGCAGCCTCCGCGCGTGATGTCGATCAACTCCACGATGCGGCTGGCAGCGACGTCCGCAAACGTCGCGGTGCCCGGCGCGGGTAGATCCTTCGGCGTGTAGAGCAGGGCGTTCCGCGCAAAATCGAACGGCGACTCGAGCACGAGCTCCGTCACCGCGACGGCGTCACCAGTCAGCCCGATGCGCGAGCGGAAAAAAGAGAAGGGCCCCGCGTTCGGGTCACTCTTCGATGGTGCCGTAGATAGCGTTGCGCTCGTCAACACCACGGACGGCACGGTCTCGAAAATGCGCGCGCGAAATACGTAAGACAAATCGACGGGAGTCGAGCTGAGCGCCGCGCCGTGTCCGCCCATGTCGAACCAAGTGATACGCCCCGGCGCGCCGGAGACAATGGACGAGAGCTCATCGCGCACGAGCTGTGCTCGGCTCTCCACCGCTTTCAGCGCCTCGAGAGCCGCGAGCGAACCGCGCGAACGCACCGCGCCCGGCGCGAGCGACACTCGACCCGAGGCCACGTTTGCTGAGGCCGCCACGGCCTCGAGCGCGTTGTCCAATGCATGGTAGCGCTCGACGAGCGGTCCCACCCAAGCGTCGCGTTCCAGCGTGAAGCGCGCTTCTTCACTCCGGCCACGCCGACCGAGCTCGCTCCACAGCGCTTCGGCCGCGACTCGCGCGCTAGCCAATGTCGGACTCTTTGGGTTGAACAGCGGATCGCCCGCGCCGGCAACCGTCAGCGCGCGCTCTGCGTCGCCGAGCAGTCGTTCGAGGCGCGCGCGCGAGACGCGCATTCCGAAGAAATCCGTCGCAATATCTTCGAGCTGATGCGCTTCATCGAAGATCACCGCGTCGTAGTCGGGAATCACCCGTGCAGGGTGCGGGCCGCGCAGCGCGAGGTCGGCGAAAAACAAGTGGTGGTTGACGACCACGAGCTGCGCCGCCTCTGCCTCGCGCCGCATGCGGGTCACGAAGCATTCCGAGAAATACGCGCAACCGGCGCCGACGCGCGTCTCGCTCGAAGAATTCACCTCGCGCCGCAGCGGATCGTCTTCGCGAATGCCCGCGAGCTCAGCTAAGTCCCCCGATTCCGTTTCGCCAAGCCAGTCATCGAGCATGGCGAGCGAGCGCGCATGGCGTGGGCGCTGACTGTCCTCGCTGACTTTGAACTCGGCCAGCCGTCGTCGACACAGATAGTTGGAGATGCCCTTCATCAGCGCCGCGCGCACGGGCACGCCCAAGGCCCGCTCGATCAGCGGCAAGTCCTTCCAGAAGATCTGCTCCTCCAGGGCTCGCGTGGCAGTCGAGACGATCACCTTCTTCCCGCTGAGCAGGGCTGGCACGAGATAGGCGAGACTCTTGCCAGTGCCGGTGCCTGCCTCGCAGATCAGCACGCGATCACTCTGCAACGCACTTTCGACGGCGCGCGCCATCTCGAGTTGAGCAGGCCGTACCTCGTAAGCGGGCAGGCTACGGGCGAGGGGCCCGTCTGGACCCAGTAGCTCTGCGGCGGACGCCATCGAACGGCCGGCTACCCGTCCTTCGGTGGTATGGAACCGTCGTCACCGTCGAGGTACTTGAGCCCGACGATCTGCCCGTCCGATTCGTCTTGCAGCCAGACGACACTCGCGCGGCGCGGTTGGACTTGCTCTTCGTCACCCACCACGATTTGGTATTCGACCCCTTGGGTGAGCGCGTCCTCGACGATGGCACGCACGCCGCCGCGACTCACATTCAGCGTCCAACCGTGGGTCTCGAAGCCGTCCGCTCGAAGGAGCACGCGCTCGGACGCCTCACGACGCGCCCCGCCCGCGTGCCGACGAGGCGCCCGGAGCAGCCCATCGGGCTCAGAACTGGGTCGAGACTTTTCGCGCGTCACGGTCAAACCAAAGCGAGCAAGTTAGCAGAGTAGCATGACAACCACGCTTGCAGCGTGCGGCTCGTCGTTGTCGTTCTTGACGATGGCAGCGGGTTCCGCGTACGGTTCCTAGTGTTTTTCTGCTGGCGAGAGGGGTTGGTCCGAGAAAGCGTCACAAATATTTGTCGACCTCGAGGTCGCCTGAAGCCACTGGCCTCCCACCCCCAGAGTCTCCGCTGCGGATAATGTCTTCATCAACCCCGAGTGAGCTGAAAAAGCTACTGCTCGCCGAAGGCTTCGAGGTCTATCGCACTCTGAGCGATCAGATCGTGCTCGCCGACCGCGTTCGCGACAACTTGATCATGGATAGCGGAGTCGCCGCGCGGCTTGGCGCCGAGCCCAGCGTGCGCTTCATCGTGCGAGCCCAAGCTAGCGACTTTCCCGCTGATTCTAGCGACGAGATCTTCGAGCGCGCGCGCCGCATGGCGGCCGACGCGCTGGCCCGGAACTATCAAGAGGTCGCCGTGAATCGGGTCGAAGTCCGAGACCCCGGCGACAGCACGCAAACGCTCGACGTTTGGCACGAGGTCTCCTTCGAGAAAAAGCTGTCGAGCAATGACGAGCTCATCGCCGAGCTCCGCTACGCCTTGGCGCTCGAAAAAACCGCCCCCAACGACTCCCGACGCTGACCTGAGCCCTTCCGCCCGCGTCGCAAAATCTGAAGTCCGCCGTAAATTCGCGCGGAGCGGCGCCGGATAGACCCATCGCACCCAGCGTGGTATTTGCCGCGCCCTTCTGGCCGCAGTTTCGGCCCGCGGGCTGCTTCGGAGCGAAAGTTTAGACCATGTTGAGTATTTTCCGGGGTGGCGGAGTCTCGCAAGTGATCGTCGGAGGCATCGCCTTCTCGATCATCTTGGTGTTCGCGCTCGAGTTTCGCGCCGGCAAAAACGGACCGACCGCAAGCCTGAAGAAGGAGTGCGCAATCGAGATCAAGGGGGCGTGCGTCGATCCGAAGGACTACTACGCTGCCTTCGGATTGATCGTACCGCGAGGTGTCGATCCGAAGGCCGCGCGCCAGCTTGGGTTGCACAAGAAGGTGCTCGACGGTCTCGTGGAACGTGAGCTGCTCGTCGCCGATGCCGAGCGCCTGGGCATCAGCGTCAGCGAAAGCGACGTGGAAGCGGAGCTCTTCAACGGACGAGCTCACGTGTCGCTGCCCGTGGCTGATGGGGAGAAGCTCAGCTACCAACTGGGGTTGTGCCGGCGCTCCGAGGACCGCCCAGGTTGCGAAGCAGGCACCGACACGATGGTCCGTGAGCTGCACGTGAAACGCACGGCCAGCGAGCCCTTCGACTACGCCGTGTACGAGCGTGAGGTTCGAATCCTCGCCAATCGCGGCCCGAAAGAGTTCAAAGAGATGCAGGAGCGCGAGTTGGTGGCCGCGCGCATGCGGGCGCTGATTCGCGAGCCGGTGCGCATCTCCGAGGTCGAAGCGTTCTCCGAGTTCGAACAACAGCGAACCACTGCGGTCGTGCGGAGCGTGGTCCTACAGCGCGATTGGTTCGCGAAATACGCCACCGACCTGAGCGACGCCGCCGTCGACAAGTGGGCTACCGAGAACAAAGCTCAAATCGACTCCGGCTGGGAAACGGAAAAGGCCGGCTTCAGCGCCGGCTGCGTGCCCGCTCGAGAGATCTTGTTCGAGGCGGGCCCGGGCGCGAACGACGACGACCGCGCTGAGCTGCGGAAGAAGATCGAAAACGCACGCGACCGTATCAGCAAGGGCGAAGCGTTCGGCAGCGTTGCACGCGAGGTAAGCGAGGGCCAAACGGCGACTGCGGGCGGTGAGCTCGGCTGCATCACCGCGAGCTACGGGATCGGCAACGAGGAGCTCTCGAAAGCTGCAGCCTTGCTCAAGCCGAAGGAGCTATCGCAAGTCATCGAGAGTCCGCGGGGCTTTCACCTGCTCGAGGTGGATCCGAAGCTGGACGCGGGTACGCTCGAAAGTGTCGGGAAGCGCTTCGTCGCGCGCAAACTGTACGTGCACTTCGTGGCCGACGAGAAGGTCCGAGCCTTCGGTGAGGCGCTGATCAAACGGGCGCAAGCCGGCGCCAAGTTGGAAGACGCGCTCGACGCCGAGCTCGCCATCACTCTGCCGGCATCGGCCAAGAAGACGGGCGATGACAAAGCACCAGCCGTCCCGGCGCTAGCCGCGAGTGATCGGCCGAAAGTCGACATCTCCGCGCCGTTCAACATCTCGGGCAACCCCGTGCCGCAAGTGACGCCGAAGGAGCCACTCGCAGCGCGCGCGTTCGAGCTGAAAAATCCCGGCGATCTCTGGCAGACGCCGATCGCCACGAGCGACGGCTCAGTTGTCATTCAGCTCAAAGAGAAGAACCCGGCACAGCGCGTCGAGTTCGACAAGAACAAGGACGCGATCATGGGCCCGCTGACCGCCGCAAAAGCCGACGATGCGCTGACTCGCTACGTTGCGGAGCTGCGAAGGAAGCTCGGCGACAAGCTCAAGACAGATCCGCGGTTCGCCGAAGAGCAGAAGTCGACCGGACGAGACGACGACGAGTGACCGCCAGACCACAGGCGACCTTCCTTCCGGCGCGCATCGAAACCAAGCTAGCCAATGGGTTGCGCGTCAGCGCGGTGCGCATGCCGCACGTGCGCCGCAGCGTCATCGATATCCATACACGAATCGGTTCTCGCTTCGAGAGCGCCCCCCAGAACGGCATTAGCCACTTCCTCGAGCACATGCTGCATCGCGGAACTGGCACGCACCCGTCGGCTCACGCGCTGGCGCTGGCGTTCGAAGCGCTCGGCGGAGCGCTTTCGGCCGCCACCTACGTCGATCACGGTGCGATCAGCCTGGCTGCTCCACCTGAGAATCTGCTGCCTTTGCTGCGCGTTTTGGCAGAGGTGCTACTTCAGCCAATTTTCTCCGGGCTGGAGGTCGAAAAGGGCATCGTGCGCGAGGAAATTCTGGAGAGCCTCGACGAAGACGGGCGTTCGGTGGAAGCCGATCATCTGCTGCGCGCCCTGGCGTTTCCGGATCATCCGCTCAGTTTTCCGATCACCGGCTCACTGCAAACTCTGGACAGCTTCGATCTGCCACTGCTGCGCGCACACCACGCAGCGCACTACATCGCGGAGGGCAGTGTGGTCACCGCAGCCGGTCCGATCGATCCCGAGCAGCTCCTGACTCACATCGCCGATGAATTCTCGGCCATGTCTCAAGGTGAAGAGCCCACGGCCCAGGCTCCAGCCGCCCAATCCGAGGCGCGCTTTTCACACGTTCGCTACGCTGGCAGCCAAGCCGCGGTGCGCGTGGGTTTTCGCGCACCCGGTGAACACGACCCGGACGAGCCGGCCACCGAGCTGCTGCTTCGAGTTCTCGACGACGGCATGGCCACGCGGCTCTATGAGCGGCTGTGCGACGAACGCGGGCTCTGTTACGACGTGTCGGCGAGCTATGAGGCCTACGCGGATGCCGGTCTCTTCGACATCGCGGCGGACGCGGCTCCGGAGCGCGCAGAGCTCGTGTTGGGCGAAATATGCGCAGTACTGCACGCACTACGCGACGAGGGACCGACGCAGAGTGAGCTCGACAAAGCGAAGAGGCGCTTCGCTTGGCAGCTCGCGGAGCAGGACGACGATCCGGCCGCCCTTGCCAGCTTCTACGGGCTCGGCGAGCTCACGGGGATCGCCCGCACACCGCTCGAACGTCTAACGGTGCTACAGGCCACGACGATGGATCAAGTGCGCGGAGCAGCTGCACGCCTCTTTTCCCGCGACGCCATGAATGTGCTGGTCGTAGGTAAGCTGAACGCGAAGGTTCGCGACCGCTTAGAGCGAATCACGCGCTCATTCTGAGCCGCGGAGCGGCAGCCTAGCGTCGACGAAGGCCGGGCTTGGCGTCCACGCGATCTTCGCGCACCAAGGCCTCCGCGACACGGATCACACGCCGTCGAGTGGCTGAGCTCACGCCGCGCAGCACCGATGCCAAGCGGTCGTCGCGTGGTTTACTCTTCGTCGGTGTGGATAGTAGCTCGGCGACCTCGACGCCCAACGCGGTGCCGATGCGCTCCATCGTCTCGAGCGATGGATTGGCATTCGCAGAGACTCGGCCCCGCAGCACTCGTTCCAACCGCGCCACCGTCTCGACCGTGACTCCTGCACGCGCAGCGAGCTCGGCCTGCGTGAGGCTCGCCTGAATGCGAAGGCGTCGGACCTGCTCCGCTAGACGGACCGCCAAGTCCGTTGCGCGCGGTCTCACGACTTCTTCTACCACGCGGGGACGCAGCGATCGGGCGCCTTCGGACTTCAGGGACATCGAACCTCGATGTCAGAGTGTCAGGGTCTACGTGCCGCGACGATGGCCTACACGAGACGCCAAGGTTTCTAGAATGTCACTTGCTCGCGTTGGGTGTCGCGACGAGCCGGTGACGCACGGCTCGGTCGTCCACGCTTCGCGTTCTTACACTGCTCAGGACGCGGTCGACGGCAATACCAAGGCGCGTTGCGATCTCTCCATCTGCCCCTGCGCCTTCGGCGAAGGTCGTGAACACGGCCGCGTAGCAGTATCCCACACTCGCGCCGAAAACGATTGCATAGCCTGCGACACCTTGCGCACTCGGCTCGACCCCAACCAGCAACGCTACATCGAAGCCCGCTGGCGCCGCGAACGCGCGCGCATCAATCGTCGATTCCTCTCGCGCGATCGGAATCGAGGGTCGCACTAGCCGCGCTTGAGACTCGCACTCACTGCGGCGCACGAGACGGTCAGCACGCCATGTGCGGAGTGCAAACTTGGACTCGCTGGCTCGATGCTCCGCTTCGAGCCAGCTCGGACCGTCGCTGATGCTCCAGTTGGCCTTGTCGGGCAACATCAACTCGATCGGCATATCGAGCGAACGCGATCGAACTCGCTCGGAGCGGCCTTCTGGAAAGCGCGGGGCGCTGACCGCAGGCAAAGGCGTTGCCGGCGCAGAGGCGACTCTCACCAGCGCCGGAGAGCACGCGGTTGCAAGCACCAAAACCCCGAAAATCCAAGCGGAAGCCATGACTCGAGCCGCGCACAGTATAGGCCTCCGTGGGCGGGGTCGAGCCCCCGGCATTTCTCGAAACCAGTGGACGGCCGGTCGTGCTATTTCGGGCTTCGTCTGCGACCGCCATGTCCCGACGAAGCAAGAGACCGGATTCGAAGTCCGACAAGGCCGAGCGCGGGCGACCGCAACGGCGGCAAGCGCCACCGTTGCCAGAGGTCGTATTAGCACGACGGCCAAGCAGCGCGAGCCCGCCCACGGGCGAAAGTAACGGCATGACCGAGGTCACGGTACCTGCACCGGAAGCCGCGGTACCCGCCGCACTGCCAGCAAAACGCGCGGCGAGAATCGTGACCAGCGCAAGCTCGCTCGATGATGCGGAGCTCGAGCGCCGCCATCTGCTCGAGCGTTTACTCGACAGTGAAGGCCCGAGCGCCGTCACGCGAGCCGCGAATGCCTATCGCAAAGGCGGCTTCAGCTTTCCCGAGGAGCAACCCGTACAGTTGAAGCTGCTCGAGCACTCGGACGAAGGCGAGGTCTGTAGCGCGCTAGAAGTGCTGGCCTCACTGTTGGATCAGCAGACTCCGATCAAACTCCCCGTCTTCGAGCAACGGTTGAAGCGCCTGGAAGACAGCGCCGAAAACCTGGAGACCCGAAACCGTGCGGCTGAGCTCCGTCGCGTGCTGCGTACCTGAACCGACTCCCAAGCAGCCATGGCCAAAGAGTCGAAGCTCACCGCGCGCGCCTTCGAAATCAGGCTGCGCAAGTTACTCGCAGGCCTCGGGCGCGAGCGCGACAATGAATCATGCGTCGCTTGCGAGCGTTGCGTGGCCTGTGATTCCTGCACTTTTTGTACGGACTCCGAGCGACTCATTCGCTGCAACTTCTGCGTGCGCTGCACGCAGTGCTCGGACAGCCTGCACTGTCGCGGCTGTCGCGGCCTGAACAATTGTCAGCATTGCATCGATAGCGAAAACTGCTCGACCAGCTCGTACGTCGTTCGCTCGACCGCGCTCACGAACTGTTCCTACTGTTTTGGTTGTGTCGGCTTGAGCGGCAAGGATTTTCACATCCTCAACGAGCGTTATGAACGCCGCGATTACTTTGCATTGACCGAGCGCCTGACGCGGGAGCTCAAGCTCTGAGCGATGATTGATCCGGTATTCGAGACGCTGTGGAAGAACGTGCTCGATCATTGGGACGACGAGCGCGCACACGGGGTCTTCCTCGAGCACTGCCAAGTGACCGACCAGCTCGCAGAAGCGGCGGCGCGCTACCGCGGAATGAAAGGGGATAGTGAACGCGGCGCGCTCGCCGACAAACGCTTGGCCGGCGTCGCCATCGTTGCCTTGGCGAAGCTGGAGGCCACCCGAACCCAGCCGCGCGGCTCGCGCTCGCGCACGGCCGCGGTGATTTTAGCCACGGCTTTCGGACTGACGACGGTCGGGTTTCTGATTTACCTTCTAGCGTCGCGATAAGCAGTCTAATATATCGTAATTATTATATAAATTGAGATGGCCCCACAAAGGATACCTACATTGGAATACACAACGGGCTGAGGCGGTTGCTCGAACGCGGCCGCTTGGGGCTCTCTAGCGACCGGAAGTTGGAGCAACCGAGGTATACAAGCCGCGCTCAGCTCATGGCAGGCGCCGCGCCCAAAGGAGGCATCATGAAGTACATCGCCGCAATCCTGTTCCTGTCCACTGCCGTCACCGCAGGCTGCGGTTCCGACGCGGCGCCGCCGCCGAAGACTCCGACCGGCGGCAACGTGGTGACCACCACGACGCCGGCGCCTCCGCCTACGCCAGCCGAGAAAGCCGGCGACATCCCGACTCAGTCGAACATCAACATTTCGGATGAAATCCGAAAGGCTTGCGGCATCACCGACGCAGAGGCGTTCTTCTCGTACGATTCGGCGAACGTGCGACCGCAAGACAAGGCAGTGCTCAAGAAGCTCGCCGACTGCTTCATGACCGGACCATTGAAGGGTCGCGAGCTTCGTCTGGTTGGCCACGCCGATCCGCGCGGTGAGGAAGAATACAACATGGTGCTCGGCGGTCGCCGCGCCGACAACGTCAAGTCGGCGATTGCCGACCAAGGTATGTCAGCTGCGAAGATCGCGACGACCTCACGTGGCAAGCTCGACGCGACGGGTACGGACGAAGCCTCTTGGGCCAAGGACCGCCGCGTCGACGTGGTTTTGGGCAACTAGAGACGAGGATTCGGCGCCTGCAAACCTGCGCGGGCACCCAGCCAAGAGCGGAGCCGCTCCGAGCGAGAGTGAAATGTATCTGAGTCGAGCCATGACACCAGCTTTCGCAGCTGCGACTGCCGACCCGAAGGGCGTTGACCCGATCGGACTAATGCTCAATGCATCCGGCATCGTGCTGGCCGTGCTGCTGATCCTCGTCACGGCCTCGCTCTTGGTTTGGCTGATCTGGTTTCTGAAGTCGGCACAAATTCGCCGATTGCAGAGCACCCATCACGCGTTCGAAAAAGCCACCACCGGCGTCGAACGCTCTTCGGATTTGATTGCGCTCGCCATCCAGCACAAGTCCGCGCCAGGCGCGCGCGTCGTACTCGAGCTTGCCAAGCGGCACCACCAGCGCCACCTCACGTCCGAGCTGCTCATGGCGGTCGCCAAGCGCGCCATCGCCAGCGAGCAGCAGCGGTCCATGGCGCTCATGCCCACGCTGTCGAGCATTGCGTCTGCCGCGCCGTTCATCGGCCTGTTCGGCACGGTCTGGGGCATCATGGATGCCTTCTTGCGCATCGGCGTCGAGAAAAGCGCATCCCTACCCGTCGTGGCACCGGCCATCGGTGAAGCGCTGATCGCCACCGCGTTCGGCTTGGTCGCCGCCATTCCAGCTACCATCGGCTTCAACTACGTCGACAAGCGCATTGGCGATCTGCTCGATGAGCTCACCGCTTCAGCCGAGGTTTGGGTCGAAACGCTGATCGCCGATCCGAGCGAAAGTGCTATTCCGCTGTCGCGCGGCCGAGGCTGAACATGGCGATGGGGCCCGCACGCAGAGGCCGTCGGGGCGGGTTTCGTGACATCAACATCACGCCGCTCGTCGATGTGATGCTCGTATTGGTGATCGTTTTCATGGTCACCGCTCCACTGCTGACCACCGGGCTCCGCATCAATTTGCCCGAGGTCCACGCTGCCCAAACGCCAGTGAAGGATGCGCGCCTGCTGGTGACCGTCACCAAAGACGAGAAAGTCCTGTTCGGCGAGGAAGACGTGACCTCGCACATCGACCAAGCATTGAAGGAAAATGCGCGCGTTCAGAAAGAACACGAGCTCTACATCCGTGCCGACAAGGACGCGCGCTACGGGATCGTTGCGACGGTGGTGGCAGCCGCACGCAACAGCGGCGTGGAGTCACTCAATCTGCTGGTCGAGCCGGAAATAGAGCCAGACACCGATACGCCCGACGACAAGAAGAAGTCGAGCGCGAAGGCCCCCTGAGTCATGGCGGCACCCGCCTTCTTGCCACGGGAGCTCGCGCTGGCCGTCTTTTTCGCCGGCATGGTCGAGCTTGGATTGTTTGGGTTGCTCATCACCGCCGGTCAGAACCGCGCGCGAGTCGTAGCGCACGAAGCGACGCCACCGGAGGAGATCCCTATTGCCGTCAAACCGGTGCTCGACGACCTGCCGCTGCTCAAGCTCGGCAGCAAGAAGGTCAAGATGAAGCTGCCAGACATGTGGACGAAGCAAGCGCCGGTACAACGCTTCGAGGAGAAGAGCGCGCCCTCGGAGAAGGCGGAAAAAACCCCACAAGCAATTCCGACGACTCCCGTCGCAACGGCCGACGCGGCAGCGCCGCCACCAGACGCGGCGATTGCCAAGGAAGTCGATCAAAAACTAACCGACGCCTCAGCCCCCAAAGCAGAAGCGAACTTGCCCACGGAGGGCGCGGCGGACGGCGTAAAGCAAGGCACCGAGACCGATCCGCTCAAGGCGCGAGCCGCCAACCTGTACGCCGACAAGCTCATCGGTTGGTTTCAAGTTCGCTTCCATCCGCCCACCGATCTCGCTTGTGACGTTGTACACGGCTTGACCGCCACCGCGTCGATCACGGTGAGCGCTGATCGAACCATCACGGGCTACACGATCAGCCGTGCCAGCAACAACTCCGTCTTCGACGCGAAGGTGAAGTCCACCCTCGACTCGCTCGTCGGTCAACAGCTCCCGCCCCCTCCGCCCCTCTATCCGGACCTGACGCCGGGCGCGACGATCCACCCCACGCTGTCCGGAAAGGCCGCCCAATGCGAATGATCAGCGTCACGCTCTCCTTGCTCCTGCTTGCTGCGCATGCGGCTGCTGACACGCCCACGGCGGCTCCCGCAGTACCGGATGGAGCGCCCAACGAAGGAGTGTTGGGCGAGTTCGTCGTCACCGGCATCAGTCAAGAGCGCCTGCCACGGATCGCCGTCCTGCCGTCACTGTCTCCGGACTTGGAGGACGTGATCGTGCGCGGCGTCGTGCGTCGCGATTTCGAGCTCACCGGCTTGTTCGACGTGCTCCCGGATAGCAAGGCACCGCAGGGGCTGTACGGCTTCGAAGATCCAGTCGACGTCGAGGCATGGCAGAAGCTCGGAGCTGAAGCGATTGTCAAAGTGGCGGCACAAAAAAAAGACGCCACCCACATTCAGGTGCTTGGCATCGCGTATTTTCTGAACGTCGGTAAAGAGCCGGTCTACCAAAAGACGATCGTCGTCAACAAGACGGACGCGCGTGTGACGGCACATCGCATCACGGATGCGCTGCTCGGCGCACTCACCGGCCGCCCCGGGAGCTTCGCGAGCGAGCTGACGTTTTCTGGCAAGTGGGTGCAAAATCGCCGGATTTTTCGGATGGATGCAGACGGCAATGGGCTCAGCGCGTTGACGGACTCATCGGACACGGCGATTGCGCCGACCTTTGGCGCGCCCGGGCACATCTTGTACGCGGTGAGCCACAACTACTCGCCCTTCACGTTGATGGATTACGCGCAGGGTGCGAGCAAGCCTGTCACGTTGCCGTTCAAAACTTCGATCTACAGTTTGGCCTTCAACAAGGATCGCTCGAAGCTGGCGCTCGCCGTCAGTGAGGACAGTCGTAGCGCGATCTACGTCGGCAAGCCCGACGGCAGCGACATGAAAAAAGTGTCGACGACCGAGCTTGCGACCCGACCCGCGTGGAGTCCGTCGGGCAAGCTCGCTTGGGTGGGCGGCGATCCCAAGCAAGGCTCGCAACGCATTTACATCGACGGCAAAGCCGTATCACCCGCTGGGTTTACAGCCGCTTCACCGACGTTCTGCGACACGGAAGACGGCGTGAAACTGATCTACTCCGTCGCAGTCGGCGGCAATCGACAGGACTTGGTCATCGCTGCGGAAAAAGGCCAAAATATGGCGCGTTTGACCCAAAACCAGGGCTCCAACAGCTACCCCGCATGTAGCCCGGACGGCCGCCTCGTCGCGTTCTTCTCCAATCGCAACAAGAGCCCCGGAGTTTGGCTGATGTCGCTCAAGAGTTGGAAGGCGCAGCAAGTGTCGACTCAAGAGGTCGAATCTCTCGCCTGGGCGGCTCTGCCTCCGGTGACCAGCGCGCCGTAGCTCAAACGAACAGGCTGCTGAGCGCCATCGGAATCTGGGCATCGCCGGCGATTCGAAGTTTGCCGCTCATCAACAGCTCGATCGGATTGTTGGCGCCGCTCTGCAGTCCCCAAAATGCCTCTGCCTCGCAGGAGATTTCGCATTCGGGCCGAGCAACGTTGGGTGTCCCACTCCCAGGAGTCACGTACACGCGGTGCGTGCTCGCGCCGTCAATCACCGCAAACGCGACACAGCCCGAGACGCCACGAATCAACGCCACGCGCTCGGCGTCGAGCGTGAGCGCACGAAACGCGAGCAGCTGCTTTTCAGGAGACGGCGCGTGCCCGGCCAAACGCTCGGCGCCCGCCACGACGAGCGGCACGAAGCTCCCCTCCGGAATGGTGATGCTGACGATGACGTCGGGGCGCGCCCCAGGTTCGACCAGCAATTTGCCGGCAGAAAGCCGAAAAGCCCACTGTCCGCTGCCAGTGACCGTAAACACCACGCTGCCCTGGGAGCTCGCGCCCTCGAAACCCGCAAGCTCGGCGAAGCGGCTGGGAATGTAAGCTGTAAAAAACGCCTCGGGCGCGGAGGGAACGTCGCTCATTGCCTGGTCTTCCGAGAGCTCAACGCTTGAGGAGCTGACTTATTGCGTGAGTCTCGCGAGCACCGAGCGAGCCGAACTGGACCCCGAAGCCCATGGGCTTGGCCCAACGAACGATGCCGGGCAGCCGAAGCTCGGCTTTGGCGCCTGGAAAGCGGCCGACGATGATAATATCCGTACCGAAGGGCAAGACCTCGGTCGACTCAATGAACATGCCGCCGATGCTGATGTCCTTGGCCATCCCCGTGAACGCCGGTCCGCCGCTCCGTTCGCACGACACCTCGGTGTCTACGTTGACTCGGGGATGAACTCGCTTGTCTTCCACGACTGACTCCGCGGGCGGGATTTATGCCGAAGCTTCCTGATGCCCTAAGCACACCCTTGAGACGGGACGACGAGGTTGTCAAGAAGCTCCCCGAGGAGCCTCGCGGGGGCCCGCCACGCCGCGGTTTCCGACGGCATTTCGAGGGCTACGAGCTCGGCCTCGTGACGGTAGGGATGGTCTTGACCTTTGCGCTGCTCGCGCTTCCTCGCGCGAGCGTTCCGACGACGTTGCCGCTGCCTCGGGTCGACCGCGCCGAGGCGCGCGGGAGTGCGATCGAGGAGCGCGAGTTAGCCGCGCAGACCGAGGCTGATGGCCTACCGTTCGAGGTGCGTGCGGTGGGCGACGCGATACGCCACCTCGGTCGGTCGAGCGCAAGCGGTCTGGACACGACTCACGACCGAGAAGACATTCGGGCGCGCGTCAAAGTCGTATTGACCGCACATCAGGCGCCACTCTTGCTTCGCCTGCGGGCGGTCCAGACGCAATACTTCTTGAAAGCGCTGCGCCAGTTCCAGCGCGACGGAAAGACGAGCTCGGAGCTCGACGAGCTCGGTGGAGAATTCTTGGCTCGAGCGCGGCAGGCGGGCTGGCTCGACCACGCCGGGCGCGTCGTGCCCGACGAGGCGACCCTGCGCGTCTTGTTCCGCGTCCGTTGGGCCGATTTAATCGAGAAAAGGACGGTTTTCCCGTTTGCGCCGTCGCTCAATGAGCTGCGCATCTATTACCGCTTTCTGCTCGAGCATCCGGCGTTGAGCCCCGAGCAGGCCGCAGCAAATGACGAGACCGGAGCGAGGCTCGGTATCGTCGCCGCGCTGAGCAAGAAGGACCCGGACTATCCGACCGACATGGCGCAAGGCTACCTGCTCCACCACCTGGGTGAGACGGAGGCTGCGGCGACCGCGTACCGACGCTACCTCGGCACACACGAGGGCGGCCCTTACGCGCTTCTCGCGCGCAACTACTTGATCTACACGCTGCAAAGCGTCAGCTCAGAGTAAGAATGCGCGCCTCATGCCATCGTCCGATCTGAATTTCGACGCGCCCGACTTCGTGCCTCGGCTGCCAGAGGATCGGCGGCTCCTCAGCAGCGCCGACGTGGCCCGGCAAGTGCTGGCCAAGGTTGGGCTGAGCAGTTTCGTCGGGGCAGCGGGTTCGGGACCGGCGCTCGTCAGTCACGCGCTGTGCAGTCAGGGCGCGCGACAGGTCGTGTACTTGGTCGCGAGCAACGAGCTCGCGCAGCAAGCAGCGGGCGATCTCGGCGCGCTGACGCGCGGCTTACCCTTGGCGCGCTTCCCGAAGCTCGACCTCGGGGTGCCGCTCGTGCTCGCACCTACCGAATCGACGCCTTATGCGGAAGTTCACGGCGATCGGCGCGCGGCAATGCTCCGCACCTCGACGTTGTGCGAGCTCTCGTCGCACCCGGCGCGTTCGCAGCTCGTGCTCACGGCGGGCGCGCTGGTGCGCCGCGTTCCGCCGCGTTCCGCCCTGCGCGAGGCCACAATCGAGCTCATCGTCGAGCACGAGCTCGACGTGGTTTCTTTGTCTCGGAAGCTCACGTCAGCGGGCTATCTGCGTGTGCCCGTCGTAGAGGACCCCGGCAGCTATGCGCTGCGCGGTGGCATCCTCGATATTTGGCCTGGGCAGCTCGCTTCACCAATCCGCGTCGAGCTGTATGGGGACTTGATCTCGTCCCTTCGCACATTCGATCCGGACGATCAGCGCACGCTCGAACCAGTGACGCGCATCGTGGTGCCGCCCGCGCGAGACGCGATCGTCACCGAAGTCAGCGAGGCTCGTGCCCGTGAAATGCTGCGTTCGCTGTGCGACGTCGTGAACTATCCGTCGACGAAGACGCGCAGCTTGGTCGATGACCTCGCCACGGGACGCGCGTTCTTCGGCAGCGACGGCTTTTTGCCCGCATTTTTCGAGCTCGAAACTATCTTCGACTACTTGGCGCCCGAGGCGGTATTCATCGTCGATGACCCGGGCGCGGTGGTGCGCGCGATCCGCGCTGAGCTCGAGCGAGGACTAGCCGGTGAGGCCGCGCGCCACGGCGCGCCGCACTTTCCGGCGAGCGCCTTGTATCTGACGGAGAGCGAGCTCGACCAGCGGCTCGCAACGCACACGATTTCCGCGCTGCACCGCACGGCGGTTGCGGGTCCAGTGACAGCCAGCGTGCTCGACAACCTGGAGAGTGCGGCGCCCGACGCGGCGAGTCTTGCATTTTCGGACCTGTCGGATCTCGCGCGCGCCGTAAAGAGTGCTCGGACCGAGCATGGCAAGCAAGGCGCGCTCGAGCCTCTCCTGGAGCGAGTTCGCGCATATCGCGACGCCGGCCTACAGGTCGTGATCAGCGCGCGCACGGAGACGCAAGCGGAGCGTTTGGCCGCGTTGCTCTCGCATCGCGGGGTGTCGGTCAGCGTTTGGCACGCTGGAACCGACTCGAGCAGCGTAAGTCAGGTCCGCATCGTCACGACTTCACTCACTCGCGGCGTGCTCGCGCCGACTGAGGGCTTCGTGCTCATCACCGAGGAGGAGATCTTCGGTCCGCGCGCGCACCGACCAGCCGAGAAGAAGCGTTCAGCCCGTGCGATGTTGCAAGATCTGCGAGCGCTCGCAGTCGGGGACTTCGTCGTGCATGTCGATCATGGCGTCGGCAAATACCTCGGGCTCGAGCGGCGCGCGATCGGCACGCTCCACGTGGACCTCTTGGTCGTCGAGTACGCGGGCGGCGACAAGCTATTTCTGCCCGTTTATCGGCTCAATCAGATCGAGAAGTACGCGGGCGGCGACACCGCGCCAAAGCTGGATCGTCTCGGCGGACAGACCTTCAGCAAGACCAAAGCGCGTGTCGAACGTCGCGTGCGGCAAATGGCCGACGAGCTCCTCAAACTCTACGCCGAACGCGCCGCGCTGAAAAAAGATCCTCTCGACCCACCCGACGACGAATACCAAGCTTTCGAGGCCAGCTTTCCGTTCGAAGAGACACGCGATCAAGCCGCCGCGATCGCCGAGGTCTTGCGCGACATTCAAAGCGACAAGGTCATGGACCGACTGGTGTGCGGCGACGTGGGCTTCGGCAAGACCGAGGTCGCATTGCGCGCGGCGTTCTACAACGCCATGGCCGGCCGCCAAGTCGCACTCCTGTGTCCGACGACCGTGCTCGCGCAGCAGCATTTCAACACGTTTTCGGCCCGTTTCGGCGGCTACCCATTGACGGTGCGCGCGCTGAGCCGCTTCGAATCGAAGGCCGAGCAACAGAACACGCTGAAAGGGTTGAAGGAAGGCAGCGTCGACGTCGTGATCGGCACGCATCGGTTGCTCTCGAAGGACGTGCACTTCAAGCGCTTGGGACTCTTGGTCGTCGACGAGGAGCAACGCTTCGGGGTGACGCACAAAGAACGCATCAAGCAAATGCGCATGTCGGTCGACGTGTTGACTCTCAGCGCGACGCCCATCCCACGCACGTTACAGCTCGCCGTCGGCGGCCTGCGCGACATGTCCATCATCACCACGCCGCCCGTCGACCGGCGCGCGATTCGAACCGTCGTGTCGCAGTTCGACCCCGGACTCGTGAAGGAGGCCATCTTGCGCGAACTCGGTCGCGGTGGTCAGGTTTTCTACGTCTACAATCGCGTCGATGGCATCTACGAGCGAGCGGAGCGGATCAAATCCTTGTTGCCGACCGCGCGAGTCGTCGTCGGTCACGGTCAAATGAGCGAGAGCGC
>Ga0210387_10001381_pt1 | contig 18292 bp, 23 predicted proteins | sample IncBWC7OmetaG_FD_160108 | JGI IMG/M metagenome (GOLD analysis project Ga0210387, IMG submission 160108) | Forest soil microbial communities from Barre Woods Harvard Forest LTER site, Petersham, Massachusetts, United States - Inc-BW-C-7-O ...
GTACGCGCTCGACAAACTTTGTCCGAACCCGACGATCTTCGCGAGCAATACTTCATCGCTTTCAATCACGGAGATGGCTACATTTACTCAGCGTCCGGATCGATTCGTCGGAATGCACTTTTTCAATCCGGTTCCGGTGATGAAGCTTGTGGAAGTGATTCGCACGATCGCAACCGACCCGAAAGTATTCGACGAAATGGTCGCGTTCGGCGGGCGTCTTGGCAAAACGGTGGTGCGCACGTCCGATCGCACCGGGTTCATCGTGAACCGCCTCTTAGTTCCGTATCTCCTCGATGCCGTGCGCGCCGTCGAAGAAGGCGTCGGCTCCGTGGAAGATATCGACAACTCGATGAAGCTCGGCTGCGGACATCCGATGGGGCCGCTCACGCTGCTCGATTTCGTCGGCCTCGACACCACTCATTACATTGCGAACATCATGTTCGATGAATTCAAAGAGAAACGATTCGCCTCGCCTCCGCTTTTGAAGCGAATGGTCCTCGCAGGCTGGAACGGCCGCAAAGCAGGCCGCGGATTCTACGATTACGCCGATCCAGCCAAGCCGAAGGCAATGCAGTTAACGTGAAAATCAAAAAGGGAAACTAAAAAAGCATGCCACGGCTGAAACCAACAACGATTCGCGGCGGAGTGAATGCGGAAGGGTTGCGATTTGGCATCGTCGTCAGTCGCTTCAATAATTTCATCACCGACCGCTTGCTGGCCGGCGCGCTCGAAGCACTGGAGCAGGCTGGCGCGACGGAACAACAAATCGAAATCGTCCGCGTTCCCGGCTCGCTCGAAATTGCGATTGCGGCAAAAAAGCTGGCGAATACGGGCCGCGTTGATTCGATCATCTGTATTGGATGCGTGCTGCGTGGGGAAACCTCTCATTACGATTATGTGTGCTCTGAAACAGCGCGCGGAATTCAGATCGCGCAGCTCGATACCGGCGTCCCGATGGCGTTCTGCGTTCTTACCTGCGACACGCTCGAACAGGCGATCGATCGCGCCGGCTTGAAATCCGGCAACAAAGGTTACGAAGCGGGAATGGGCGCCGTCGAGATGGGCCAGATTTCACGCAAGCTTGCGAAGAAGCCGGATGCCAGGTCGCGGCGCGGGAAACGATGACGCTCCGCCGCAAATCCCGTGAGTTCGCTCTGCAGATGCTGTTCGAGTGGGACATGGCGCATCAAAAGCCGTCTCGGATCGAGCAGAATTTCTGGAAGTCGGCGCGAGCTGCAGAATCCACGCGTGAATTCGCCGATCAGCTTTTCGAAGGCGCGATCGCAAAAGCGGATGCAAGCGACAAACTAATCGGCGAGCTCTCAGAAAATTGGAAACTCGAACGAATCCCCGCCGTCGATCGAAATATTTTGCGGCTGGCGATTTACGAATTGGGCGCGGGCACAGCTCCCGTGAAAGTAGTGATCGACGAAGCGCTCGAACTCGCGAAGAAGTTTTCGTCCGCAGAAGCGCCCGCTTTTTTGAACGGCATCCTCGACGCAGCGCAGAAAAAACTCGAAGCCTGAATCCCACGGCTACGCTTCGATGTGTCCTTCCAGCACGCGGACGGCCGAACCGCTGACCTTCGGTACAAGTTTTCCGCGTTCCGAAATTATTTCCACTTGAATTTCGCTTGGCCTGCCCATTTCCACTCCTTGCAGAATTGTCAGAGTTTCTGATGGCCGCAGCCGCTCGTGCTGGACGAGGTAAGCGCCCAGCGAACCGCCTGCAGAACCCGTGGCTGGGTCTTCCACCATGCCCCAAGGCAGCATGCCGCGAGCGAACGCTTTTCCTTTTCCGCCGAGCGCAAAGCAGTAGGCCATCACTCCCCCACTCGAAATCAATTGCGCAAGCGCGCGCTGGTTCATATGGATCTTCGGCAGAATATTTCTGCGACGAATCGGAATCATCAGATTCGAAATACCGGTGCTGACAAATTCCAGCGGCAGTGCCGGATCAAGATCGGCAGCTTTCAAGCCGAGCGATTCTGCAAGCGCGGACCGATTTAATTTCGCGGGAACGAAGCGCGCCGGTTTTTGCGTCATCGTGACGCGCACAGGCCGGCCGTCGTGAAAACTGAATTCAACGGGAAGTATTCCCGCGCCGGTTTGCTGCAGAATTTGAACGTGGCCTTCCGACGCGGGCACCACGCCGAGCTCGGCGAGCAGGAACCACGTGCCGATTACGGGATGGCCGGCGAGAGGAAGCTCCTGGGTGGTGGTGAATATGCGGAGACGCGCGAGCGCGCTGTTGTTTGTTGGTCGCTGAACAAAAACCGTTTCGGACAAATTCATCTCGCGGGCAATCGCCTGCATTTTGGCTTGCGAGATCCCATCACCATCCGTGACAACGGCGAGCGGATTTCCGGCGTACTGCTTGGTAGTGAAAACGTCCAATGTGTAGAGTCGGCGCTTCATGAGCGGAGGTTCTCCAGAGTCGGGTAACGAAATTTAGCTACCGGAAAGTGTCCGCTCAAAAGTGGAGTGCGAACCTTTTCTAGAGCCGCTCCAGTTCTACCATGGTCCGTTCGTTGCGGACATTACCGGTGTTGAGGGTGGTCTTAGGCTCGAGCAGGACAATATGGACTTCTTCGTCAGCCTCGGGCATGTGGTCGACGCCTTTTGGAACGATGATAAATTCGCCGGGTGAAACGAAGACGTCACGATCGCGAAAGCGCATCTTCATGCGGCCTTTGACGACGAGAAACATTTCGTCTTCTTCATCGTGATGATGCCAGACGAAAGCGCCTTTGAACTTGACCACTTTCACGTAGGAGTCGTTCAACTCGCCGACGATCTTGGGACTCCAGAATTCTTTTACTTTTGAGAGTTTTTCATCGAGGTTCACGATTTCCATTTCAGTCTCCCTTGGCAGATTTAATTTGCGTATGAAACATGGCGTTCACGAAGATGTTCGCACGAGAAGCACGCTACCGAGAAGTCCGCGTAGGACGAGCACTCCTCCTGCAAGCGCGAGCAGAAGCGGCTCGTAGTGCATCGGCACGAGCGGGACTGCGATTATCATGAGGCCCACTAGAATCAGCGAGCCGCCCCGAATCGCCGCGTGTTCGGAGGAAGATTTTGGCTCGGGCCGCATCCCGGTGCGCAATCCCCAAAGGATCAAGGCTGCGCCCAGTCCAACCCACATGCCTGTCCGCGCGGGTAAGGCCACGCGATGGGATGTTGCGAGCAAAACCAGAAGGGCGCCAAGCAGCAGAACGATAAATTCATTCAGGAGGCGGAAAAGGCTCGCGGTGGATTGCATAAAATAATCTCTGCTTCCAGCATTATGAACCACGCGCTGGGGAATCCGCAAATGCGAGTGGGGAGTTAGAGAAGTGCGCGTGCTAGCCGTTGAGATGCAAGATGTTACAATGGTTAGCTTGCCGGTTTGCATCGTAATACTCGATTCAGCATCGAATCGTCCAGGAGATTTCAGTGCACAAAGTAATCATCATCGGTAGCGGGTGTGCGGGGTTGACTGCCGCGATCTACGCGGCGCGGGCGGAACTGCAACCGCTGGTGCTGGACGGATACGAGCCCGGCGGACAGCTGGGGTTGACGACATTGGTCGAGAATTTTCCCGGTTTCCCTGACGGCATTCTTGGGCCCGCGCTGATCGAAAACGCGCGAAAACAGGCACAGCGATTTGGGACGGAATTTGCGGCGGGCGCGGTGAGTTCGGTTGATCTGAGCAAGCGTCCATTTAAGATTGTGGCCGGCAAAGAGACCTATGAGACAGAAGCACTGATTATCGCGGCGGGAGCGTCAGCGCGAATGCTGGGAATCGATGCGGAGAAGCACCTGTTGGGGCACGGCGTATCGACATGCGCTACGTGCGATGGATATTTTTTCCGTGACCGGGAAATCATCGTGGTGGGCGGCGGCGACACGGCGATGGAAGAAGCGACGTTTCTGACGAAGTTTGCGAAAAAAGTGACGCTGGTCCACCGGCGAAATGAGTTTCGCGCGACGAAGATCATGTTGGATCGTGCGCGGACGAATACCAAAATCGAGTTCCTCACGCCGTACGTGATCGAGCATGTAGACGACATCGAGAAGAAGACGGTTGAATTGGTTACGCTGCGGAACGTGGACACGAACGAAAAGAAAACTGTCGCAGTGGAAGGCGTGTTCGTCGCCATTGGCCACGATCCGAACTCGAAAGTTTTCAAAGGGCAGCTCGATATGAACGCGGACGGTTACCTGATCACGCACGACGGGCCGAAAACGAATGTCGAGGGAGTTTTCGCGGCGGGCGATATTCAGGATCATCATTACCGGCAGGCCATTACGGCCGCAGGTTCCGGCTGCATGGCAGCGATGGACGCGGAAAAGTTTCTCGCGAAAAACAAATTGTAAGCAGGCCTAGTGCTGCGGGCAGGTTCGCGGCATAATCCCCCACGCATGTACACCGCTACATCGTTCGTTCGTCCGCTGAGGCGCGATTCTTTCTGATGCGCGCAATTCTTCTCAGGCTCTCCGAAAGCAAACGTCTCGCGCCTTTTATCATGAGCAATGGTGTGAGCCGGCGAGTGGCGCGCCGGTTCGTGGCCGGCGAAACGCTTGACGATGCGCTGGCAGCAGCGCGCGTTCTGAATCAAGCGGGCCGGTCGGCCAGCCTCGATCTGCTGGGCGAAAATGTGTCAGACGAAGCAGGTGCGCGCACGGCTGCGGACGGCTATCTCGCGATGTTTGACCGGATCGCTCGTGAAAAGCTTGACGCCAACGTTTCGCTGAAGCTCACGCAGCTGGGCCTCGACCTGAGTGAAGCGCTGTGCGAGGAGCTGGTCGAGAAAATCGTGGAACATGCAACAAGCCAGAGCAATTTCGTGCGGATCGACATGGAAGGATCTGCATACACGCAGCGCACAGTCGAGATGACGAAGCGGGTGCGTGCGAAATATACCGGTGTCGGGACCGTGATGCAGGCGTATCTCTTCCGCGCGGAACAGGACGTGAAGGACCTTTTGAGCGTAGGATGCCGGATGCGACTGTGCAAGGGCGCGTATAAAGAGCCGCCAGACATTGCGTTTCCGGCGAAAGCCGACGTGGATGCGAATTATGTGAAATTGATGAAGTTAATTTTGCCGAGCGGGATTTATCACGGCATTGCCACACATGATCCCGCGATGATTCAAGCGACGAAAGATTTTGTACGCGAGAAGAATATTGGGCGCGACAAGTTCGAGTTTCAGATGTTGTATGGCATTCGGACGGACCTGCAGCAGCAGCTTGTGCGCGAAGGATACCGCCTGCGGATCTACATACCGTTTGGAACCGACTGGTTTCCATATTTTATGCGGCGGCTTGCCGAGCGGCCGGCAAATCTGGCGTTTTTCTTACGAAATCTCCTTCCGAAATCCTCGCGCGACGTGGCGGCTTGAATTCAGAAATCGTTGTGATAATTCCGTCCCAGAATTAGAATACCCGCTCGTGGCGGCTGAAACTCGCCGCAATTGGAGTACCTCGCGAAGAGGGGTGTAACAATGCGAGCCCGAGCAATTTTCCGATGCCTTTCAATTTGCGTCCTTCTAGCAGTGGGTGGTTGTTCGAAATCGAGCACGCCGGCAAATTCCGGCAATCCTGGTAGCGCTCCAGGAGCGAATGCGCCTGCCGGAAATGGTTTGTCGCCCGCGAACTCAAATTCGGGCGGAGCGCCTAGCTCGAACACCGCGCAGAGCCAGCCAGCCCCCCCGCCTCCTCCTCCGCCTGTGGTGATCACCACGGGAACACTTCTAACGGTGACGATCGATCAAACGGTGAGCTCGAAGACAAATAACAACGGCGATGCGTTTGTCGCCTCACTCGCCGCGCCGATCACCGTGGATGGCGTGACAGTTCTTCCGATTGGCACTCGCGTGCACGGGACCGTGGTCCAAGCTCAGTCCGCTGGGCGAGTGAAGGGTGGTGCCATACTCGCGCTCGTGCTGGATTCAATCACTGCGAATGGACAGCCGATCGCGATTCAAACCTCGGAATTTGAAGAGACGATCAAAGGCCGCGGCAAGCGGACGGCGATCGGTGCAGGTGGCGGCGCGGCATTTGGCGCGATCGTCGGCGGATTGGCAGGCGGCGGAAAGGGAGCTGCGATTGGCATGTTGGCGGGCGGCGGCGCAGGGACGGCTGGGACGGCGTTTACGGGACAGCGCGATATTACGATTCCGGCTGAGACGCGGTTGCATTTTAAATTGACTGCGCCGTTGACGTTTACAGCGCCTGTAACGCAGTAAGGTCAGCGGTGGGTAGGTTGTGTGGTTGGGCTTGTGCTTCGGTGGGAAGATCGTGCTTGAGAGGGCACGGCCCTCCTACGGCGGGCAGGCATGCCGTGCCCTACTGAGTGTTTCTTTCCGGTCCGGGATTCTTGCCGAACCACTACTTCTTTCTGCAGACGGCGACTCCGTCGCGTAACGGTATGATGACGGGGAAAAGATCTTTCGACGAATAAATCATCTGATTGAATTGCTGGATTGCACGTGTGCGCACGTCTTTCGATTTCGCTAAGACCCGACCGGACCAGAGCACATTGTCCGTGACAAGCAGCCCGCCACTTCTCAAGCGCGGAATGGCTTTTTGCAGGGCTGCGGGGTACTCGTGCTTATTGATGTCGATCAGGATTAGATCGAACTGGCCTTCGGTTTCATCGAAATGCGAGAGCGCGTCGCCGACGAGAATGTGAATACGGTCTTCGACGCCCGCCCGGCGGAAATTTTCTTGCGCGCGCTCGGCGTTTTTCGGATCGCCGTCGGTGTAATAGATTTCGGCGCCGGGGCCTGCCGCTTGAGCGAACCAGATCGTGGAATAGCCAATCGCGGAGCCCATTTCGAAAATCCGTTTCGCACCGGAGATTTGCGCTAGAAGGTAAAGCAGGCGTCCGCACGCCGGGCCGATGATGGGGACATCGTGCTTTTTCGCATAGCGCTCCATCTCGGAGAGCACGGCATCGCGCTTCGGAAGTAGATCGTCGAGATATTTTTCAACGTTCAAATTTAGGATTTTGCCTGCCATTGGTTTCCTTTTTCGAGGGGAAGTAATACCTACCTCGCTTTCGCGGCTTGCTCGTCCCCGATCGTGTCGCCTGGTTCCATTACGTGATATTCGAGGCTCGGAACATCCCGCGTCAGCTCCTGCAACGAATCAGGTCGACCGGTGAGCGCGGGGAACGTGCCGTAGTGCATCGGAATAACGTGTTTGACGTTGAGCAGCCTGATCGCGAGGGCGGCTTCGCTGGGGCCCATCGTGTAGTGGTCGCCAATCGGCAGCATCGCGACAGTGGGGGCGTAAAGTTCACCGATGATTTTCATGTCGCCGAAAACGGCCGTGTCGCCAGCATGGTAGATCGTGAGGCCGCCGGGAAGCCGGATGATGTAGCCGCAAGCTTCGCCGCCGTAGACGATCTTGTCGCCGTCCTGAATGCCGCAGGAGTGGATCGCATTCACCATCGTGACTTCGATTTCGCCGACGGTTTGTGTACCGCCCTTATTCATGCCGGACGTATTTGTGGCGCCTTTTGATTCGAGCCAGCCGCACGTTTCGTGAATTGCGACAATGCGCGGCTTAAATTTCTTTGCGAGATCGACGGCATCGGCGATATGGTCGAAATGGCCGTGCGTGATCAGCATCGTATCCACGCGGTTGATTTTTTTGAGTGGCTCGGGCGTCATTGGATTTGTTTGGATCCAAGGGTCGATGAGGATTACGTTACCCGCGGGAGTGGTGATGCGAAATGCGGAGTGGCCGAGCCACGTGAGTTTGTTACCTCGGGTTTGCAGCATCGGATCCTCCGAAGACAATAATTTCAGGCAGCCGCAGAAATTTGTTTGCCAGATCGGTCGCGTAGAGGCGGGCTAGTGTCCGCTGGTCTGCGCGCCGGGACTGGAGAGAACCTGGCGAATCCCTTCCTCGAATGCGGCGCGCGGTTGTTCGCCGATGAAGTGCCCGACGATACGGCCATCGCGGCCGTAGAAAATTGTTTCTGGCATGGAGCCGGTCCACGCGGGATTGACGCCATGGTAGAACGCGTCGACATCGATGCCGGGCTTCTGGCGATAACTCGGAAAGCCGGGCTGATTGCGAGCGAGAAATCGGCGAACGAGATTCATGTCCGCGTCATCATCGAGGCTCACGCTGAAGATCGCGAGACCTTGCGGCGCATATTGCTTATGTAGCTGAACGAGCATGGGAAACTCGTCGCGGCAAGGCTCACACCAGGTGGCCCAGAAGGTGACGACGAGAGGTTTACCGCGATACTTGGCGAGGACTTGATTGTAGCCGGCGAGATCGATCAGCGGCAGATCGGCTGTTGGGGGCTTCGCTGCTTTCGTGGCAGGCTTGGCGGAAGAAGCCTGCGCCCGAGAAGTTTGCGGTATGGCGGCGATCGCCAGAGATAGGGTTGAGACCGCGGCTACCAGAAATGCCTGCGAGCGTGAACTCCAAAATGGCTTTGCCTTCACGCTATTATTCTATCGGTTTGGATGCCGGGTGAGCAACCCGCACCGGAAGGGATGGCGGGCGGCAGCGAGTGAACTATTCATTTGCGCAGCGCATTGCGTGAAAACAGCCTGGTCTGGCAGGCTTGTGCCTCCGTAGGAATGATGATATAAAAATTCCTTGGCGTTTGAGGTCTGGAACGCGAGTTATACTGTAGAGTTAGACAGCTTTTCTCCAGGAGAAAGCCAGATGGCTTATGTAATTGCAGAGCCCTGTATCGGTACGAAAGACACTGCGTGCGTCGATGTGTGCCCGGTGGACTGCATTCACCCGCGCAAAGACGAAGCGGATTTTGAAGCGGAAACGCAGCTCTACATTCATCCGGTGGAGTGTATCGATTGCGGCGCGTGCGTTCCGGTGTGCCCGGTGACGGCAATTTTCGCGCTCGAAGATTTGCCGGAAAAGTGGGCGAATTTTACGCCGATCAATGCTGACTGGTATGCAAATAAGGGCGCATAGGGAAAGCGTGGCGCCTATGCCGGATGCGCTGAAACGGTAAGAATTGCTTGGAACTTTGGGCGCGGTGAATCGAGAGATTCGCCGCGTTTTTTATTTCCGGGCGCTTAGGAATGGTTATGCATCGGGTTCAATGCCCAACGCTTTCCGGCCGGCTTCGCTGATCATGCTTGGGTTCCAGGGCGGCTCCCAAACAATTTCGACTTTTACATCCGTGACTTCGTCGAGTCCGGCGACCCGTTGTTTTACTTGATCGGGAATTTGCTGCGCGGATGGACAATCGGGAGTTGTAAGCGTCATTTTCACCGCGACATTGCCCTGCGCGTCATTCTGGACGTCGTATATGAGGCCGAGATCGACAATATTGACTGGGATTTCGGGGTCATAACATTGCTTTAGTGCTTCCATAATGCGTTCGCGATCGAGTTGCATCATTGCTCCCTGAAGCAGCGTTCCATAGCTTGCAGGTGCGTGTCAACCGCGCGCGCGAAACGAACACACGATTCCGTGTCTTCTCTTTTTCATCGTGATGCCTTATGCTCCCGTTCGATGTACTTCGTTTAGATCGCGGGAAAGCCCCAGCTTCGCCGAAACGCAGCTGAGAGCACCGCCGTCGCACCGAAATTTTGCTTTCTGGAGTTAGCAATGGCGATGCATGCCCGAATGATCAAAAACATCCGGATTCCAATGTTGATTTTTGTGACGGCTCTTTACTTGCCATCGGCATTTGGGCAGGAACCGGAGGAGAAGCCTCCCGAGCGCGCGCCGCGGATCATTCAAGTAACTGCAAAAAACTTCGAATTCGAGCCGTCCGTGATTCACGTGAAGGAAGGCGAGAAGATTCAGTTGAAGGTGATGTCCGTTGACAAGACTCACGGGCTGCACATCAGTCCTTTCCCTGATGGCGGCAAGCCGAACACGCCTCCCGGATTGACGTTTACATATGGCGACGACTGCTTAAAATTGAAAAAAGATCTGACGGAGACCGTGGAATTTATTGCGCAGGACCGGGGGACGTACTCATTTCTCTGTTGCAAGAAATGCGGCACCGGGCACGGACGAATGAAAGGGCAGATTATCGTCGACCCTTAGGGCGGAGCGATTGTTTCTCTTGGTTAGGTGATTTCGCGAGCGAGCTGGATTTGCGTACGCGAGTCAACCGTGGAAACGGCAATTCCTTGGCGCTACTTTGATTTCCAAGTGCACGGGCCCACTTCTTGCCCGCGTCGCGCAAGTCTCCGATGGCGAGCCCGTGGTGGTCGGCCGGGAAGCGCAGCAGCTTCACTATGCCGGACGCGAGGAGCGATTCGGTACCGTCGGGATTTCCTCGCTGAAAGTGGTGAAAAGCGGCCGTGACCTGAATCAGACCTTGCAGGAAAGTTTTCTCAGGCTCGGACTCGACCAGCCAGATTTCTTCCCACAATTCGTGGGCTTCGAAGAACTTCTCCACGTTGAAGTGCTCGAGTCCAACTTCGAATTTCTTTTTCCGCTCTGCAGAATTCATCACGCACTTATGTGAATATCGATAGAATCTTCGCGGCCCGCTCAGCATAGGCAGCCTGCGCGTTGATGTGGCAACGATAGCAGTGTCGAGAGAATGGCGAGCATGGAAATTCAGATTGGATTGCCGGGCGTGAAGCTAGGAGTGGTGGAGGCGGATGGATTGCGCGTGGTTCCGGTTGACGAAGGCCTGGCGAAATTGATGGATGAGATTTCTGAACGGAAGCGGAACGAGTTCACGGTAGAACGCCTTGCTGAGGCTCCAGCGGTACGGGCTGTACGCGGGATGTTTCGCGAGTGGGGGATGGATCCATCCAAATACCGGCCGTCTTCGGAAGCATTGTTGCGGCGCGTGGTGCAAGGCAAAGGGCTGTATCGCGTATCGAATGCGGTGGACATTTGCAATCTGGGGTCGATTCAAACTGGCTGGCCTTTCGGCTGCTACGACCGGGCGCGCATCCGCGCGCCGATTGCGTTGCGCCACGGCGCTGCGGGCGAAACGTACGAAGGAATCGGCAAAAAAATGTGGCACCTCGAGGGCAGGCCCGTTCTAGCAGATCCGGATGGACCGTTTGGCAGCCCGATCAGCGATTCGACGCGCAGCATGATTACGGAGTCAGCCCACGAAATTCTCGTGGTGATCTACGCCCCTACAGGAGCGCCTGATTCCGGACTCGAAGGTGCGATGGAGCGGTTGGGCGAAAGATTTTCGCAATTTGCCGGAGCGAGTGTAACGAGAACTTCGATCTGTACATCAAAGTAGTTCCGGGATCTGAACGTCGGGCGCCAGGAATCGGTGGGCAGGCAAGCGGCGCCCTACGCCAACGCGCAAACCAGGCCATCGGTACGATTGCGGCGCGCGGCTGTGAAGTTCACCGAAATCGAGTTATTCTGTTGACGGCTCTGCGAGGTCGATCGGTGGCGAAATTCCAGCTCTCTCTTCTGATTCATGCGCACCAGCCGGTCGGAAATTTTGAAGATGTACTCGAACGCGCGTACTCGCAATCGTATTTACCATTCATCGAAGTTCTTTCGCGGCATCCTTCCATCCGCATGGGCCTGCACTACACCGGATCATTGCTTGAGTGGCTGGAGCGCGCGCACCCGGAATATTTCAAACTTCTACGCGGGCTCGTGAAGCGCGGTCAAATCGAAATTGTGGGAGGCGGTTACTACGAGCCGATTCTCATCGCGATTCCTCTTGCGGACCGGCAGGAGCAGATCACGCGACTCGCTGATTACATCCAGAAACATTTTGACGCACGGCCGCGCGGGGCGTGGCTCGCGGAGCGCGTTTGGGAGCCGCAGCTTCCGTCTTCACTTGCGCCTGCGGGCGTGGAGTACACGCTTGTGGACGACAACCATTTTCTCGGAGCGGGTTTCGAGCTCGACCAGTTGTACGGCTACTATCTTGCCGAAGATCAGGGGCACACCGTTAAGCTGCTGCCCGGCCTGAAGGCGCTCCGATATCTTCTGCCGTTCAGGCCCGTGACGGAAACGTCCGATTTTCTGCGCCGCGCGTCGCAGGATCATCCCGGTGCTTTTGCAGCGATGGGAGATGATCTGGAGAAATTCGGCGTATGGCCAGGGACGTACAAGCACTGCTATACGGATGGGTGGCTCGAGAATTTTTTCGTCGAGATGGAAAAAAACGGCGACTGGCTCGAGACGTCGACGCCCGGAGACGCCGTCACATCGCATGCATCGTTTGGCCGCGCAGACTTGCCCACAGCTTCTTACACCGAAATGATGGAGTGGTCTTTGCCGACGGGCGCGCGAATTCGCTATCACGCGCTCACCGAGGAGTTCGCGTCGCGTCCGGAGGCACTTCCGTTTTTGCGCGGTGGCATCTGGCGCAATTTCTTCACGAAGTACGCCGAATCGAATCTTTTGCAGAAGAAAATGCTGCACGTTTCGGAGAAAGTTCAAAAGCTCGGGGAGAACAAGCCTGCTGACAAGTCCACGCGCGACGCGATCAAAGAGGCAACGACTCTTCTACTGCGCGGCCAGTGTAATGACGCGTACTGGCACGGAGTTTTCGGGGGGCTTTACTCTCCGCACCTGCGCACGGCCCTGTGGAATGCTTTGGTGGAGGCCGAAACGATCGCCGATCGCGCGACACATCGGACCAAACAATACGCCGAAGTCGCGCAGCTGGATTTCGATGCAGACGGATACGAGGAAATCTACTTCACGTCCGATCAATATGCGGCGCTTCTTCGTCCGGCAGACGGAGCGACGATTTGCGCCATCGATTGCCGGGGAACGAATGTCGCGCTGGTGAACTCGCTCCAGCGGCGCGTCGAGGCTTACCACAGCGCGCTCAAGAACGCAGGCACAAAAAGCGATCAGAGCGGACTCAAGTCGATTCACGACCAGGCGCGCGCGAAGGAGGAGGGCCTCGACCGGTGGTTGCACTACGACCGGTGGGCTCGAAATTCGTTTCGGCTCCTGCTCTATGGTCCGGAGAAAACCCACCAGGACTGTTCGATTGTGCGATTGGACGAAAATGCAGGGCTCGCTGGCGGAAAATACCGCGTGGCAGCCGTTTCCAAAACCGGTGCTACTCTCGCGTCGGAACAGAGCGTCGATTGGCCCGCGGAGAAAATCTTTACGTTTTCGCGCAATCCAAATGGATTCGATATCACTTGTGATGTGAAGTTGCGAAGGACGGCGCCGGGTACGGCGTCGGTTGTCATGGGCATCGAAGCAGTAGTGAATTTTCTGGCGCCGTCTGCCCAGGATCGTTATTTTGACGCTGCCGGCCAGCACTATCCGCTGAGGTGGGCGTCGGCAGTGCCTGCGACGGAGCTTCGTGTCGTTGACGAGTGGCAGAAAATTGCGGTGACGTTGATAGCGCCGGGAGCTCGAGATTTCTGGGTTTCGCCGATCGAAACGGTTTCGGAATCTGAGGACGGATTCGAGCGCATTTATCAGGGATCACAGATTATTGCGAACTGGCCTGTGGAATTGCAGTCGGGTTCGGAGTGGAGAGGGCGGCTCACGCTGGTCGTTACAGGGCTCGCCTAACGCGCGGCAGGGGACTTTTTGCGCGCAATTTTGCTGACGAATGGAGGAGGAATTTCGATGGCTGTGTCGCAGGAACTACTCGATATTCTGGTTTGTCCGGTGGACAAAACGCCGGTGAAAATCACGAGTGATCTGAAAGGACTGAAGTGTGCGCAATGCCGGCGCGTTTACCCGATTCGCGAGGATATTCCGGTGATGCTTGTGGATGAAGCCAAAATCGATCCTCAGTAGCCGGGCTTCGCGATATTCGTCCTTCCGCCCAACCAACTCAAATTCGATCTATGGCGGATATCCGAGCGACTGATCGTTGAATTGCACCCACAGGCGGACTTCCTTAATTTTACTTTCTTTAGCGACATCGCCCGGTGACGGGAACGTATCGTAGGGACTGACTTCAACTGTTACGACGACGCCCGATGGCGATTCTGCTCCGTGCTTTATTTCCTGGGCGCTTTCCATGTGGAAACTCTTCACGGGTCCGTAATAGCTGTTCGGGCCCCAGTCTTCCATGAAATCCTTGAACGAAAAACTGGGGGCAGGTTTCCATAACTCGTAAGCCTTTTCGAAATTGCCCGCTGCCACTGTGGTGAGGAAATGCTTCACGGTGGTTTCTTCCTTGTGATAGCGAAGCAGGTACATGCAAAACAACACGACCAGGATTACAAAAACAAGAGTTGTAATGATGTAGCGCAAGACTTTCGAGGGCGGATGCTCCTCAGTGCCGTCGAAAAGAGTCACGTAATCTCCTCACTTTTATAACTGGCGCTTGAATAATGCGATGCTGCCCATAATCATGATGGCAGAAAAAGCGCACAAAATTAAGACGTCCTTGTAGATTCCTTCGATGCCGGTGTTTTTTATCGTGAGATTTCGAAGCGCGTGGACCGTGTATGTGAACGGATCGAAAACTGAAATCCAGCGCAGCCAGGTGGGGAACGCTTCCACGGGGTAAACGGCGCCTGACGGGAAAAACAGAAGCGTGTTGAGTACGCCGAAAATCGCGCGCGGTACGAGCGGATCGTCCACGCGAACCATTACGAGGAACATAAAACTGATCATTGCTATCGACGCCACCAGGACGACGAGGGCAAGGTAAACCAGGCGCACCGGATCCCAGAGGCGCGGAATTCCTGCGATCAAGCCGCCGATAATCGTGAGGACGAAGCCAGCCATCAGACCTTTTAGAGCGCCTGCCCCGATCAGGCCCATTACGAGCTCGGTCTTTTGAATTGGTGTGACGAGATATCCTTCGTGTAGGCCGCGAGCTTTGTCGTCGATGAACGTGATGCCGCCGCCGATCATGGCGACGATGAAAATTGACATCGCGATCGAGCCGGCGAGCAAATACTTGATGTACTCGATATACGGGTACATTTCGACCACGTTTAAATCGACTTGCGTCGCGAGGCGCGGTTCTACATCCGGCGTGTTCAGCTCGTTCACCATTTGCTGGATGCGCTCAAGCAAGGAACTTGAGACGAACTGGTCGGTATTATCTTCGGTGAAAGAAATGCGCGGGCGATTGTGTTGATAGTAGCGTTGCGTAAAGTCGTATGGGATTTGGACGACGGCAGCGACGAAACCGGAGCGAAGATCGTTGATCGCCTGGGGCAGGGAATTGTACTCGACGACGCGAAATGTTTGCGGGCCGGCGGAAATTCCGTTGAACATTTCGCGAAGGCGGCGGGATTGGACCGTTTGATCCTGATCCACGACAGCGACGACGGCGCCTTTTATTTTTCCGCCGAACGCATAGCCCAGAACGATCAATTGCACGAGCGGGAACACCATTGATGCCATCATTAACGCTGGACTGCGGAAAAACTTCCGCATGTCGCGCTCGATCAATGCACTTACACGAAAGAGCTTCATGCGCGGCCTGCCTTGATCGGCGATTTGAATGACGCGAGAGGCCGAACGCTAGCGGTAGAGGTGGCTGATGTCATAGCCAGCGCCTCCGTGCGCGGCATCGCGCAATTCGTTTCCTGTGTAGTGAAGGAATACATCGTCGAGAGTGGTGCTTGTGACGGAAACTTTCCTTACGGTTACGTGCCGGACGCGCGCGATGTCCATCAAAGCTGCAACGGTGGACGGCCCATCGTGCGACGCGATGCGAACCGCTCCGTCATGCGTCGTCACTCCGGCAGCTTGCGCGAGGTGCTGAAGCTGTTCGAGCCAGTCGGGCGGCGTGTCTTCAAATTCCGCCTCCACGGTATCCGTGCCAGGGACGCTGTCCTTGAGCGCTGTGGGAGTATCGAGAGCGACCATTTTCCCGTGGTCGACGATGGCGATGCGGTCGCAGAGTTTATCGGCTTCGTCCATGTAGTGCGTGGTGAGCAGGATTGTGAGTTTGGATTTGTCGCGCATATTGCGAATCATTTCCCACACGTTCGTGCGCGAAACAGGATCGAGGCCGGTGGTTGGCTCGTCGAGAAAAAGGATTTTCGGAGAATGGACGAGGCCTCGCGCGATTTCAAGGCGGCGGCGCATGCCTCCCGAAAACGTGCGCACCAAAGCGTCCTGAAATTTGAGAAGGTCAACGGATTCGAGAAGGTCGTGAATTAATTTCTCGCGGGTGGCCGACGGCACGCCATAGAGCTTCGCGTGAATCAGCATATTTTCGTTGGCGGTGAGCTCCGGGTCGGAGGTGAAGGCTTGAGGAATTACGCCGAGAGCGTGGCGAACGCCATCAGCATCGGAGCGGATGTCATATCCAGCGATTCGGGCTGTTCCGGTGGTGGGAGGCGTGAGAGTTGTCATCATGCGAATGAGAGTAGTTTTTCCGGCGCCGTTGGGACCCAGCAGGCCGAAGATTTCCTGCTCGGAGACCTGGAAACTGACGTCATTGACGGCCACTAGTTCGCCGAATCTTTTGGTGAGGTGGTCGACTTCGATTGCATTCATGATATGGATTCCAGTTACGTTCTGAGCCGCTCGAACCAACTTCGTGTCTCGGGATGCGGCATCAAGACAGTTGCCGTCATCCCGGTGAACAGGCGATGCTCGGGGTTCGGGACCGATACCTTGATCGCAAAAGTCTTAATATCGCGTTTCGTGCGACTCACATCGCGCTGCGTGGCGAAATCGTTTTCCACTCCCTTGAAAATCACAGGCCCTTCTATGATGCTTCCGCTGGGGAGCCGGACGCGCATCTTCTGGCCGAACTGAATTGAATCGATGTAGCTTTCTTCCACGTCGGCGCGAACCCAGAGGTGGTCGACATCGACAACAACGATGATCGGTGATCCCGGTGCTACGACTTCGCCCTGTTTCGCCACGCGCACGGAAACGATGCCGTCGATCGGAGCGTAAATTCGCGTGTAACTGAGCTGAGCCGTCACTTGTGCTACGGCAGCGCGAGCCTGCTCGAGTTGCGCAATGGTGCTGGCGATGGCGCTTTTGCGAACGTCCACTTGCTTGCGATTGGCTTGCGCGACGGCGATCGACGCTTTCTGTGCTGTCAAGGCATGTTCGAGTGCTTTTACGTTTGCTTCGGACATTCTGACGGCGGATTCGGCGTGATCGCGATCCTGCGCGGAAACCTCGCGTTTGTCGTAGAGCTGTTGCATGCGCTTCAAATCCGCTTCGTCGCGCGATAGCTGTGCTTTGGCCTGATCGAGTTGCGCATCGGATGAGGTGGTCATGGCTTGCGCCTGATCGAGCGAGGCAGAAGTTTGATCGGTCGTCCAAGAATAGTTGTGTTCGGCTTCGTGGACGGCATTCTCGAGCGTGGCAACATTGGCTTTGGAGGCCGCGAGGCTCGCTTCGAGTTCCGTGCGATCGAGTTCAGCGATCAAGTCGCCTTTCTTGATGGCGGAGCCTTCATCGACTGTGAGATTGACGATGCGGCCCATGATTTGAGGACTGATGATCACTTCGTTGCCGTCCACGATGCCGATCAGGGGAATGTCACTGCCGCGCGGGGTGGTGGTGAAATAAACAACGAGCGCAACTAAGAAAACCATTCCAATTACTACGATAAATTTTCGCCCGGTCATCGGGACCTCGCTGGGGAACGACTTGGAGCTGTACGTCTAGAAACTGAATGGACCGGAACAGCTCGATTCACATGAGTTCTAATTAAACCGTGTTCAATAAAATCGAGAAGCGCGCGCCGGCGCGTTTCGAGGGCGTGCGGCGTAAGCAGATCGTGACCAACCACGTGTTTCATCACGGGAGCCGCGGCAAAATAAAATGCTGAAGCGCCGAGCATGATGAAAGCCGTCTGGTGCGCGTCAACCTTGCGAAATTCGCCGGCAGCGATGCCGTCTTCGATCAACCCACTGAGATGCTTGAGAAATGGCCGGAAATATTCCTCTGCGATTTGTTGGATTTGGGGCGTCGCGTCCATGGCTTCGCGTTGGACGAGTCGCGGGTAGTTCGGATGGCTCGCGAGGAAATCAGAATATCCGTTGACCCAGGCGCGAAGGCGATCGCGAGCAGTGGCATCAGGAGATACAGGCGCGTAGACAACTTTGCGGAGCTGGCGAAAAAGATTTTCGAGGACGGCACGGTGAAGTCGGCGCTTATTTCCAAAATAATAGTACAGCATGGCTTTATTCGCGTGGGCGGCGGCGGCGATTTCATCCGTGCGAGCCCCCGCCATGCCCTGGGCGGCAAAATGCTGTTCGGCGGCAGCTAGGATTCTGCGTGCCGTGGCGGGATTTTCTACTTTCTTCCGTCCGAGCTTCATTTCGTTCGCCTCAAAGTCCTATGCGTTTCATTCCGGCTTCGTGATAGCGAGGGCCAGCGGCAACGCCTTTCGGCGCGATTTTGTCGATGCGCGCGAGATCGGTGGATGAGAGCGTGACGTTAAG
>Ga0210387_10001382_pt1 | contig 18281 bp, 18 predicted proteins | sample IncBWC7OmetaG_FD_160108 | JGI IMG/M metagenome (GOLD analysis project Ga0210387, IMG submission 160108) | Forest soil microbial communities from Barre Woods Harvard Forest LTER site, Petersham, Massachusetts, United States - Inc-BW-C-7-O ...
TCCCGCGGAATGGCCGGAAAGGTCGACCAGGATGTCGACATTGTCAGCCTGAATGCGGTCGGCGAGCCGGTCATCGCTGAGCTCCCACGCGTCGACCCAACGATCGGTGAGCGCGTGGCACTGCTCGGTCGTCTCGTCGCGGATCGGATGGCAGGAATAGCCGATGATTTCGAAATTGCGATGGTCGTGATGATGAAGCAGCGGCATGAAACCGAGTGCTGCGGAGTGGCCCCGAAAATCGGAGGAGACATAACCGACCACGAGCCGCCGCTCCGGGTCGAGGTTCCGCTCGCCCAGTTGCCGCCGAGGCATTTTGGCGCCGATCATCTGCCACCAGAAATTTCGGGGCTCCTGGAGACGGACGAAATCAATGTCGGGCAGGAAATCCAGCGCGAAGATCTTGCGCAGGATGGCGTCCGCATGATCCGGCTTGAGCGCCAGCGCCCGGTCGAAATAGGCGATCCCCGTTGCGGTCTCGCCCTGCTTGGCATAGCAGGCCCCGAGCAGGGTCAGTGCCACCTCCGAGTTCGGATGGTGCTCGAGCGCCTTGTTGCAGGCCGAGATCGCCTCGATCGTGAGGCCGCGATGCAGCGCGATATTGGCCTTGCCGCAAAGCGCGGGCTCCAACCAGGGATCGAGCTTGAGCGCGGCCTCGAAATCGGCTGAGGCGTTGTCGAACTGCCCGATGTCTTGAAACAGCCGTCCGCGCTGGGCGAACACAGGCGCGACGTCCGGCCTCGCGGCCAGCGCCGCATTCAGCGTGGCCAAAGCCAGGTCGTAGTTGCGCAGGCGAATATTGACGATGCCCTTGCCGACCATGGCCGCCAACAGCTGTGGGCTGAGGGAGAGCGCGCGATCGAAGTCGCGCGCGGCCTCCTCGTTCCGGTCGAGGAGCATCAATGCCATGCCGCGATTGTTAAGGGCGTCGGCGTAGTCGGCCTTGAGGGCCAGCGCGCGGTCATGTGCGGCGATGGACTGGTCGAACAGCCGCAGATGCATCAGTGCATTGCCGAGATTGGTCAGCGCCATCGCGAAGTTGGGCTTGAGCGCGATCGCCTTTTCGTAGGCCCCGCGCGCCTCCTCGTAGCGCCTCTGCTTGAATAGTGACTGTCCAAGGTTCGAATGCGCCTCTGCCGAGCGAGGCTCGACGGCAATCGCGTGGGCGAGGATCGGCACGGCCTCGTCGAACCGTCCGCAATCCGAAGCCGACACGCCCAAAATATGCAGGGCATCGAAATGGTTCGGCAAGCCAGTCAGGATCTGCCGACAAAGCGCCTGGGCATCGTCATGCCGCCCTTCGCCATACGCCTTGATCGCAGCCGGCAGCAGCGCCTCCGCCTGCTTCCTCGCCTGCTTTTGCAGCCTTGCGTTCTGGAAGGCGCGCGAGCCCACGCTACTCAATTGCAATTCTCCCGGGAAACATCGGCGGCGCCGGCACAATAGTCGCGCCAGAACTTGCGATAGCCGTCCTCCACATAGCCGACGTAGGTCAGGCAATTGCCGGCCGCGGAGCTCAAGACCTGCGCCGGCAGGCGGGCCCGCAGTGCCGCGAGCTCTTGCGGGCTGGAAGCCCAGCGCCTCGCAATCTCGATATAGCCCTCCTCGTCCGCCGCGACCCAGTCGCCAAGGCCTGCGGCAACCACAATGGCGCCGCCGCAGCGGGACGCATGTCCGTTGCCGAGCTTGGTGACGACCGGTACACCCAGCTGCAGCGGCTCCCAGGTCGAGACGCCGCCGTTCTGCGGGAAAGGATCGAGCATGATGTCGATGCTCGAGACCAGCGCGAGATGATCTGGTCGCGGACTAGATCCGATGCAGCGCAAGCGATTTTCCGGTATGCCACTCGCCACGAAACGCGCGATCAAGGTGTCGCGCACCAGCGCGTCATTCAGCGCAGCGTTCTTCACGACGATCACGGAGCCCGGCATCGCCAGCAACAGCCTTGACCACACCGAAAGCGCGGCATCCGAAATCTTGTCAGCCCGGTTGAAGACGCCGAAGGTGACGTGGCCGTTGCCGATCGCCGGCTGCGGCGTCGGTACCATGTCCGGCGGCGGCTCGATCGTGATGAACGCCGGCAGATCATGGATCCTTTCGGCAAACAGCGGCCGCGCCTCGGCGGGAATCAGGATCGGGTCTGCCAGCAGGTAATCCATCGTCGGCAGGCCGGTGCCGCTGACATTTCCGATCGCCGTGACCTGTATGGGCGCGGGTTTCGTTGCAAACACGGAAAGCCGGTTCCCGCCGGAATGTCCGGACAGGTCGACCAGAATGTCCACCTGGTCAGCCTCGATCCGGTCGGCAAGCTTGTCGTCCGTCAACCGCCAGGCATCGACCCATTGGTCCGCCAGCGATCTGCACAACGCGGTGACGGCGTCCTGCAACGGCGAGTTGGAATAGCAGATGACCTGGAACCGCTCACGGTCGCGATGGCGCAGCAACGGCATGAAGGCGATCGCGGCGGAATGATCACGGAAATCAGCCGACACATAGCCGACGACAATGCGCCGCTCCGGATCGAGCGAGCGCGCCTGCAACGGCCGTTGCTGCTGCCTGGCGCCGATCTGATCCCACCAGTATTTCCGAGCCTCCTGCAGCGTGGCGAAGTTGACGTCCGGCACAAAGTCCAACGCGAAGATTTTCTTGGTGATCGCTTCTTCGCTGTGCGGTGTGCTCGCCAGCGCCCGATCGAAATACGCGATCGCTGTCACGGGATCACCAACCGCGGCAAAGCAGCTTCCGAGCCGCGCCAGCGCCGGCTCGGAATGGGGATTGATCTCGAGCACCCTGTGGCAGAGCGGCGCCGCCTGGGTGACGTCACCGCGGAGCAGCAGAAGGTTGGCTTTCTCGCACAGGGCAGGCTCCTGTCGCGGATCGTTCCTGATCGCGGCATCGAAGTCCGCTTCGGCCTTGTCGAACTCGGCCATCCGCATGTACAGCCGGCCCCGCTGCGCCAGCAGGTCAGCCGCCGTCGGGTAGGCCGCGAGCATCGCATTCATGTGGGTCAGCGCGAGCTCGTAATTGCGCAGATCCACATTGACGAGAGCCCTGCCGATCACGGCAGCCATCAGCCGCGGATTGAGCGACAAGGCGCGGCCGAAATCCTGATCGGCCTCCTCGACGCGGTTCATCAGCATCAGCGCTTGGCCGCGATGGCAGTAAGCGTCGGCGAAATCGGGTTTCAGGGCGATGGCGCGGTCGTGCGCGGCGATGGCCCCTCCGATCTGCCCCAAATTTACCAGCGTCTTGCCGAGATTGGTCAACGCCATCGGAAAGTTCGGCTTGAGCGCGATCGCTTTTTCCTGGCAATGGCGGGCCTCCTCATAGCGGCCGAACTCGGACAGTGCCGTTCCCAAATTGGATTGCGCATCGGCCGAGCGCGGATCAATGTTGATTGCACGTGTCAGCGTCGCGACCGCCTCCTCGAACTGGCCACAATTGACCTGCGAAGTTCCAAGCACGTGGAGGGCGTCAAAATGATCGGGGAGGTCCTTCAGGATCTGTTGGCACAAGGCCTGGGCCTCGGCGTGCCGGCCCTGGCGGTATGCCGCGACGGCGGCCGGCAGCAGAGCCTCCGCCTGCTTCCTCGCCTGCTTTTGCAGCCTTGCATTCTGGAAGGCACGCGAACCGATACTGCTTTGCAATTGCAATTCCCCGCAAAAACTCCATCCTCCCGATGGGTGCTAGGATTCTCGGTGATTCGCCAATAATTTGCGAATGCGTTCTCGGCAATTTGGCAACCGTTTGGCGTTATCTATGTGTCCACGTCTCGCGTTGATTCGTCGATCTCACCGGCTAGCCCTCAGGTTGCATCTTGGTGCGCGCTGCTCGTTCTTCAGGAAACAAATCAGACGACCGGACCAAGTTGGAGTCCGCAGACAGCCCTGCCTTGCGCATGGCCTGCGGCGCGGCCAACAGCATTGCGTTCGTCTCCGGCAACTTCAACGTGGTCCACCCCGGACATTTACGGTTGTTGAAGTTCGCGGCCGAGCAGGCCGATCTGCTCGTGGTCGGCGTCAATGCCGACACGGCCCCCGGCGTCACGGTTCCACAGCAGGTCCGGCTCGAGAACGTTTGCTCGATCAACGTGGTCGACTACGCGGTTTCTCTGAACGTGCCGGCCGAGAGCTTCATTGCCTCGCTGAAGCCCAACGTGGTGGTCAAGGGTAAGGAATATGAGCACCGCGACAATCCGGAACAGGGAGCCGTCGACGCCTATGGCGGACGGCTGGTGTTCTCCTCCGGCGAGCTGCGCTTTGCCACGCTGTCGCTGGTGGAGCGGGAATTTTCCAACGCGGATGTCTCCGCCGTCACCAAGCCGCTGGATTTCCCTCACCGCCACGGTTTTCAGCTAGGTCAGCTCAAATCGACGCTGGCCAAGATGGCGGGCATGCGCGTGCTCGTCGTCGGCGATCTCATCATCGATGAATATGTGGCCTGTGACGCGGTCGGCATGTCGCAGGAGGACCCGACGATCGTGGTCACGCCGATCGTGACCAAGACCTTCGTTGGCGGAGCCGGCGTCGTGGCGGCGCATGCGCGCGGGCTTGGTGCCGAGGTGCGCTATTGCACCGTCGTCGGCGAGGACGAAGCCGCCTCCTTCGCACTGGAGACGCTGGAGGAGCAAGGCGTGCGCTGCGACCACTTCGCAGACGGTACCCGTCCTACCACGCGCAAGCGCCGTTATCGCGCCCTGAACAAGACGCTGCTCCGCGTCAATCATCTGCGCCATCACTCCCCCAGCGCCGATATCCAGGCCAAAATGCTCCGGGCGGTCGAACAGGGATTGCCGAACTGCGATCTCCTGCTGTTCTCCTGTTTCAATTATGGCTGCCTGCCGCAGGATCTCGTCGATGCCATCACGGCGAAGGCGCGCGAGCGCGAAGTGACGCTCGCAGCGGACAGCCAGGCCTCCTCCCAGCTCGGCGACGTTTCCCGCTTCAAGGGCATGAGCCTGATCACGCCGACCGAGCGCGAGGCCAGGCTCGCCTTGAACGACTTCGAGACCGGGCTTGCCTTCATCGGCGAGCGCCTGATCCACAAGGCCTCGGCCCAGAACCTCGTCATCACGCTCGGCGCCGAGGGAATGCTGATCCACACGCTGCGCGGCGACGAGTTCCTGACCGACCGCCTGCCCGCGCTCAACCCGTCACCCAAGGACGTTGCCGGCGCCGGCGACAGTTTCTTCATCAGTTCGACCATGGCGATGCGGGTCGGCGCCGATATCTGGCAGAGTTCCTACCTCGGGGCTCTCGCCGCGGCGTTGCAGGTATCGCGGGTTGGAAACAGCCCCATGTCGGTCGCCGAGCTTGTGTCGGAAATCGACGGCCCCGCCTTCGAGCAGGACTAGGGATAGGAAGGATGCGCGCACTTCTTCTAGCCGCCGGAATGGGGCTTCGGCTGTTGCCGATCACGGCCAACCGGCCGAAATGCATGGTCGAGATCAACGGCCGGCCGCTGCTGGACTATTGGCTCGAGCTGTTGTTCGAAGCCGACGTCGAACGCGCGCTGGTGAACACCCACTGGCTTCCGGATCAGGTGACGACGTTCGTGCTGAAGTCACGCTGGGCCGACCGGATCGATCTGGTCCATGAGGAAGAATTGCTCGGAACCGGCGGCACGGTGCTGGCGCACCGTGACTGGTTTCAGGAAAAACCCTTTATCGTCGCGCATGCCGACAATCTTACCGACTTTGACGTGCGCGGCTTCGTGGACGCACACCATACGCGCCCGGCCGGACACGCGCTCACCATGCTCGGCTTTCGCACCGATACCCCTCGCTCCTGCGGCATTCTCGAGCTCAACGCGCGCGGAACCGTGATTGCCTTCCACGAGAAGGTTGACGATCCCCCGGGGAATCTGGCCAACGGCGCCGTCTACATCTTCGAGCCCGAAGTCGTGGACGCGATCGCAGCCTTGGGCCGGCCGGTGGTCGATCTCTCGACCGAGATCATCCCGCGCTTCATCGGCCGCATCCTCTGTGTGGAGACACGCGGCTATCACCGCGACATCGGAACGCCCGAGAGCTTGAGCCAAGCGATCGCCGACACCATCCCTCGCCGCTCCAACCGCGTCGGCACTGCCTGAGGAATCATCATGAAGATCTTTCTCACCGGTGCCTGCGGCTACAAGGGAAGCGTCCTCGCGCCAAAGCTGCTGAAGGCAGGACATGAGGTCGTGGCGTTCGACATCATGTGGTTCGGCAATTTCCTTGAGCCGCATCCGGATTTGACCGTGGTTCGCGGCGATATCCGCGATCCCAATGCCTACGATCTCGCCGGCATCGACGCCATCATCCACCTGTCGAGCGTGGCGAACGACCCCTGCGGCGATCTCGATCCGAAGCTGACCTGGGAAGTCTCCTGTCTTGCGACCATGCAACTGGCGGATCGGGCCAAACGCCAAGGTGTCAAGCGCTTCGTCTACGCGTCTTCCGGCAGCGTCTACGGCATCAAGGACGAGGAGCAGGTCACTGAAGACCTCGAGCTGCTGCCGATCTCCGAATACAACAAGACCAAGATGTGCGGCGAGCGCATCGTGCTGTCCTACAAGGACGACATGGTGGTGCAGATCGTGCGGCCCGCGACCGTCTGCGGATACTCGCCGCGACAACGGCTCGATGTCTCCGTCAACATGCTGACCATGCAGGCCCTGACCAACGGCCGCATCACGGTGTTCGGCGGCGACCAGACCCGGCCCAACATCCATATCGACGACATCACCGATCTCTACCTCTTCCTGCTCGATCACCCCGAGCACCAGGGCGTCTACAACGCCGGCTTCGAGAACATCTCCATCCTCGACATCGCCAACATGGTGGTGAAGCACGTCAACGCCGACATCGTCGTCACGCCCTCAAACGATCCGCGCAGCTATCGCGTCAATTCGGACCGCCTGCTCGCCACCGGCTTCCGGCCGAAGAAGACGGTCGAGGACGCGATTACCGAGATGATCGGGATGTATTCGCAGGGGCGGCTGAAGAACGACGACCGCTGCTACAATCTGAAATGGATGGAACGGGAGGTGCTGAAATGAGTGCGACCGCGCCCGCCTTTGCACTGCCGTCGGCGCTGTTCTCTGATTATTCAGAGCGGCTGAGCGCCGCGCTCCGCGCCTTCGACTGGGCGCCGGTCGAAGGGCTCGCCCATGACCTGCTCGATTGCTGGCGGACGGGGCGCCAGGTTTTTCTGGCCGGCAATGGCGGCAGCGGCGGCAACGCCAATCACCTCGCCAATGATTTCCTCTATCCCTTGTCGAAGACGCACGGTTCGGGTCTGCGGGTGCATTCGCTCTGCGCCAATCCGGCTGCGTTGACCTGCCTCGCCAACGACGAAGGCTATGAAGAAATCTTCTCGATGCAGCTTGCGGTGCTGGCGCGCGAGGACGATGTGCTGATCGTACTCTCCGGCTCCGGCAACTCGCCGAACATCCTGCGGGCGCTGGAGGAAGCCAAGAAGGTCGGCATGACCAGCTACGCCATGCTCGGCTTTTCCGGTGGCAGGGCCAAGGACCTCGCCGACGTGCCGATCCATTTCGAGATCGACGACATGCAGATTGCCGAGGACGCGCAGATGATCGTGGGTCACATGCTGCTGCAGTGGCTCTACAGCCAGCGCGACGAGGTCAATGCGTCGAGGGACCACGCGGCGGACTTGCGACAGACATGGCGACGCATGAAAAATTCCTGATCCTCGGCTCGAACTCGTTTTCGGGCGCGACCATGGCCGATCATCTGGCGGCCAAGGGTCACGACGTGCTCGCAACGAGTCGGTCGGAGGAAGCGCATCCGGCGTTCCTGCCCTACAAATGGCAGGCAAGGCCGGGGCGCGTGCGCTTTGCACGGATCGATCTCAACCACGATCTCGGCGAGTTGAAGTCGCTGCTCGCATCCGAGCGGCCGACCCATGTGGTGAATTTCGCGGCCCAAAGCATGGTCGGCGAGAGCTGGCAGCATCCGGATCACTGGATGATGACCAATGTCGTCTCCACGGTGCGGCTGCATGAGCTCTTGCGGAACTATGACGGGCTCGAGCGCTACGTTCATGTCACCACGCCCGAGGTCTATGGTTCGACCGACGGCTGGGTGACGGAAACGGCTCCGTTCAATCCGTCCACGCCTTACGCCGTGTCGCGCGCCGCCGCGGATATGAGCCTGCGGACGTATTTCGCAAACTACCAATTCCCGGTGGTCTTCACCCGCGCCGCCAATGTCTATGGCCCCGGCCAGCAGCTCTATCGCATCGTGCCCCGGACCATCGTGGCTGCGGTGGGCGGCGAAAAGCTCAGGCTCGATGGCGGCGGCAAATCGGTCCGCGTCTTCATCCACATGTCCGATGTCGCGGATGCGACCTCGAAGATCGCGCGCAGCGGCCGTTTGGGTGAGGCCTATCATATCTCCGGCCATGAGCTGGTTTCGATCCGCACGCTGGTGGAAACGATCCTCAAGCAACTCGGAAAGTCCTTTGAGGATTGCGTCGAGATCGCGCCGGAACGGCCGGGCAAGGACACCGCCTACATGCTCGACACGAGCAAGCTCCGAACCGAGTTGGGCTGGTGCGACACCGTCTCGCTGGAGCGCGGCATCGGCGACGTGATCCGCTGGGCCGAGCGCTTCAAGAGCGAGCTGGCCAAATTACCCGCCAAATACGTCCACAAGCCCTGAAGGAGAATCACGATGGGGAGAGGACGATGAATGTCGCAGTCCGCAGGTCGGACAACCGTATTGATGCCGGTGCGCTGAAGCGCCAAGCGGCGGAACTTCGGGGCAAGGTCATCGAGATGTCCCATGCGGCGCAGGCGGCGCACCTCGCCTCCTCGCTCTCCTGCGCGGATATCGTTACGGCCGCTTATTGGCATGTGCTGAACATCGATCCGCGTGAGCCAAAGCATCCGCTGCGCGACCGCTTCATCCTGTCCAAGGGACATGCCGCCGCGGCGCTTTATGCTGCGCTGGCGATGAAGGGCTTTTTCCCGATCGAAGAGCTCGACACCTATTGCAAGGATGGCGGGCGGCTTGCCGAGCATCCGCCGGCCAATCTTCTGCCCGGCGTCGAGGCCGCGACCGGCTCGCTCGGCCATGGACTGCCGCTTGGCTGCGGTATGGCGCTGTCGGGCCGGATCAAGGGCGAGAGCTTTCGCGTCTTCGCCCTGCTGTCGGATGGCGAGAACAACGAGGGCTCGGTCTGGGAGGCCGCGATGTTTGCTGCCGCCCAGAAGCTCGAAAATGTCTGCGTCGTCATCGACTACAACAAATGGCAGGCGACCGCGCGCTCCAACGAGACGCTGATGCTGGCGCCGCTTGCAGATAAATGGCGGGCGTTCGGCTGGGATGCGCGAGAGATCGACGGCCATGACGTCGGCGCGCTGGCGGAAGCGATGCAACGCGTGCCCAACGGCTCGGGCAAGCCCGTCGCGCTGATTGCGCACACGGTCAAGGGCAAGGGCGTGTCGTTCATGGAGGACGACAACAACTGGCATTACCGCGCGCCGACCGCGGACGAAGTGGTCAAAGCGCGCAAGGAGCTCGGGCTCGCATGAGGAACGCCTTTGCAGACGAACTGACCAGGCTCGGCGACGAGGATTCCCGCGTCGTCATGCTGTCGGGCGACATCGGCAACCGCCTGTTCGACAAGTTCAAGGCCAAGCACGAGCCGCGTTTCTTCAATTGCGGCGTGGCGGAAGCCAACATGATGGGGGTTGCTGCCGGCATGGCCATGAACGGCCTGCGCCCGGTCGCTTACACCATCACGCCCTTCATCACGACGCGCTGCCTCGAGCAGATCCGCACCGATGTCTGCTATCACGAGGCGCCCGTCACCATCGTCGCTGTTGGCGCGGGGCTGGCCTATTCCGGCCTCGGCCCGACGCATCATGCCTGCGAGGACATCAGCTTCCTGCGCTCGCTGCCGAACATGGTGGTGATTTGCCCCGGCGATGCCTTCGAAGTTCGCGCCGCACTGCGGGCTTCTCTGAAGCAGGAACATCCGGTCTATATCCGCCTCGGCAAGAAGGGCGAGCCTGTCGTGCACAAGGGACCGCTGGCCGATTTTGCGATCGGCAAGGCGATCACGATCGCGCGCGGCAACGATGTGTGTTTGCTCTCGACCGGCAACATGCTGCCCGAGGCGGTCGAAGCGGCGCATCAACTGGATCAGCATGGCATCTCGGCCGAGGTCGTCAGCTTCCACACCGTGAAGCCGCTCGACGAAGCCTGCCTCACCGATGTCTTTGCCCGCTTTCCGCTGGTCGCCACAATCGAGGAGCATTCGCGGATCGGCGGCTTTGGCGCCGCGGTCGCCGAATGGCTGGTCGACACCAGGGTCACGCCGCGGCGGTTCATCCGCTTCGGAACGCCAGATGCCTTCTTCAAGCAATCCGGTGAGCAGGAATTTGCGCGCGAGGCGCTTGGCCTCAGCGCCCATCAGATCGCCGACAAGATCACCAACGCGTTGCGTCAGGGTTGAGAGAAATGAAAACCACCGCCGCCCTCCTCGTTCAGACCGGCGCACCGCTGGTGCTGGCGGAGATCGACATTCCCGCGCTCAAGCCTGGCCAGGTGCTGGTCGAGGTCGCCTATTCGGGCGCCTGCGGCACGCAGGTGATGGAATGGCGCGGCGACAAGGGCGAAGACAAGTGGGTGCCGCATTGCCTCGGCCATGAGGGCACCGGAACCGTGCTCGAGGCGGGCAGCGCCGTCACCAAGGTGAAAGCGGGCGACAAGGTGGTGCTGTCCTGGATCAGGGGCAGCGGCATCGAGGCCGGCGGCGCCGTGTACGCGTGGGGCGAGAAGAAGGTCAATGCCGGCGGCGTCACGACCTTTCAGCGCCATGCGGTGGTGAGCGAAAATCGGCTGACACTGCTGCCGCCTGAACTGCCGATGGATCTCGCCGTGCTGCTCGGCTGCGCGGCACCGACCGGCATGGGCGCGGTCTATAACGTGTTGAAGGCCCAGCCCGGTGACGCGGTAGCTGTATTCGGTAGCGGCGGTGTCGGACTTCATGCCGTAATGGCGGCAGCCCTGGTCGGCGCCATGCCCGTCATCGCCATCGATCCCAACCCCACAAGGCGGGCGCTCGCGCCGCTCTACGGCGCCACCCATGTGATCGACCCTGCGGCCGCCGATGTGCTCACGGAGATCAAGAAGATCGTCCCGCAAGGCGTGGACATTGCTGTGGAATCGTCCGGCGTCCCGGCCGTGATGGAAATGGCCGTTAACGCCACCCGTCAGCAGGGCGGCCGCGCGGTCGTGATTGGCAATGCACGCCATGGCGCGACACTCTCGCTCAATCCGTCCGTCTTCAACCAGGGCAAGAGCCTGATGGGAACCTGGGGCGGCGACAGCATCCCTGACCGCGACTATGGCCGCTACGCGCGCCTGCTCGGCGCCGGCCGGTTTCCGGTCGGCAACCTCCTGTCCAAACCCTATGCGCTCGAACAGGCCGACCAGGCCTTGCAGGATCTCGCCTCCGGCAAGATCGGCCGTCCCCTGATCGACATGTCATTGGGCTAGAGCATGCGGATCGGGATCGATTTCGACAACACGATTGCCTGCTACGATGGCGTGTTTCATGCGGCGGCGCTGGAGCGCGGCCTGATCCCGGCACATCTCGCTTCCGACAAGAATGCAGTCCGCGACTATCTCAACGGCAATGGCCGTGCTGACACGTTCACGGAGTTGCAGGGCTACGTCTATGGCGCGCGCATGGAGCTGGCCTCGCCCTACCCCGGCTTTGGCGAATTCGTTGCGAGCGCGCGCCAAGCAGGTCATGACCTCTTCATCGTCAGCCACAAGACGCGGCATCCGATCCTCGGTCCCCGGCACGACCTGCATGCGGCGGCGCGTGACTTTCTGATCGAGCGTGGCCTGGTCGGCTCAAGTGACGGGCAAATCGGTCCGGCCAATGTGTTCTTCGAACTGACCAAGGAAACCAAGGTCGCCCGTATCGCCACGCTCGGCTGCGAGGCCTTTATCGACGACTTGCCGGAGATTTTTGTTTCGCCGGGCTTCCCGGGTACGGCGCGCCGCATCCTGTTCGACCCCGTCGATCAATTCGCGGACCTCGCACGCCAGCGCAACCTCGATCGTCGCGGGTCATGGACGGAGATCACAGCGGAGCTCTGCCGTGAGCACGTCTGAGGCGCTGGCCACCGACGGCTTGCTTGCGCTGGCCCACCAGCTGACCGAGCAATCCGGCTTCGGGCGCGCCCGCACGCTGTCGCGGCTCGCCGGCGGCAAGAATAACCAGGTCTATCGCGTCGATATTGAAGCCGGCACGCCGCTGGTGCTGAAGCGCTATTTCAGCGACCCGCGCGATGGCCGCGACCGCCTCTCGGCCGAATGGAACTTTCTGGAACGGGCCTGGCAGGATGGCGTCCGCGCCATTCCGCAACCGCTGGCGAGGGACGCGGACGCGCAGGCCGCGCTCTACCGCTTTGTGGCGGGACGGAAGCTCGACGCCAGCGAGCTCAAGGCCGGGCACATCGATGCCGCTGCCGATTTCGTGCTTGCCATCAATGCGCGGAGGCATGCCGATCTGCCTGCCGCCTCCGACGCCTGCTTTTCGATTTCCGATCATCTGGAGCTAGTGGAACGGCGCCTGCTGCGTCTGGCGGCGCTCGATTCGCTGGCCCCGCACGCCGCCGAGGCCGAACGCTTCGTTTTCACGATGCTCCGGCCATCATGGGACGGCGTGCGCGAGCTCGCGGTTCGCGAAGCGTTGGCGCGCGGCCTCGATCTGCATCGCACCTTGAGCGAGGCCGAATGCTGGCTGTCGCCGTCGGATTTCGGCTTTCACAATGTACTCGAAACCGATGACGGCCACCTGACCTTTCTCGATTTCGAATATGCCGGGCGCGACGATCCCGCGAAACTCGTTGTCGACTTCTTTTGCCAACCGGAGGTGCCGGTTCCGCTGTCGTATCTTGATCGCTTTGTCACGAGGCTGCTGCCGGACGAAGCGGCGCAGGCGCGCTGTCGCCTCCTGCTAGATGTCGCCCGCGTCAAATGGGCCTGCATCCTCCTCAACGATTTCCTGCCGGTCGGCGCGGCCCGCCGTGCCTTTGCGGATGCCAGCGAACGCGAAGCGCGTTGCGCGGCGCAGCTCGAAAAGGCAAAAGCAAAACTTGCCGAGATTCGAATCTAATGGTTTGCGCATGATCTTGTCGGAAAACCGCCGCACACTTTGCGCTAACGCGGCCCTCCGGGTCCGGATCATGCGCTAGGAGCATCGAGAATGGCCTACCGGGAGTTCATCAGCCTCCTCCACACCTCGACCAAGCGCGACTACCTCGCACGCGTCACCCAGCGCGACAAAGCTGAGGTGGCCGAGCTCGCGGGGAAGTTCGATCGCGACTACTGGGACGGCAGTCGCGAGACCGGCTATGGCGGCTACAAATATGACGGCCGCTGGCGCAAGGTCGCTGACGCGATTGTCGCGGCCTATGGGCTGAAGGCTGGCATGCGCGTGCTCGACGTCGGCTCCGGCAAGGGATTTCTGCTGCACGATTTCACCGAGAGCGTGTCGGGGCTCGAAGTCGCCGGCATCGATATCTCGGCCTATGGCGTCGCCAACACGATGGAGAGCGTCAGGCCGTTCTGCCAGGTCGGATCGGCGGCAAAGCTGCCCTACCCCGATAAGCACTTTGATCTCGTGATCTCCATCAACACGCTGCACAATCTCTACAACTACGAGCTCCATGCGGCGTTCAGGGACATCGAGCGCGTCAGCCGCGGCGCGAAATACATTTGCGTCGAGGCCTATCGCAACGAGCGCGAGAAGGTGAACCTGATGTATTGGCAGCTTACCTGCCGCATCTTCCACACGCCGGCCGAATGGGATTTCGATTTCAAGCAAGCCGGCTATACCGGTGACCACGAGTTCATCTTCTTCGAGTGAATTCTTTGTTTGAGCATGATCTTTTCGGAAAAACGCTGCACACTTTTCCGGATTATGCTCCCTCAAACCTGAGACGGACCCCATGCGTTGCCTGATCATCGGTGTGGATGGATCGTTTGGCGGCGCCCTGTCCCGGTCGCTGCAAAACCTCGGCCATGAGGTGGTCGCGACGACGCGGCGTCGCGAGCGCGCCGGAGGACATCTGTTTCTGGATCTCGCCGCGCCGCTGCCGCTCCCGCCGCAAGTGGACGTCGCCGTCATTTGTGCCGCGATGGCGCGCCTCGATGAATGCCGGCGATATCCCGAGCTTGCGCATCGGGTGAATGTCGCAGCCCCCCTCGAACTCGCCCGCACCCTGACGCAGGCCGGCTCGCGCGTGATTCTGCTTTCGACCAGCTCGGTGTTCGGCTGCCTCGCGCCACATGTGGAAGAGAACGCCAGCCCGGCGCCCCGCGGGGTCTATGCGCGCCTCAAGGCCGAGGCGGAAGCGCGTCTGCTCGAGCTGGGTTCACAGATAGCGGTGCTGCGGCTGACCAAGGTCGTCAAGCCGAACTCGGGTTTGCTGTCGGAATGGATGCACCATCTCGGCGACGGCAGGCCGGTGCGAGCCTTTGACGATAGCCGGTTCTGTCCGCTCACGATGGCACATGTAGTCGACGCCATTGCGGCCGTGATCGAAGGCGGCCAGGGCGGCGTCTACCACCTCTCGGGGGCGGCCGATGTCAGCTATGCCCAGACAGTGAAGTTCTTCGCGCAACGCATTGGCGCCGCGACGGACCTGGTCGAGCCGATGCACGGCGTCGATAGCGGGCTGCCTTACGAGGAACTGACGCCGTTCACCTCGCTCGCGACTAGCCGGCTGTCGCGGCTCAATGGCTTCGTGCCGCCCGAAGCGTTTGAGGTTCTGGAAGAGGTATACGGGGCTGAGATCGCAGCCGCCCGAACTGCGCGGGCGGCACACCAAGGAAGCGTCTGATGGCCGGTCGATTTAACTGCGCGATTTGCGGGGCGGATGCACTCGAGGCGATCGAGGGTTTTGCCGAACTTCCTCGTGTGACCTCCGACTGCAAACCCTGGCCGGCCGGCGGCTCGATGAATTGTTGTGCTGCCTGCGGCGCGATCCAGAAGCTGCCCGATGCGAAATGGTTCGGCGAGATCGAGCAGATTTACCGGGACTATCAAATCTACGAGCTTTCAGGCGGATCTGAGCAGGTGATCTTTTCCGAAGCCGGCGTCGCCGCGCCGCGGTCGAAAGCGCTGGTCGACTTCATCGCCGCCAATGCCGGGGCGGATCGCGCCGGCAAGCTGATCGACATCGGCTGCGGCAACGGTTCGCAATTAAAACGCCTCTCCGCCGCGATGCCGCGCTGGCGTCTTTACGGGAGTGAGCTTTCGGACTCCGTTGGCGCCAGCTTGCGGAAGATTCCGAACTTCGTGGAGCTCTACACGCGGCCTGCGCGTGATATCTTGGAGCGCTTCGACGTCGTCACCATGTTCCACGCGCTGGAGCATATGCCCGATCCGCTTGCCGCGCTCCGCGATGCGGCGGGCCTGCTCAACAGGGGTGGCCGGCTTTTCGTCGAAATACCCAATGCGGCCATCTCGCCGTTTGACTTGCTCGTCGCCGACCACCTGCTGCACTTTTCACCTGATCATCTGGGGTATCTTGCCAGCCGGGCCGGCCTCTCGATTTCCATCCTGCGTGATGATCTGGTGCCGAAGGAAATCACGCTTCTCGCGGATCCCGGGGGCGAGCTTCGGGCGCGACCGGCGCCCGCGGCCACGATGGAGATCGTCAGATCCAACGTCGCCTGGCTCGCGGCGATGCTGACCGAGGCGCGCAGCGCAGCCGGGAGCGCACGGAAGTTCGGTCTGTTCGGTACGGCGATTTCCGGCATGTGGCTCTATGGGGCCCTGCGCGACAAGGTCTCGTTCTTTGTCGATGAGGATATGAGCCGCGTCGGCAATTCCTACGAAGGCATTCCCATCCTGTCGCCGGCACAGGCCCCTGCCGGCAGCACGGTTTTCGTGCCCCTCCTACCCGAGGTCGCCCGAAGGGTGGCAGGCCGCCACGCGGGTTCGGAGGTCGCTTATGTCGAGCCTCCGTCTCGTGACTAGCCACTCAGCCGTGTGCAGCGCCGAAGCGCTGCGACCCGCCGTCACTCTGCCGGGGGCTATGCAAGCGGCTCCGCCGAACGCGCCGAGCTGTGAACCACGTTACAGCGTGCCGCCGACATCGCTGCCAATATCCGGCAGCGCACTGCACCATGTTTGCATGGTCGGGCACAGGACTTGCTTCGATGATTTGGGGGTGGTTCGCTCCATCCTGTCGGAATTGGAAGGAGGCTTGAGTTCAACGGTATCTTTTTAAGGAGGCTATTTTGAAACCTTTCATTCGCGTGACGTTCGTCTCATTGACTTTGACTGTCCCAGCGCTTGCCGAGAAGCTCGTAGATCCCACCACCGTCGCTCCGGAATATCGCGAGGCCGCCGAGAAGCGGCGCGCCGAGCAGATCCGGCAGCAGGACTGCGCCCACAAGGCCGACATCGCGAAGGTGGTGCCGCGCGAGCGCACGGCGTTCCTGCTGCAATGCCTGGAAGCGGACGCTGCAAACAAGTAGCAGGCCAGGCTCTTCGGGCGCGGTTAACCTTCTCTCGTTAACCGCGTCGCGTTGAGCGGTTGATAACCTTCAAGCTCTGCTTGCTCCGACTCCCGAGTTGCGAAACAGTTCGGAGTTGTAACGTATGGGCGTGGGGGCGTGGCATGCGTAACCAGGATTCTGGTTTCGACCATCATCGCTATCAGCAATTGCTATCGGAAGCGGTCGACGAGGACAAGCGGCTGGCGCTGATCAATATCCTCATTGAGGAACGGGCCAGGGATCGTCTGGCGGCTCAGGTCGCCTCCGATCGCGCGGCAATGACGGCTTCGACCATCGCGAAAGTGCTGGGCGCGCCGCGCGGCCGGTAAGGCTGCGCCGGTTACCTTTGGCCGCTCGCCTTTGAATGCCCGGCCGAAACGGCCGCCGGTACGGTATTGGGTTGCGATTCGATTAACGATGCCTGGCAATCGGACATAAAGATTTTTGTTCTAAGGATGCTCCCTCACGGCCCGTTTGGGCCGACAAAAAGGGGGGTACCATGAAATTGATTGCTTCGATCGCGACCGATCGCACTTTCAGGGCGATCTCGATGTTGTCCTGCATTGGACTGGCTGTGTCGTTTGGCTTTATGGCCTACGGCATGGACCTGAACGCCGTCTGGTTCTAATCTTTCGAACCGGCACCTTGCCGCGCGCAAATGCGACGCGGGTGCCGGCATCGAAGGAATTTTCCATTGCCAATCTCCCGTCGCGCGGCTCTCGCCGCGACCGTTCTTATCGCGCTCTCCGCGCCCAGCGCCTGGTCGGCGCCTCCCCCCTCCGAAGCAGCCAACGCCGAAGGCGACATCGCCGCGCTGCTGGCAAAGCCCGTCGGCCTGCCCGACATGGTGATAGGATCGGCGATCGCACCGATCACCGTCGTCGAATATTCCTCGCTGACCTGTCCGCACTGCGCGGCATTTGCGGAAAACGTGTTTCCGATGCTGCAGCGGAAATATATCGACACCGGCAAGGTGCGTTTCGTGTCGCGCGAGTTTCCGCTCGACCTCAAGGCCGCGGCGGCTTCGATACTGGCGCGCTGTATCGCCAAGGACGATGGGCCGAAGTTCTTCGAGGTCACCATGATGATGTTCCACCGGCAGCAGGAGCTTGTCGAGCACACCACCGATACGCTGACGGATATCGGCTCCAAATACGGCATGAGCCAGCAGGACGTCGAAGGCTGCGTGAAGAACGACACGGCACTCGACAAGCTGCAAGCCGACCAGAATTTCGCCTATGGCCAGTTGAAGGTGGAGGCGACGCCGACCTTCTTCATCAACGGCGAGAAGGTGAAGGGCTCGATGTCGTTCGAGGAGTTCGAGGCCAGGCTCGCGCCCCTGTTGAAACACTGACGTCGTCGGTGTGGGAGCAAACGTGGCGTTGTTCGCACCGTAGTCCTACGGTCTAGGACTCCAGTCCGCATTTAACTATGAGTCCACCCGCGTTTCGCCCTGTGGGGGAGGGCAAAGTCGCGAGGTCCGGACTCCTAGGCACTCCGGACCTCGTGCACTTCTCGCCAACGCGAAGCTAACTGATCAGTTTCAACGCACGCCTTCTCTGTCCGCGGGGATGAGAGTGCATGCGCTATTTCGCGTTGGAAAAAGTTCCCGGCTCATCTCAGCCATGCAATCGGAACTGCGCTGGTTCCGAAGGCTTATTTCGGCGGCGGCAGGGCACCAAAGAGCCCTCACTTGTATCGCACCCTCCTCGTCTCCACGGCTGCGCTCGCAGCCGTGACCTCA
>Ga0210387_10001383_pt1 | contig 18276 bp, 18 predicted proteins | sample IncBWC7OmetaG_FD_160108 | JGI IMG/M metagenome (GOLD analysis project Ga0210387, IMG submission 160108) | Forest soil microbial communities from Barre Woods Harvard Forest LTER site, Petersham, Massachusetts, United States - Inc-BW-C-7-O ...
GCTCCAATACTGAATTTAAACTCAGATTTACCAGTCCTTCTATCGAAGAGCTTGCCTCGTCTTTTAGAACGGACGGTCACCAGTCTAAGTTCTCGCACCCGCTTCTAGATAAAACCCACCAACACGCTCTTTGACTGTCCCCCAAGCCGTCATTTATGTAAGCGCTGGAATCTCAAGTTCTCAGCTCTCAGCAGACCGAATGGTCTGGACACATCTACTTTTTTTCAGTGTCAATTTTATTGTCCTTGGGGAAGAACCCTATGTTGGACCTGAAAAGCTACTACTAAATAAATAGGAGCCCTTTGCCCCATACTTATCAATAAGATATCAGATGCCTCCGACGAGATAATACCCCGACGATCCAGTGCTTCCCAAACGCTGCTTTATCTGTCTCTCTTGTTATGTGGTAGGTGTATACGTACGTCCCAATCACTATGCGTGGTGTGTGTTCTACTGTGCAGCTTGTTTTTGTCGTTTTAAGTGCTCGGCTGTGGAAGGAATCATGAGAGAAATGTAAAGTATTAATGTTGAAATAGGCAGAGTCAGGGTGGTATACCCCGGTCCCTCCTTCCATCACCTCTGCGATAGATCCTGTCAAGAGCGAGCGTTGTTTTACTACCCTTATTCCGCCCAAATGACTCAATGCATCTGCTCTTTGCGTAGATTTAAAGATTTGTGTATGATGACGGGTGCAGTATATATATTCTAACCCCTCCCGATGTATCTCTGTTTCTCGTACTCTCTCCACAATGTCTTCATTGTGACTTTGCCACCAGCATCGAGTGCAGACACCATCATAGCATCGCGGCTATGGTCGGTTAACATCCTACACAATGAGAAAAGTCCCGGTTGGATTTCTTTCCTCAGTTCGGATGGTAATATGCAGAGCGGGTCATTCATCGCGTCTATGTAGGCCTGGAGAACGTAGGCTGCATGCTTCGAGAATGGTTTGGCTAATGACTCTGCTCTCTGGGTTTCAGCGGAGGTGTGAGTCCGTACGATGCTTTTGGTTGTAAGCGTTTCGAAAAGACGGGCCAACGCCTTCCCTTCCTCTGCACCAAGAGGTTGTTTAACATCAACCCACCGAGGGAGGGTATCTGTAACGAAGGTACTTTGCTTTCCCCCTAGGTGTGGACGGGGGCTTCGGATTGACATCATTAGCTGTCGCAGGACCATCCCGAGATGTGGCAAAGTGAGGGAGACCAAGTCTCGACGAAGACGGATGAGAGCACTGATGATTGCGATGATCTCGTGGAATACGATTGTCGAAGTTGTCTCGTCGTGGGCGATGGACCTTGTTAACAGTTTTGATAACAATGACCAGATGCTACCCAGGTCTATTAGTCGTAGGGCCGCGGGCTAAAAAATATATAACCGTTTGTTATAGCCAACAAGTTTTGTAACAATCCACGCACTCGATCAGAACAGTGTTGTTTTAAAAAACTAAGAACCTGAAGGCGGAGAGGTAGGGGCCCCAACGTAAATACAGGGCGGCTTGCAAACATGTTTATGCATTTTGTTGTAAAAGCTTGAATGTGCTTGAGGGTACCTGGGGACAAAAGTTCAAGGCGCGGTTGAAGCAGGGTAGGCGACGCACATACTGTGGGGATGGTCGTGTAATAATAACACAGAGAGGTGTGCAAGGTATGTCAGCTCCCTCGGCGAATGATTAAGGTCTGACAATGACTTGAACGTGAACTCCAACATGTGTGAGAAATCCGACACAGATAGAACTTTGTACGCTTTGGATATGTGGTCATCCATTTGCGTCCGCCCTAACATTGTTCGTTCGTTATAAATTCAAAGGGAAGCGATTCAGCTCTTACCATTCGAGCCAATAGTCTGAGAAAATGATATATACACAGCTTCTGTGACATCTAGGTGAGAAAAACGATCGTGATGAGAGCAGCAGTGAAGTTCCTGTAGCAGGATAGCCAAGGCCGTGACGCGGATATCATCCCACAGGTCACTCTTGGGCAACGGGGATATAGCAGATGAGGCTACGATTTTTGAGGCCAGACGTTGACCAAACCTGAAGTTCATAAGTTCTTTCAACTTTGATTCAGATACAGCAACACGAGGTCAAAAATATGCGAATTACCCAATCCCAGCCATCGTCCGAAAGAGAGGGTGTGGCACCATAAGGTCAATAAACCATGTTGGCCATTGGTCATGTCGGTTGCAGTTTGGTCGGCTATGACTGCAGAGATCAAAGGAAGAAGAGCAGATAAGAGGTGGTTGTAAAGGCCTCGCATGACAACCTGAACCTCCTCCGCGAAGCTGAAAAAGTTAGGTATTCAGGTATCCGAAAAGTCCAGGATAGTTTGATACTGACTTGGATGGCGAAAAGTGGGTCTCCAAGAGGTCGATCATCCGCATGAAGCTCAATAAGCGGATGTCTGCTTGCGGCGAGTCCATGGAGGACAGCTTGAACATATTGCATTCCGAGAAAGAATGCATCATTTCCAAGATCGCCTGAGCGCTGGACTTCTCGGACGATTTAAACAGAGCGCTATTCACATTGTATAGTTAGCAGTATATCCTTACAGCCCGAATGCCACTCACGAAAAATGCAATTCAACCAAGTCCAAAGTAACGGAGCAAAACTCTTGGGTAGGCTGTGAAAGTGGTTGACTGGCATTCAGTGCACGCTCTAGGAATTGGCACGTGCTCCGCATCTAATAAAGTTGGGGGTTGGATCAAGTGATCCGTAAAACAAGTTGGCAATCTTACCGATTGGTCAATGCAGCCAAGAGATACAAAGATACGCTTGACAAAGAGACGTAGGATTGTCAGAGAATGATAAACGTAACCTGCGTCCTCGTCGATGGCTAAGTTGGTGATGAAAATATCGGCTGTCAACGCTCGTTTGACCAAGTCGGTTCTGATCGTTCGCGAGATATACTCAATGGGGAAAAACAAAAGCATCTCGAAGGCGGAAACTACACGACGAACTTTCTTGATCTGAATAAGGATCCTATGCGAATCGTGGGCTTTTGGTCTGGAGAGATCCACTCGGTCAACTGTAGAGGTTTCCCTATTAATAAATGTAAGAAGAGCGTCTGCTCAAAACGGTTAGGAGCTGTCCTCGCGTTGAAGAACGGTTACCTTACCCCGTAGCTTCGGGAGTTCCCAGGACTGCGCTGAACGCAATGCATGTATGAAGAGGGAATTTCCTCTAAGTTCAAGAGCCGTGGGTAATGTGATGGGGTCGTAGATGAGCTGTACCAGTTTTTCTAACTGTGGCCCTGAGGCCAGGGCGCTGAACCTGCCGTCAATCTGGATTCTGGTGAACGCAAAGGTCGACTTACTCGAAAGCAGGTAGCCATTTGTCGATTACCATGTGGAGGAGAGCCGAAGCGCATTCTCGCTTGCCCTGTTCTCCGACAGTTAAGTGATATGGCAGACCAGGAAGGGTAACATCTGGAACTTTTAAGTTCCGATCAAGGTATTCGAGAATGCGAAGTAAGGCTGCGTGAGGGTCATCCAGATCTCCCGCAGCAGATGCACTCAGGAGACTACGAAACTAGGGAATAATCAGTATTTAGCACAAAACAAAAAAACCAAGCGGACATACTATTTCAAGGCTGAGTTCTGGAAGGATATGGTCATCTTCGACGATATTCATCATTTTGACTGAAAGTTTAGAATTGTGATGCCGTGGTACGGCGACATGTCGGGATGTATTCAAGGCATCCTGTAAACGAAGAATGGCAGCGGCAACAATCTGTGATGCCCAAATGTCAATGCGATTCTGCTTTTGTATAGCTTTGAGTGTTTTGGTCAAGGCGATATGTAGGAGGGTTCGTCGTGCCTTATCCAGCAACGACTGGATCTCTCCTCTGGTGGCCTCCGGAACAGATCGTACAGGCAAAGACGACAAGACAACGCACACCATCCTGGCCGAGAGGGAGAATGTGACTGCCAAAAACTCGGAGTCCACAATGCTTTCCGCCTTCGCTTCTACCTTCCTCCTTTTGTGAGAACCTTGTCCACCATCGCTGAGTAGCTGAGCTTCTGCGAATTGAAATTGCTCCCAACCCTCCTTCAATGACTGAAGCACATGGTGGACTGTCGTCACTGTTTGATTGGACGTCAGAAAGCCTTGAATGCATTTACCGAGGCGATCAAGATGGATGGGATGGAGGAGTGGCCCGGATGAAGATAATTGGTATACTTGGCGTGAACCTCCAGAGAACGCTGATAGGTGATCTGAAGACAGCGCTGTGAGGAGACTGATGAGGTAAGTATGCATGGTACGGGTTTTCGTATGGTAATTCAGAAGCAGATCCAGGAATGCGAAAAAGGGTTTATTAGTTTCGGATACCTGGCAATGGTGTTGCGTGTCAAGCTATGTCTAGTGTTAGGTCGGAGGAGAGCGACGCACCAAGAGTAACTGTGGGAGGATGCGAGAAATAAAGGGGGCAATTAGATCGTAGTCTATGCGAGTCAACGCAGACAAGCATTCAACTGCAAGTATCGTTATTTTAATTTGGTTAGCTGCAACAAGTGAGTTCTTTGTTGAACTTCCAATAGTAGAAATGGACTCACTGTTCCAGCCACAACTAAGGACAGGTATGGCTAGTTCTACGTTTTGCTTCAGTATAAGCTCGGCGTCTGATTGGTGATTACTAAACAAATTCTCTTTGTCCACCAGAGTAAGCAGGGCAACTCTCGTTGACCATGTCTGATCAGTGGAGCCGGCTTCATGCAAGAGACACTGGCAGGAAACAAAGAATCTCATTCCAGCGGCGCGAATTTCTTCAGTAACAGCTCCAGATTGATTTGATCCTTGGCTGAACAAGGAACTGCGGGATTTTTTTATGCATTGAAGGAAAGATGCAAAGATGCCGGGAAGGACTGCAAGAACAAGTCCTTTGTGAAAGGTGACACCGATATTCTTGAAGGCTTCGAAAAGTGTGTTTTCCGATTTGATATCGATGATCTGACGCAAGATGTCAAGATTGAATAGAGTCTCGACTCCTGCAGTATGCGAGTTTTGGACGAGAGTTCCGTAAATGGAGCATGACGGTTTTACCAGCACACATTCCATCCAGTTTCGTAGATGGCTCCGGATAAACGTGAGGTAGAGCTGTTTGTATTGATAATTAATTAATTATGCAAGCCACCACGAAATAAAGACAAACCTTCTTCTTGTTTGGCGCGTTTCCTAGTGATGTCCGAAATGAAGAGGTGATAAAAAGGCCAATGTGTGCAAGGCTTTCGTCCGTTTCACATTGCTCAAGCACACCGTGGAAGGCACCGAAACAATCCAACAAGACGTCAGCGCCCAGTTTGAGTACTCCCAAGGGCCAGATGACCACGAGACATCGGCGGACAACGAGAGTAAGATTTTCACGGTATTCAGATTCAAGAGTGGCTAGGATGTTCAAGAAGGAGATTATGATAGGTGCAATCGGGATACGATTCAAAAGAGTTACGAGCCAAGCCTTGACCGAGCGACTATTAATCACAGCCGCTGACAGACTTGGGGTAGAGATGACATCCAATAATAGAGTCCAAAGCCTTAGATCCAGGACTGGATTCATTCTTCTGGAAGCAAACTTATAACCAGTAGACAACGGGGAAATCCGACGAACGTACGAGTCATTTGGCTTGTCCTTTAATAACCTGGTTAAAATCCATTCCGCAATGACTTCCGCTTTGCTGGGCACGTAAAAGGTCGCGTCATCCCAAGCCTGTCTGGCGATGTCAATTTTCTGTAGACCTCCCGGCTGTGGAGGGTCTGAAGCCGCCTTCAAGGCCCGAACGAAACCCTGTGACGACTGGGCCAAAGTCATTGGGAGATTCAAGTTGACGGAAATGAGAGAAGCAGAGACCAAGTCTGCCCAGGGGTCATAGACTCACTGGCAGACGGAAAGATTCCAATTACCAACTGCAGAATTTGTTTTAGACCCTAACCTAATTCCTGGGCTGAGCAAAGTCCAGCCTGGCTCTGAGTCAGAGTCCGACGAGTCAAACACTGGTAACAGTGCAGTCCACAAGCCTATTCACTTGTCATCTTCAACCATAGTGGATCACTGATGGTGGTGGCCCAGAGCCCGTTCGGTAATCAGTGATTGTGCTAGTTCTTCATATAAATGTGTCTCCGCTGAGTGTTATTTTATCAGTATTTAATTATCAATACTGCGAGCTGGATTAGTATTCGCCATGACCTCAGCATCTCATGAAGCAGACGAGGGCACCCGCGCGTGCCAGTTCCTTCAACAAGAAGAGTGCGAAGTTTTGGAGGTGAGCCTAAAAGTCTTGAGTTCCTTACATAAACTCAAGCTCCTTTCCATTGATTTCCAGTCTATATACCCCGAGGTTGTCTCGAATGACATCTCCGAGGGTGCTTTAAAGCTGGAGATACCCGTTGAATTTGGTGAACTCCGAGCAATGTCTGTAATTGGTGATCCTACTCTGCTGGCTTCGGCTTCCGAAACAAATCATGATGCACAAGTCCAGATGCTCTCCCTATCGACTTTACCACCTCTTCTGTTACACATCATCTTGCCGCCAAGTTATCCCTTGCACAGCTCTCCTGAGATCGTGTCCATCCATGCCATACATATGTGGTTACCCCGCCTTTCTGACCTTCAGAATATCCTCATCAAGATGTGGAACGCAGGAGAAGGTGTTTTGTACAAATGGGTTGAATTTCTGCGAAGTGGAGAGTTCCTCAATTCTATGGACTTGACGACCAGCTTCTATAATATCATCCAGTGGGTGAATATCAATGAGTTTTTATTTCTGCTTATCAATTAACAGGATTCCACACCCAACCCCTTGGCTCCTTGCACCACTATTAACGACCTATGAATCTTCGACGAAAGCTTCTCAATTCGCCCAAACTTCCTACCTTTGTTCCATCTGCCTGACGGCATACAAGGGAGCAAAGTGCCTTCGTCTATCTTGTGATCATGTCTTCTGCCGGTCTTGTTTAGGAGATTTTTGGAAGCTGTGTATTGCGGAGGGGGATGTTGGAAGGGTCGGCTGTCCCGATCCAGAATGCGTCAAGGCCGACAGGGAAGCAAATGAGGAAGAGGTCGCGAGAGTTGTAACAGAAGATGAGGTGCACCGATGGAAATGGTTAAGAGAAAAGATATCTCTCGAGAAAGGTTTTTTCCTCGATATATTGCTGTTAGATGGAACTTACTCGCTGGCTGCAGATCCCACTGTTATCCATTGTCCGATGACATTCTGTCAAAGACCAGTCCTAAAACCCGACAACGGTGAAAGCGAAGAGTCGGGATGGGACAGACTCAGAATTTGCGAAGCGTGCTCTTATTCTTTCTGCTCATTCTGCAAACGTACTTGGTAGGTCTCCTATTCAAGGATCATTCTTGAATCCAACATTTGTCTGTTAGGCACGGTCCCATCTCCAGCTGCCCCATCCCCATTTCAGAGGCATTGGTTCTAGAGTATTTGGCCTTATCAGATGATTCTTCGGCTCGCCAGGTCATAGAACGGAGATTCGGTAAATCCAATGTTCTCAAACTAGTTGCCACGTACGAGGAAGAGCAATCAAACAAGAAATGGCTTCATACGTCTACCATGGCATGTCCGGGATGTCGGGTACATGTCGAGAAATCTCTGGGATGCAACCACGTATGTTTCGTGACCGAAGACTTTTTCCTTAGCCTGACTTGCATTTTCAGATGACGTGTGCGAAATGCAAACAACATTTTTGCTACCGTTGTGGGGCTAAAATCGATCAGCGTCATCCCTATAATCACTTTTCGACAGTCGGACACAGTTGCTACAACAAGCTGTTCGACTTCCAGAGTGAAGACGATGAGTGGCAGCAGGTGGAAGCATTCGATGTGTAAATGGGCCCCGGTATTGGGGCCATCGTGTCCACTTGAATGTAAAAGCATCTTGTTTCAATCTTTCCTACTCGCTTTGCAGTATAATTTATAATTTCCCTATTCCCTGTGCCGATGACATATCAAGAATTCAAAGACCGCTGTGTGTAATTGGTGCTGCCGCCTGAGACTTTTTGGAGTGGATTTGTGTCTCTGTTGTTGTTTGCCTCCTATATATCAAGTTTTATATCTTGCCTCTCCTTGTTCGGTCGATTCCTGTTGTCTGTCTCCTTCATATCTTCAAAAGACTGGCAGGACGACCACAACGTTGATACCATTTTGTGTCAATACCCTCCTATCCACATACCCTCCACCTCATCTCTGTTTCCTTAACCGCCGGTGAATCCGCTATTTTCACCCTTGTATATTCACGATTCAGACCACGGACATGGATGTCTACACCACATCGTTTACTTATCCACGCCGCTCACGCCACATTCATTCCTCTGCTTCTTCTCTCGACTTCCCAGGATCAGAGCTTAGGCTGCCTCCAAACGACTCATATTCCGCGGCTCAGCATCTTCAGCATGTAAACAACAATCTTTCCGATGTTCCCGCACCGTCCGACAGCGAGCCTGTTCAAAAACTCGCCATGATGGCAATGTCATTGCATGGCTGTCATGTATCCTACTTCATCGCCGATCAAGGCAGAGGGTGGAACTTTCACATCACTGGGGCTTACCAACAAGTCATGGTTGCCCGTGGTATGATCTTAAAAGAGTGTCCAATTCAGGTAGGTTCATTAAACCCGCCATCTTAATTTTCTCTATATCTGACGTCCCATTGAATCCAGCACCGCGCGGCGATCAAGGTCACGCGTTCCGAGATTCTTGATTCCCCTTCTTCGAAGCCTGCTCTCAAGTCTGAAGTCCGACGTAGGCTTGACGAGATTGCGTCGCAGACGTTAGCGCACATAGCGGTCGTTAATAGCCCACTCTCTCTTTCAAATCGTACACCTCCGGACGGAATCAGCAGCAGTGCAGGATGGTCAGGTCTAGAAACCGAACGTGTTTGTGAACTTGTTGTAACAGGGCATGGGGACTCTGTCGATCTCGCGCGAGTTCGACTGCTCGTTATGTTGGACGAGTTGGTAAGCCCTTTCTATGCGTGCTCTGTAATCTAGCTGATAGGTTTCCAGAGCGGCTTGCATGCAGAAGTCTGCGAAATAGACCACAAACTCCACGCCATAATTGCTGGTAGAAAGCGCAGTGTTTTGCAGTCGATTCAAGAGGAGACTGCAACCAACATTTACTTTCCTTCACCGTTGCAAGGCCTCGTAGGGCCGGATCTCGCCAATTCTGTCACTACATCTCCGCCCAATGCCTCTCGAAACAGTAATGTCATCTGGATCACGGGAGAATTTTTCGGCGTTCAGAGAGCAAGGGACATGTTGTTCCAAGTTTCGGTGAATAAGGTGCGGACGCCCGGTTCTGTCTACTTGTTATCGATACTTAATTCTATTGCTTACTCCGCAGAGCAAGTCCGTTATCTCCAGAGATACAGCGATTTTACCGCGGAAGTTGGATTGGATGGTGACAGATCGCGCAGATGATTTGAAGACTATTATGAGCGATAATGCAACATTTATTCAGCTCCCACCTCTTGGGGGCTCAACAAGTTTAATTACGGTCTATGGCGATCATCGAGTCAATATTCAACGAACCATTCGATCTATTATGCAGCTCGTGAGTACTGATACCCCTATCATCGGGACAACACCGACTAATCTGGGAATCACCAAGGCTTGCCAATACTATGTGGGGTCGTTCTGGCTCCTACCCGTCCAATTTAATGCCCTCCTACCGCCGGCCACGCTTAATGCCTCTCAAGTTACGAATCTTCTCAAGCAAATATCCCTGACGTCAGGCGCAGAGGTGGTTTTCAAAAGCATGTGCTTTGAGATGCATGGCCTTGAACATGAAGTGCGTGCAGCAGTCAATATGGTGATAGAGCTGGACATCATCAAGGTAGCTTGAATTTATTCATTCCCTATGGCCTCCCCAGTTACTGAATTCGTTTCATAGGCTTTCCATCACGAGATCCGGTTCCAGATCGAGCTGTCCAATGAACACCGCGAATTTATCAGTGGCAAGAAGAACGGCAAAATAAACAAGATCATGCAGACGACCAACGTTAAAATCAAATTCGAAACATTCAACGACCACAACTTCCTCATCGATATCGCAGGCCCTGATAGCTCCGTACTTCAAGGTCTTTCTCTCTTGCAGGAAGAGCTTCCCGCAGAGATCTCGTTCCATGTCCCAGAGGCATACCATAAGCGTATTATCGGTGTCGGTGGCCGGAGTATTCAACGGATCATGAAAAAGTATGGAGTCTATGTCAAGTTTTCTAACGCTGAGGAGTTTGCCGCGCTTGGTGGATACAATGATAACGACGACAACGTCGTGGCCAGGACACCCGCCAAAAATGCTATAAATTTGGATAATCTCAAGCAGTCTGTGATGGAATTAGTGAATCCCAAGGTTTGGATCGTTTTATGCCAGCTACCTCCTCGACTTATCATTGCCTAGGACAAGGACTACGTCAACGAGACTGTATCTATCCCTCGGCGATATCATCGCACCCTTTTGGGAGAGAAAAGCATTTTCATCCACGACATCGAAACGAAGACAAATTCTCATGTTCGCTTCCCTGACAAGGAAACAGCGTCAGACGTAGTCACAATATTTGGGCCTGAAAGCCAGGTACAAATTGCCGCAGCAATGTTGTTGGTGCGTTTGGCAAACTGCTGACATTATTGTTAACTGAGACCTCTCTAGGATCATGTTCCGTTCGAGGCCGATATGGCTGTTCCTCCCAGCACAGAACTTCCCCGTATCTGCGCCTCTAATGATTTTTCCAATCTTGTTGAACGTGTCAAACGTGAATTGCAGGTGTCCATCGTGCCCAACATCAAGACATCTGCCAATAATGCAGGGGAGACACCCACCGAATATTCGTTCAAGTTCCGGTGTCAACGCAGCAATAGTGATTTTCTTATCACGGCGAGGGAGATGCTTGAGCAATTCTTGATAAATCACAATATCCACGTCTATCCTTCTCCCACTGCTCATACTCACAAGAGAGGCGACTCATTTGCTGAAGCATTCCCTCACTTCGATAGCAAAGTCCTATCAACGGCTAAGACTCGTGGTTAGTCGTGCCATGCCATAATTTTTGCATAATTAACACAGATATTCTGCGCAGAATCTGCGGACATGGGACGGTCTGATGTTGCCGGTGATCGGAGACTTAGACTTGCGAACTCTTCGCCAGATGTCAAGGCCCTGTTCAACTCGCCATCGTATATTTATAACCTGGAGGCGCATGACGACACCCAAGCCAATTATTTGCCCGGGCCTTCGCTTGACTACTGGACACCATTACCTCCGATCGTACGTTCTCTTGCCCTTCTTCCATTAGTATTCACTGATAAATGAAAACCGAACAGGGCTCTGGCATCCCTCATCGCACAAGACATGCCGATGATGCACTGAAACGAGGGTCAGACTCGCTTTTGGAAGCGAAACTTAAAGAGCAGATCTCAAAGCCTCGTTCCTTGCAAAATCGCGCACAATCCCTTGATCTGACATTCTCTCTGTCGCGCATCACGGAGTCGTCTTCTCGCCTTCCTCCCCCCGAGTCCCCTACAACTTCAACGGGAGACACTGGAGGTAACTCGAGCCCGACTTCTGCCACTGCTCCTTCGTTTCCCAGCGTGTACGGCCCTCCGATGTCGACGAGATCAGCTGTCATTGGAACGTCGGCTCAGAGATCAGGTCGTGTACTTGATGACGAGGCCATCGAAGAAGTTTCACGAGTAATCTCCAATCTGGGGCTATGATTTCGCAACCCCCTGGTCGACATTTCCGCCGGGCCACCCATCTGTCATATCAGTTTACTTTGAGGTTCACTTATTTTTACAGACCGAGTCACTCTCCTTCAACCTATACGTTAGTCTGTACGTCTGATCTTGTCGTATCCCATTTCTCTCATCTATCGTGTACAATATCGTTCCTACAATAGTGGGCTGGTGGTATTCTTATCGTTTCACTAATCAACACAATGTGGTACAAGGAAGGTCTGCTCAGATGTGGGAGATGTACTAATTAACAATCCAAGGAACCTCGTATAAGACGAAGTCGAAGAATTCCTGCTCCATAAGTGACTGATATTCTCCAATGAATTCATCGCCGTCGCTCTGCTTGGATTGTGGATGATTGGATCGCGGGCGAAGATATGCAAAGTGAGTTTGGAGTAGGCCAAACGTCTTCTTGGCTGATTTCGGTTCAGGCTGCCAAAAATTAGACGATTTTAGAAATAAGAAATAATGTGCATGGAGAATACTGCACTTTTATCGCAATTCCGATGTAATTTGCGGGTAGACCATACCGGAGCACACTTTCTACAAATAAGCGGACGACCTTTAGATGCACCAGAATTTGGAAAGACTCTGAGAAATTGGTTCGTGAAAGGCGAAGTAGCTCGGTCTTTTGGAACGGTGTTCAGTGGATGCCCCATTGTGTATGGCGTAGATGCTCACCCAGAGTTCCTTCTCCATCGTATCGGCCATCTCGAGGTCTCGTCGTTGTTTCACAAGTTCCGTTTCCGAGTAAACGAAGTCCCGAACAATGAATCTGTAATCATGATTATTAATACTAGAAAGAAAGCGAATCATAGAAATATCTGACTTGTCTTCTCGGCACTTCTGCACAAATTCATCATGAACTCTTTTAAACACTACAACACCAAATAGGGTGTAGTCATCATCCGATGCAATTGATCTACGGATCACAAGATTAGACGTGAAAGGGGAGAATGCCCAAGAAAGACACACGTTGATGACCGGGGAACCACCATTGATGTCAGCCTTTCATATTTCGAGTTCCAGTCCTTGACAAGAGTTCTTGAAAGTGATCAATTAAATTACGTGAACGATGAGGAGGCAGCCTACTTCGGAACCGCTACCAGAAGGGTTTCGAGGTACTCTGAATCTTGAATAAAGTCATTTTTCGAGACTACATCTGCCAGCGATCGCACAGAAAGATTTCCTCTGGATATGAATCATTAGAAACTACACTATGTAACGTATTAGATAGGAGCTCACGTTTTCTTCCGCTGCATTTGAACTAACGAACCCTTAACCAAATTGTAATTAGTGAGTTTGGCTTTCATCGCATTGTCGATTGAGGTCATTTCCTTTGATACAACACACATAGGTTAATAGACCGGAACAACGAAGGTGGAACTGTACATACCTTGTTCAAGACGTCAGCCATCTCTCGCAACCCCTTCTGCACGCCATACCGGCCCTCATTCCATTTCCAATGCTTAAGGATATAATCATCCACGCTCTCTTCGTTGACAAGGATGTGTTGTGCGAGCTTGGAGGGGTCGTTATTCAGAAGACTACGCAGTGTATCCACAGTCTTGGCGACAGTGGCTGTGAAAAATGTCTCCTGCTTAGGCAGATCCTCGGAAAGGGTTATTAGGAGGTCGAGGGTTCCTGTCTATTGTGAATACAAGAGGTTAGACGAGGTGCGATGTCAGAGTGGTTTAAAATACCTTGAATGACGGAAGGCCCAGTTGTGCAATACTGCTTCGAGAAAACGACCTTGATTGTTGGGACAGTTTCGAAGAAATCTCCCTGACAAGGCCTTCGGAGTCACCGTTCTGCGGTACAGCAATCAACCAAGTGCTTTGATCAGAAGGCATTTCCGAGTCGGAGTGTCATAAATTGAATACCGTTGACTGACGGTATAGGCAATTTAGCACACAAGCACTTCTTATTTACCTCTGTTTTACTCCAAGGCTTCTGCTCTTGTAATAGTACTTTGATAGTACTCCGTGGCTATACTAGTAGCCGACTCAGAGTTTACCATTTTCGTAACCGCGGAATGGCCTTCCTCAGCAAAAAAGTCTTCCAAAGATTTCGTGCACCCCTATCTAGACTGATGTCTTCATCTCCCATGCCGTTGTTGCTATCTCCTACTCAGTTACACGACCTTTTACTCTCGAAAAACGATGTCTCGATTCTCGATGCAAGCTGGTTCATGCCCAATTCGCCCCGTAAACCTGGGAGTGAATTCCTGTCAAAAAGAATCCCTGGTGCGCTCTTCCTCGACTTGGATCAGGTGGCAAGCCCGCACGAACTCGGATTGAAGCATATGATGCCCAAGGAGCGCGTTTTCGCCGACGCGTGTGGTATGCCCGCTTGCTTGTGCGCTCCACTGGAAATATTTGTGACATCCAACGGGAAATACAGAGAATTTTGGCATTGAGCCGTCGTCTCATGTTGTCATGTACGCTCCAACAATGTTGATTATTATATATATGTGTACTGACCGATTCTTCCAGCTATGATTCGCATGGAGTCTTTTCTTCTCCTCGCGCACTCTTCATGTTCAGGGCATTTGGACACCAAAGATCCAGTGTCATCGATGGGTTCGGTTTCGTTAGTTTCCATAATATCATTTTACGTACCTTATCTCACTGCTCAGGGGTCTACCTCGTTGGGAAGCTGAGGGATTGCCTGTGGAGATGGGTCCTCCGACTGAATCGAAGAAATCACATTATCCCACCCCAACTCTCAATTCGAGCGCGATTAGAAGTGCGCATATGTCTTCCCGTGACCGTATTCCTTTCTAAGGCGTCGAGGGCAGATTACGAACAGATTGCCTCGAATTCGGCCCTGAATCCATCAACCACTTCGAATGCTGAACTCGTCCTAGATGCACGTTCTCGCGGAAGGTGAATCTAACACATTCCTAAAATAATGTCTTATTGACGCTGCTTTTACCATCGCTTTTGAAGATACCTCGGCACAGACCCTGAACCACGCCCTGGACTCTCATCAGGTCACGTTCCTCATTCTTTCTCCCTACCCTTCACCGCGTTTCTGCAGAAACATACTGCCCCTAACGCTTCTGAATACACCACGATCCTGCCCAAGCCCGATCTGCACAGGTCCTTGGTCGAAGCCGTGGGTGCCGAACGAGCCGAAGCGATCATCAAGGGACAAATTCCTGTCATTACTAGCTGTGGTAGTGGAATGACCGCTGGCGTTTTGTGGCTAGGGTTGAGGCTCCTGGGGTCTGAGAACGTTAGTCTATACGACGAGGTGAGCGCTGACTGAATAGCGATATGTTCATACTGACTATCGATAGTCTTGGACGGGATATGCTATGCGAAAATCAAGCAAAATAGAGAAATTACATTAATCCATCATCATGGTTTGTGCACTCAGACAAGAGAAGCAATGATGTCCCATTGATTGTCCGACATGAGCGTTTTCGCCACGAATGAGATTATAGGGCGCAATTGTAGGTTTGTTGGGCTAATCAATCTTTCGAAGACATCCGCAGCAATCCTTCTACGTTTGAGCCTCCTCGCTCTTATAATCCGCAGTCGTGCCCAGAGTCTCATGGCCGAACAACCCTGGCAACTAAATGAATACAGAGATGCTATTCCCGCCGATCCAAAATTGTTAGCATACTTCATATCTATTGGTTGCTGCGGTCTCCGTTGGTTTCTGCCGAATAGAACCGGCCCACAAATCTCATCGCCAAAATTGAGGCGAAACGTTTTGCGTAGCAATCCACGGTGACAAGATGCAATCCAGTGTTCAATTCTATTCGAATATCGAGACATGTTCGTCAACGTTAACTGAAACAGTGATTTGCATGCCCTTCAATTTTTGAATGGCTCATTTCCGACAAGGTTGCGCGACCCAAGTTCCGTTTGATGCGCCGTGAGTATGCAGCGCGCGGGTACTGCCTTGGCAGACCTTGTGCGACTCCACCTATAGAGGATCTCAAGGCGATAGGGTCAGAACACAGATCTAGAGAACATCTCGGGAATTTTAAAGCATTCTTCCCACCAGGTGTGCGTTTGCTGGTACTGTGTGGATTGTTATTAAGATTCTAAACCAATTCGGATGAAATCACCCACCATCACCTTCTAGACGCCGTCCTACATACCCACTGGATGCCTTCCGTTACCTCGTACCTTAAACCGACATTGCCGGTGTTCGCTTGGATGAGCAGTGGTCATCTATAAAACAGGAAACTAAATAAATACAGCATTAATACTACTTACACTGATATTACACACTTCTGGACTACACTGTACCCCTGGAATTAGAAAGAAGTATTCACAGAACCTTGGAGGACTCCTATGAATGGAGGTGGCCTCCGAGATGGCAATTTGCCCAACGCACGAGCAGCTGGAAAGACAAGAATTTAGATGAAACAACTACTAGACACAAAAGGTGACATACGTCGACCACTATATTGAACCTCCACTCGATGATGTTTTCCCCGTCGATAAATGGTTAATCTCCAACTGTTCTCATCGTCGGTCAGACCCAGTAATTTCCAAATAAGTCTCAGAGAGCGTACCTTTCAAGTAACAGAACATTGAAACCTTTCTCGGCGATGACTTGAAGGAGCTGCTGTCGCGCAAATAGTACAGCTTTTCTGAGGTCGTTGCCCTTTTTCAAATGCATCACGTCGAAGATGTATGTCCCAACGGTGTCCACATCACCTACGGACACGATGTCGAGTTCTGGTTCCCCTGGTGAGTTTGAATACTGAGAAGCAGAAACAGAAACATACCTTCGTCATCATAGTACATGGGAACAGGTTCTACTGCCTTGCTATCAACAACTTCCCAAGGTGTTTCCTTCCGTCGAAACTTGAATAGCATGATGGGGGAGAAATGAAGACGATTATGAACCAAACAAATATACGGACTATTCGACTGGCGCCTCCCCTTTCCCTGCCGTTCCCTTTATAAGTCTGATCTATCTGGCCCTGTGGCGGTGCTTCATGATTCATGAACTAAGGTGCTGACTGCGGCGGCCAAGACAGATCATGATACTGATCGCAGTAACGCTAATAGACGGAATCGGCCGCGAATCCGTGGATGGACATCGGAGGGCAGACGTGTACCCGGAACTGTATTTCAAATGTTTTAGATGACTGACTTCGGCGCTCACTCTGCTCCGGAGGTAAGTAGTACTTAACAGATTCACTCGTCACCGCAGTGGTGTTTTTTTACAGGTATCGGTTGCTGTACAATGAATGTCAATGAACTCTGGGCAGTGGTATGGATCAGGGTTGGATGAGATCAAGCCCCGCGTTGAGCGAAAGAAAGATACATTGGCTGCCTAATTAAGCTCATTGCACCAAATTCAACCGCTTACATCAATACACACAGTCATGTTCGCCTTCCTTCCGAGTCGGCACAACATGATGTACAGTTATCTTGCCGTACGTGACGTACCTCAATTGAGTTGGTCACAAGAAAGTAACGTCATGTGATTTAAATTCTGCTGAAATCACGGAACTTAGTCACTTAGTAGCTTTGCCGCTAACGCGTCACTCAACCTTCACTCACGGCAGATTTCATCCTCATCGTGACCACGCCTACATCTATAGGAGAAGGCCGCGGCGGGATGACAAGAGAATTCAGATAGATGGGTGAATTCAAGCTTACAAGCTGCGAATCCATATGATTGAGAAGCATTTTGGAAGCATTAGCTATATACTAATACTTAGCCAAAACCAAACAATTTGCGAACGAAGGTCTTATCTGCAGTATTAGTGGTACTGTGGCGCATTGCCTTTCCCTAGACTGGTGTCCTATTAATAGACAGGCAAGCTCGTCTGAAAGCGACTTCAAGTTTCCTTTTTGAATCGCTCCTTTTATGGAAGTTTCGATATATTTTTCTCGTCGTGTCTGATCTATGGCGCGACATCTGATTGTAGGACCTTCCTTTACAACTTCAGAATCTGTATATGCCTCATCAGTATGGAATCCACCCCAGAATTTGGACCAGAACCTTGACTCGTTGGACCCATCTTTGCAAACTGAGGTCTCAGAGGAGATTCGAGCTTTTTACGCCATAGCAGCTTCCGGAATGCAGCCGCAATTTAATGCCTCAGAACCACATGTCAACCTCAGAATTCATGGACTCTCTCACCCTTTCGGAAACAACAGACGGTCTCAGGCGGTGTACTAGCATGCCTTCTTGTGTCACACGGTGGACCCTGTCAACTTGGTGAGTTTCAGTTAAGGGCAGGTTGCCTGTTGCAGGACAAGAATTTGAAACTGTGGTACGAACAGGAACAGGGCAAGGGAGGACACTTGCAATGGAGATTGCGATACGAGACAGTCAAATAATTGCTGGAACATGTGTACAGGGATTGAGTATGAATACATTCAATGTTCATTCAATATTTGTAAGGCAGTCGAGCATGCTCCAGAGACGCGTCTGAGGAAGGAAATAAAATATATTCATAAAACTTATAAAAGGAAAGTGCGCTCTCTGAATCCAAACCCAGATCAGCCAGTCTCCGACTCTACTATCGTCGGACAAGCTTTTATAAGGACGGTTTCCAGTCTA
>Ga0210387_10001384_pt1 | contig 18264 bp, 18 predicted proteins | sample IncBWC7OmetaG_FD_160108 | JGI IMG/M metagenome (GOLD analysis project Ga0210387, IMG submission 160108) | Forest soil microbial communities from Barre Woods Harvard Forest LTER site, Petersham, Massachusetts, United States - Inc-BW-C-7-O ...
GAGGAGACGCAGTCTCTGCCGGAGCGGGGGTTAATGTCGCGGCCGGCGTAGCGGATGGAGAACTTGCGGGCTGTCCGCCGGAGGGTGTAGCCGGCTGCTGTTCGCATCCGGCGACAAGAAGGCTGGTCAAAGCTACGGCGACAACGAGACAATTGTTCATTCCAAAGAATACCGACGCACGAGCGGGCGGGATATTCAAGGTCAGATGCAATGGGCCGGAAATTCAAGCATTTCGCACGATCGAAGGTGCCCTGCCGAGCGTTTTAACGGGACAGATCGGTTTGGCTGAGAATTCTGAAGCCTTCACCGGCCAGGACTGACCAGCCGCATTCCTGGTCATCCAGGTGCAATGCCATTGCCGATCGACCGTGCGGCCGGATTAGAATTGGATAACAAACCTGAATATTGACCTCAGCCATGAGCAAACTTTGCAACATCCGCTTCAGATCGGTCGCGACTTCATTCATCTCGACGACCATAATTTCGGAGATGCTGTAGGCAATTTCGTGCAGGTCGAAGAGACTTTCGACGGCCTCTGGATCGCTGGCGATAATCCGGACGATGGCTGAATCGGTCGAATCCTGAGAATTCAGCGCAAGGACATGGACGTCATTTGCGTTGAGGAGTTTCACTACCTCCAGCAGCGCTCCGACCTTATTTTGGAGGAAGACGGAAAACTGTTTGACCGTCGGTCCTGAAGTTTTTTCCCTAACCCTAGGCACATCCGTTGGCATGAGGTTGGCCAGAAGATTTCATTTATAGGAGTAAATCAAGCAAAAGGTGGCGGGCTGGCCTTCCTCCAACGCCACTTTCACGTAATATAAACCACTTGCGTCAGGGCTGAAACCGGCGGCAGCCCTGGGTCCTGATTGGTACGGCATATAGCTGACCGGTTTTCCTGAATCGTCGAAGAGGGACACTTTCAGCTTGTCGAGCTTCTGTCCTGTAGACGCGGTGAACCAATAGGCATTACCGCTGTAGAGATTGACAGCGACGATTTGAGAGTGGTCCTTCGAGATCTGACCGATAAAATTGCCATCTCTAATCTTGAATCCGTCGTTTTGAAAGGCTCCGGCCAGGTCGATGACATCACTGCGAGCGGTGACCTGGTCGTCCGTTTCCGCACGGCTCGGGGACGTTAGGACGAGACAGGCGGCGAGCGCGGCTAGAATGAAGCGGGTCATTCCGGAGCTCCGATTTGTTTGGTTAGTTTTGAGGCGGCGAGATTGAGATCCTTGACCTCTCCCTCGGACGGCACGTGATCGGCGGAAAAGGAGACCATTTTTTCAATTCCGTCGAGGTCCCGACTTACATTTTGGACAAGCGGATCCTTTTGTATTTTGCCCGGAAGATTCGTCAGTTTACTTTTCAGGAAACTGACCAAGGCCGGTTGCCGCAACAGCTTGGCATCTTCTGCATTGTAATTCTGGAGTACGAGACCGGTGACAACTTCTGTTCCCCGGATCCAACCTCCGATGCTGACCAGCGTGATGAGATCGGTGTCGCGGTTCTCCTCGAGTGCCTTTTTCACTTCGTTCTGGGTCGCCTCCAATTCTTCATTCAATTGATCCCAGGCATCGTTTTCCGCAAACTGCGTAATGCTCGCGCTCCGGGCAAGGACACTCTGGGAAACGCTGAGCTTTTTGGCGAGCGCGAGAACATCTTTGCCGACATTTTTGACCTGTTGACCATCATGCGCTTCGACAGCGATATAACCGTCAGCGATCAATGTCCCGAGGTTCAGCGCCATCTGGGCGCGATCGGTCGATTTGATCGAGACGGGGGGGCGATACTGGGAAGTCCAATTTGGTTTACCTCCTTTTTCGATCGCTTTAAAAAATTCACCTGGGGTTGGGACCGTGAGGGCATCGACTGACGAGGCATTCTTCAATTCGTCGGTGGAGAGCGGTGTATCCGCGGCCGTAGTGTTGCCGGCCGATTGCTGGTCAGCCGACGCTGAGAAGACTGATAACAATGCGATTGCGCTCAATCCGAGCCATTTCCGCAATAGGGGCATATATTGGGAGTTTACCAATTGGACATGCCGTGTCCAGTCTGGCGTCTTTTAACTGCAACTGGAGGGGCAACAAATTTTAACTTGTCGAAGTGAGGTTGTCCCTCGATGGTGGGTGCTCTGATGAAGGTGCACGTCGTCGTGATGCCAAAGCAGAGCGTTTTGGATCCTCAGGGGGTCGCGGTGAGGAATGCGTTGAAGGAACTTGGCCTCGATGCGGTCGATTCCGTGCGCGTTGGCAAATTGCTGGAGCTGGAATTCAAGACACCTCCCGATGAAGCGAAGCTCGAAGAGGTGTGCCGAGATCTTCTCTCGAATCCGGTGATCGAAGATTACACGATCCGTTGCCCGTGACGGCAGAGATAAACGCATGAAGATTGCGGTAGTTCAGTTTCCTGGGTCAAACTGCGACCAGGACTGTTTACGGGCCTTGACAGACGGGATCCATGTCCAGGCCGAGTATCTTTGGCACAAAGAAACATCAGTGTCCGGCTTTCAAGCAGTCGTCTTGCCTGGTGGATTTTCCTACGGCGACTATCTCCGGTGCGGAGCAATTGCGCGGTTTTCACCGATCATGAGGGCCGTCGTCCGGGCGGCGAACGAAGGAATGCCGGTGATTGGTATTTGCAATGGCTTTCAGATCTTGTGCGAAGCGGGGTTGCTGCCCGGAGCCCTGATCCGGAATCAATCGCTGCGTTTTGTCTGTCAACCGGTCTGGTTGCGAGTTGAAACCGAGGAGACCCCATTTACTGCGAAATTAAAGGGACAAAGCGTTCTGAGGATGCCCGTCGCGCACGGGGAGGGTTGTTTCTTCACCGATCCGACAACCCTTGGCTCGCTGGAGTCGAAGAGGCAGGTCGTGTTTCGCTATGCCGACGCCTTGGGGAAGGTGACCCCGGAATCGAATCCAAACGGATCGATGCACGGTATAGCAGGCATCTGCAACGAAGCGCGCAATGTGGTGGGGATGATGCCGCATCCGGATCGCGCCTGGGATCGTAAACTTGGCAGCGAAGATGGAAAGTTGCTTTTCGGTTCGTTGGTCGAGGCCTTGGAACCTGTTATTTTCAGATAAATGGTTACTGAGATCACGCCTGAGTTAATCCGAAGGCACGGCTTAACAGTGGAAGAGTACGGACGTATCAAGGCGATCCTGGGCCGAGATCCGAATTTCACTGAATTGGGCGTTTTCTCGGTGATGTGGAGCGAGCATTGTTCGTACAAGAACACCCGGCTCGAACTCAAAAAATTGCCGACCACCGGACCGAAAGTTTTGGTGAAGGCCGGAGAAGAGAACGCGGGAGTGATCGACATTGGAGATGGTTGGGGCGTCGCCTTCAAGATGGAAAGCCACAATCATCCCAGTGCCGTCGAACCATTCCAAGGCGCTGCAACCGGCGTTGGAGGGATTATCCGCGACATTTTTACGATGGGCGCGCGCCCGGTATTCCTTCTGGACTCTTTGCGATTCGGCCCTATCCGGGGCACAACTCCGGCAGCGAAAAGCAATCGACGACTTTTTTCGGAGGTGGTGGCCGGAATTGCGCACTACGGAAATTGCGTTGGAATTCCGACGATCGGTGGCGAAATCTACTTTGATCAGTCGTATGAAGGGAATCCCCTGGTGAACGTCTTTTGCCTGGGAATTCTTCGTCATCAACAGATTGCTCGCGGGGCAGCAAAAGGTGTTGGAAATCCGGTATTTTATGTCGGGTCAGAAACCGGGCGGGATGGCTTGGCGGGAGCGTCGTTTGCGTCGCGCGATTTGACGGAGGAATCGAAACAGGATCGGCCGGCGGTCCAAGTAGGCGACCCATTCAAGGGCAAGCTCTTACTGGAAGCATGTCTCGAATTGCTGGCCAGCGGATGCGTGGCCGGCATCCAGGACATGGGGGCTGCTGGATTGACCTGTTCGACGTGCGAGACGGCGAGTCGCGGCGGCACTGGAGTAGAGATCGACTTGGCGCTGGTGCCACAGAGGGAACCGGGGATGACGCCCTATGAAATTCTCCTCAGCGAATCTCAGGAACGGATGCTGATCATCGTTGAGCGCGGTCGAGAGGCGACGGTCAAGGAGATCTTTGATAAATGGGATTTGCCATACGCCTGCGTGGGTAAAGTGACTGACGACGGTGTGATGCGGGTCTTGAATCACGGACGTGTCGAGGTGGAAATTCCCGCGGAGAAGCTCGCGAATGACGCTCCGGTCTACGAGCGCGAGGTGGTTGCAGATCCGCCCGTGCCTGAAGTACGGATCGAAGACATTCCTCCGGCCGATCTTCACGAGAGCTTGATGCGGCTCCTGGCAGAACCGACGATCGCTTCCAAGAACTGGGTCTACCGCCAATATGATCACACCGTTCGGGCAGGAACAGTGGTGCCCCCAGGGTCCGATGCGGCGGTCTTCTATGTTCGGGAAGCGGATAAATATCTTGCGGCCACCACTGATTGCAACGGTCTTTATTGCAAATTGAATCCGCGCGAGGGTGCCCGCATTGCGGTTGCGGAGGCCGCCAGGAATTTGGTCTGCTCGGGGGCGAAACCGCTGGCGGTCACGGATAACCTGAACTTTGGGAACCCATATCACCCGGCAAATTTTTGGCAGCTTCGTGAAGCGGTGGAGGGTCTGGCCGAAGCTTGCCGCAGGTTCGACACGCCTGTCACGGGAGGCAACGTCAGCTTGTATAACCAGAACCCGAACGGCGCCATCGATCCCACTCCGACGGTGGGTATGGTCGGGGTAATCGATCAAGAACGCTGGATCACGCGGCAATATTTCCGGGATGCCTCAGATGTCATCTACCTGATCGGCCCGATTGGCCACGAACTGGGTGCGAGCCAATATTTGACGATCATCCACGGCCGCAGAGAGTTTCTACCTCCGCGATTGAGCTACGACCTGGAGTTAGGGGTTCAGGCCGTCGTGCTGGCGCTGATTCAGCAGGGGCTGGTCAAGAGTGCCCACGACTGTTCAGAAGGCGGTTTTGGAGTTGCGGTGGCCGAATGTTGCATTTCCGGGGAGCGAAGAATCGGGGCTTCGGTAGATTTTGGTCATTGGCCGGAGCGCCTTGATCAGATCCTTTTCAATGAATCTCAATCGAGAGTGATCATCTCGGTCGGAGCGGAAGAGGTGGGCGCGATGGAAACAGTGTGCGCTGCCGCAGAAATCCCGTTTGGACGAGTGGGTGAAGTGGGCGGGTCCGATCTGATCATCTCAACGCAGCGAGAAACACTGCGGTGGGACGTAGCTGAACTTTACCAAGCATGGTACGCTTCGATTGAGCGTGCCATGAGTTCTCAATAAAATGTGAATACTTCCTACCAGCCACGACACGAGTGCGGTGTCTTCGCCGTCTACGGTCATCCGGATGCGGCATTGTTGACGTATTACGGATTGTTTGCGCTGCAGCATCGAGGGCAGGAGAGCGCCGGCATTGTGACCGCCGCGGGGTCCAATCAGCCGTTTAACATTCACCGAGGCATGGGCTTAGTTTCGCAGGTATTCCAGGAAAAAGATTTACAGCAACTGCGGGTAGGGACCAGAGCGATCGGTCACGTGCGGTATTCGACAAGTGGGTCCAGTACGCTGAAAAATGCGCAGCCGTTGGTTGTCGATTGCGCGCGGGGCCAATTGGCGATTGCGCACAACGGGAACCTTTTGAACGCCGCGATACTGCGCGAGGAACTGGAATCGAACGGCTCGATTTTTCAGACGACGGTGGATAGCGAGATCATTCTGCATCTTCTTGCCCGCCCAACTGGCCGCAAGAACGTACTGAGCGCTCTGCGGCTCGTGGAAGGCGCCTTCTCCCTCGTGTTAATGGGGGAACAAGAAATCATTGGCGTGCGAGATCCGTTCGGGTTTCGGCCGCTGGTGCTGGGCAGATTGGATGACGCGTTTATTCTGGCATCTGAGACCTGTGCTCTGGACCTTGTCCATGCAGATTACATTCGAGAAATTGAGCCGGGAGAAGTCGTCATCATCAATGATGACGGCATCCGGTCGGAGTGGCCGTTTAAAGAAGAGCGCAAAGCGTTTTGCATTTTCGAGTACGTTTATTTTGCGCGTCCCGACAGTCTCATCAATGACAGGAACGTGAGCAAGGCGCGGGTTGCGATGGGGATCGAACTTGCCCGGTTGCATCCGGTTGATGCAGATATTGTGGTGCCCGTTCCTGATTCAGGGAACTATGCGGCGCTCGGGTACAGCCATGAATTGAATATTCCGTATGAGCACGCGTTTGTGCGAAATCACTACATTGGACGTACATTTCTTCAGCCGACGCAGCTGATCCGCGATTTCAATGTGCGGGTGAAATTGAACCTGATCAAAGAACTGGTGAAGGGTAAGCGCGTAGTGGTCGTTGATGATTCAGTGGTCCGCGGAACTACGGCGAGAGCGCGTGTCGTGAACCTGCGCGAAGCAGGCGCGAAAGAAGTTCATCTGCGGATTAGTTGCCCGCCACACAAATTCGCATGCTATTACGGCATTGATTTTCCCGACCCGAAGAACCTGCTGGCGAATCAGTTCAAGCCTGGAGAGTTGGCCGAATACCTGGGAGTCGATTCGATCGGATATTTGGATATCGACGGCATGGTCCGGGCTACCGGGTTGCCGATGAATGAATTTTGTCTCGCTTGTTTCAACGGTCAATATCCCGTGCCGATCGATCGGGATCTGGACAAGTTCATCATTGAACGCCGCAGCGCGCGCTCACGAGCGCTGAGTGAACCCGCTGAGCATCCTGAGCTTTTTGCCGGGTTGAAATGAGAAAAGTGGAGAAGCGGAAGGCCTACGCGTCGGCCGGTGTCGATATTGATCTGGGCAATCGCGTCAAGAAAGGATTGCAGGAACGGGTTCGTACCACGTTTGGTCCAGAAGTTCTCGGGCGCATCGGCGGGTTTGGCGGGCTCTTCAGGGCGAATTTCAGAGGAATGAAAGACCCTGTTCTCGTTTCGAGTATCGATGGGGTTGGAACGAAGCTGAAAATTGCGATCGCGCTCGGCAAGCACGCGACAGTTGCCCAGGATCTCGTTCACCATTCCATCAACGATATCGCGGTGACTGGTGCGCGCCCGCTGTTTTTTCTCGACTACATCGGCGCCGAACGTCTAGACCCAGCGGTTTTCGATCAACTCATTTCCGGATTCACGAAAGCTTGCAAAGCGGGCGGGTGCGCCTTGATCGGCGGCGAGACCGCACAACTTCCAGACTTATATCATCCCGGGGAGTACGATCTTGCCGGCTGCATCGTCGGCTTGGTGGATCGGACCCGGATGCTGGACGGCAGCCGGATCGTACCATCGGACCTCCTGATTGGCTTGCCGTCGAACGGATTGCACACCAACGGGTACACCTTGGCCCGAAAGGTTTTGTTGGATAAGATGCGCCTTGATCTTCTCCAAAAGGTCGACGGTCTCGCAAAACCGCTCGGCGAGGAGCTTCTGCGAATCCATCGGAATTATCAGCCTGTCATGGCCTCGATTCTACCCGGACGTATCAAGGGCGCCGCCCATATCACAGGCGGTGGCTTAATCGATAATTTGCCGCGGATTCTGCCAGCCGCCTGCGATGCTTTGGTCGACACAACTTTGTGGAGGGTCCCGCCGATATTCCAACTCATTCAGCGGGGTGGCGATATTTCGCGAGAAGAGATGTACCAGGTCTTTAACATGGGGATTGGCATGGCGCTGGTGGTCTCGAAATCGCATGCATCCGAAGTCCTGTCACAAACGAAAGGAAAGGTGATTGGACAAATCACTGCAGGTTCTGGCAAGGTGCTTCTCGACTAAAGACTTGCCGGAAAAAGGATGTGGAAAAAGCTACTGGCCCAGGGGCGTCGGATTTGGGGGGTGAGCCTCGGCGCGGGGATTTTGGGAGCGTTCGTCCTGACGCTACGCTATGCGTTAAGACCGAGTGCGAAACCAAAGCTTCCTGACGCCATCTCGCCGGCAATTTTTGCTACCCGGATCTTTTACACGAGTCGAGGCCAAGTGGTTTATCACGAATCGGGCCAAGGCGGGCCTCTGGTTTTCGTGCATGGCGTTTATGTGGGCGCCTCTTCCTACGAATGGTCGAAGGTCTACCCGCATTTCGCGGGAACGCATCAAGTGCTGGCCGTGGACCTGCTGGGGTTCGGGGAGTCTGAGCGACCTGATGTCCCGTTGTCGGCCGCCGATCATGTCCAGGCATTGGTTGAATTCGTGCGAGCCAAATCCGGTGGAGAACGAGCTTCGATCGTTGCCAGCGGCTTGGGCGCCGGGTTTGCGACGATTTTGGCGGCGCAGCACCCCGACCTCGTCCAACGATTGATTCTCTTGATGCCGATGGGGCGGGTGGAATTCGGGCGGCGGCGCCTCCCAAAGCGCTATGGTGTGTTCTCCAGGATGCCGTTGGTAAACCGAACGTTTTATCGGCGCTATCTTTCGACGAGGATTCATATCCGTGGCTGGTTGAAGAGTTTCGGATTCGTGGACCCCGAAAAAATTTCTGAGGAAACAATCGAGGTTCTGACAAACTGCGCTCAACAATTCGGAGCCGATCGAGCGATTTTTCAGTGGATGTCGCGGCGATTTGATCTCGATCTGGAAAAGAGGCTGGCCGAATTGTCGCAACCGGTGACTTTGGTCTGGGGGGAAAACGCGGTGAATCCGCCGCTTGAATCGGGTTACCGCCTTCAGCCGGCCGCCAAACAATGCAACTTAGTTGTTTTGCCAAACACGGGACTGCTCGCGCCGCTGGAATCGCCGATGCAAGTCGCTGACGCTCTCGTCAAGGAGCTCGATCCGACAATCCACATTTTTAAAGCCGGGTGATGGCACCACGGTTCACCGTTCGGCGTTCACCGTTCACCGTTCGGCGGCGAGTATCGAAGACGAATGGGGTAAGCGGCGGGCGCCCGAACGCCGTTGGCTCAATCGTCGTTCACAGCGTAAGATCCTTCCGGATGAGCGTCCAGATCCTGATCGTCGACGGCCACAGCATTATTTTTGCCTGGCCCGAACTGCGTGCGCTCCATGATCACAAAACTGCTTCGGCCCGGAGCCGGCTGACGAAGACTTTGACGGAATACCAGGATCTGACCGGAACACACGTTGTCCTTGTGTTCGATGGGAGAGGACCCGTGATCACCCAAGAGAACGATCCGGAAGGAATTCAGGTGTTCTATTCAAATACGGGCCATACAGCGGATGACATTATCGAAAGGCTGGTCGCAAAGTATGGAACACGTTACTCGATCACAGTTGCCACCTCCGATCTTCTCGAACAACAAACGGCAATTGCGTTTGGTGGGAATTGCATCAGCGCCGAAGGTCTGCGAAAACTGGTGACCAACGCGCGAATTGACTTCGCTCGCGAATTGAAACGCCGAAATGCCCGATAGTGACTTTCCGAGAACTATTCAGGGCGCGGGAAAGGCGAGACGCCTTACTTACAGCTGCGGGCGAACCGCTCGTTTGACTACCCCTTCTATCCCAGTAAGTCCCGCCTATCTGCCGTAAGTAAGGCGTCTCGCCTTACCTTCCCGGGTTGAAACCTTGGGTTGAGTTCTCGGACCTGTCCCCAGCAAACGCCGAACTGCGCCCAGTGAACGCCGAACGCCGAACGCCAAAGCCCCATTCAATCTAAAGAAAATGATACCGCACAATCAGAAAAGAGAGGTAGGCGGTTAATTCCGCAAGAAGTGAAGCCGCGTTTGGCGGAGCCGCTTCTTCTACGAGTGAAAAAGTCAATCGAACCGTCAGGTACACCGAAGCGAAAGAGAGCGCTGGTCCGCGCATATCCAGAAGAATATGGTGGTTGATAACGCTCTTCGGGCCGCTGAAAACGGCGGCAGCGCTTGCGATGAGCCATACAATGCCCAGAATCAATAGCCAACGATGTTCCTTGGTCGGCCTAAGCAGTGGAGCGATGAAGCTGACCAGCGTGCCGAAGGTCAGTAATCGAACTGATTCCAAAAGATAAAATTGCCGAAGGATCGCGTACTTGAGGAGGATTACAAAAAGTAGACAGGCGGTTCCCGGAAGTCTCGAGACAGGACGTGCCGTAAAGTGTTTCCGGTGACCAAGGAGCAGGTCGCATAGCTGGCAGAAATCTATCTCCGGCTTGAAACCTCGTAACCAGCTAATAGCGATCAGTCCCGGAACAACGGCTACGTCCATCGGAAAGTAGAGGATCGCAAGCGGAATGTAAAAACTCATTCCGAGAAGCGCCGACAGAATCCCGATCACAGGGAGCCAGGACAGGACGGCTGCATCGATCGGATGAGAAGTCACCCGGCCGATGCGCACCGCGGTGAAATGGTGTACGGCGGAGAGGAAAGACTCCACGCAATGGTTCGGTCGTCTAAGCTGCCAATACTTCGGCTGAGGGTATCCCTCTCAATTCGTAAACGCGGAGAATCGTGTCTTCGATCACGTTATTTGGACACGAAGCGCCGGCGGTGATGCCGACGACGGTCGGACCGCTCGGGAGCCAGTTCTCAGTCACTATTTCTTTCTTTTCGTGGAGGTTGTAGTGGGTGATACGGCTTGCCGAATCGAGTTTGTTCGCGCTACGGACGAAATAGGTTGGAAGTTTGCCTTCTCCCATCTCCGCGAGGTGCGAGGTGTTGGAACTGTTGTATCCGCCAACAACGAGCAAAAGATCCATTTTTTCATGCAAAAGTCCGCTTAGTGCATCCTGGCGTTCCTGGGTCGCGCCACAGATCGTATCAAAAAAACGAAAACTCTTTGAACCGAGTTCCGGGCCGTCGCGATCGAGGATAGCAGCTCGAATTCTTCTTTGGACCTCCTCGGTCTCGCCACGGAGCATCGTCGTCTGATTGGCGACTCCCACGGCTTCGAGATGTGCGTCCGGATCGAACCCGGGAGAGTAAGCGTCTTTAAAGCGATCCAGAAATTCCTGCTTGTTGCCGCCGTGCCGGATGTAATCACAGACGTAATCAGTGTCTTTGAGTGTCAGGACGATCAGGTAATGGCCGCGCCCAAGTCCGAGCGCGCGGGAAGCTGTTGCCTTCGTTTCTTCGTGCTCAGCTTTCCCATGGATGATCGACGTAACCTGTTCGACGGCATTCTGGCGAACACGTTTCCAAACACTCATGACGTCTCCGCAGGTGGTGTCGACGATCTGGCAACCGCGATCTTGAATCTTCTTTAAGGTGATCAGATCGGTTCCGAAAGCCGGAACGATCACCACATCCTCTGCGGTAAGTTCGTCGATCTCGGCCTCGCGTCCGTTGCCGAGTAGATTTTTGATCCCCATCGCCGCGATTTGCTCGTTGACCAGGGGGTTGTGAATGATCTCACCCAAAATGAATACCCGGCTTCCGGCGAATACTTTTCTCGCCGCGTACGCAAGATCAATGGCTCGCTCGACGCCGTAACAAAAGCCGAACTGCTTTGCCAACCGCACCGTGGTGTCGCGAACGCTTAAAATTCCTCCGTTCGCGCGGATGCGTTCGACGACGACGCTGCGGTAATGTGACTCGACTTGCTGCTGCACCTTCGCCATGACATCAGGCGTCCGGAGATTGATCTTTCTCGGTTTGACAGGAGCAGGTGTAGACTCTGCGGACATGTTACAAATTAGCCAAATCTTCGGCTTTGTACGGAGTTTTATTGGTCCAACAGCAGCGGGCCGTTCGGCGGCGCGAAGACTGCGTCGGAAACCATGTAGGTTGCCGGCGGATCGGGATCGGAGTAGTCCGCAGGACGCGGTGCACTTTTTCCAATTGTCTGGTCTTCGGGCTGCGTTTGAGAGATGTAGACAGGCGTCCCGACGCGAACGAGCGCGAAAAACTTCGGCGCGGCATTGGGGTGCAGGCGAAGGCATCCGTGTGAATGTGGAATCGGCCAGACGGCGCCTTGGTGGAAACCGTAAGCCGGCTTAAATTCCACCCAATACGCCATGGGGTAGCCAACGTAATGATAACCGCCACCCGGAGAATGGTCGCTGGTCCCTGGTCGAACGTCATTGCCCCTTGCCCAAAAGCCATAGGTCATCGATCGCTTTCGCCGAATCTTGTCGGTCACATGATACGATCCGGTCGGCGTGGTGGCACCGGCTTTCCCGATCGTGGTCGGTGTGACCAGTAAGGGACGGTTCCCCTCCATTACGTAGACCATGCGGTTTTGCAGTGACACTTTTACCCGAACTTCACCGGGATTCCTTGGTTTGTAGGCAGACACTTCGTACTTCCTTGAGAGGGAAGTCGTCAGGGTTTCACAGCCAGTGAGAAAAGCGAAGGCGATCGCCGTTCCAACAAATAGGGCTCGAATGTAATAGATTCTCATACGGACGGTCAACTAGGCGTCTATTTTACTTCATCGTGAAGAATTGCAAATGAGTAAAAATAAACTCCTCGAAACGGGTTCTCTCGATGGGGCGACTAAAGACGCTCTTTGTGAAAAAAGTACCGAAATTCTGAGGGATTAAGCCTTTAGTTAAACTCTGAATGGCTAAAAGAAAGAGAAAAATGGGTGCCGCCAGATCACTGCTCGGAATTTCACTTCGGCCAGGCTCTCAGGGCTATCCCGGCGACCGTTCGCAATTGCTCGCGGGTAGCGCCGCCGGCTGCCTGGACCGACATTCCTTGATACACGGTTGCGAGATAACGAGCGAGATCGGCCGGATCGGCGTGTGGGGGCAAGTCGCCCTCCGTCTTCGCCCTATCAAGGCGCTTCCGAATTAAGGCCTCGCTCTGCGAACGGCGCAAAGCGAGTTCCAGCCGGATCGGGTCCGCTGCCGCTCCCGAAGCAAGCCCGCCCCGCACCGTCAAACACCCGGGCGGATTGTGCGGGTTAGTTACCATGTCGGCGGCCGAATGCAGCAGGCGTTCAGCGAACCGGTGCGCAGTCGGCTCGTTGATGGCGTCGAGCACAAAAGCCACGGTCTTTTCGACGTAACGATCAAGTGCTTTACGGAACAAAGTTTCCTTGTTCCCAAAAGCGGCGTAGAGGCTGGGGCGGTTAATGCCTATGGCTTTGGTCAAATCCGACAACGAGGTGCCTTCATAGCCTCTCTCCCAAAACACGCGGAGCGCTCGATCCAAGGCTCTATCGATATCGAAGGCGCGTGGACGCCCGAGTGACGCGCGAGATTCCGTTAATTCCATACCGGCAGGTACAATAATCCATTTGACATAGAAAGTCTATGTGTACATTATGTATCGATTGGTACATAAAGTTATGAAAACGACTAACTTGGAAGATTCGCGCACAACTCTGCCCCTCTCAGGCAACCAAAAAGGCCAAAAATTAAACGGAAAAATAGCTCTTATTACCGGCGGAACCACTGGCCTCGGCTTTGCCACCGCTGAACGCTTTTTAAGCGAAGGCGCTGACGTGATCATCACCGGCCGGCGACAAGCTGAACTTGATTTCGCCGTAAAACGCCTCGGCGGGAATGTCCTTGGCGTCCAAGGAGACGTCTCTAACCTGGCGGATCTGGATCGGCTCTACGCCACCATCCAAAAAGAGAAAGGGTATCTCGATATCGTTTTCGCCAACGCCGGAGGAGGAAGTTTTGCTCCGCTGGGTGCAATCACAGAGGAACATTTCGACCAGATCTTTAACATCAACGTAAAAGGGCTGCTTTTTACGGTGCAGAAAGCGCTACCGCTGTTGAAGGATGGAGGAGCGATTATTCTAAACGCTTCGATCGTAGCGTCGATTGGGATGGAAGCATTCAGTGTGTATAGCGCTACCAAAGCTGCCGTGCGTTCTTTTGCTCGTACCTGGACCACGGATTTAAAGGCGCGCAACATCCGTGTCAATGCGATCAGTCCCGGCGTGGTGCCGACCGAGGGCTACCGCGCTCTCGGCAACGAAGAAGAGCTCAAACAATTCGCGGCACAGATGGCGGCTCAAATCCCCCTCGGCCGTGTTGGTCAGCCCGACGAAATCGCTAAGGCGGTCGTCTTCCTGGCTTCAGATGACAGCAGCTTTGTGGCCGGCGCCGAGCTGGTGGTGGATGGTGGAATGATCGCGGTTTAAGCAAACAGGGCCGAGAGGAAAATGAATTGAAAGCCTTTCCGTTCATCCCAGTGTAGAGTCTACTACGGCCAGGGTGTGGTTCGTTTCGGTGTAGTTGACGCTGGTTAGTCCGAGCATCTTCTTGAGTTGAGGGGCGTCGACGACCACTGGGAGCGGTTTGGGTACTGAACCCGGTGTTGGTAACGGGAAGGCTGTCCCCCTGGCAGTGTGGAAAGTAATGTTGCCTTCCACCTTCTGCATGACCTGGTGAATGTGCCCATTTAAAACGGTCACTGACCCGAAACGCTTGACCAAGGAGAGTGCCCGCTCGGCATCGTCGGTTCCCCAACCCCATTTAGGATAGACAGCCCACAATGGAATATGCGCGAACAGGACAATCGGAGTACTGGGCGACAAGCCTTTCACGTCTTTTTCAAGCCAGTCGAGTTGTTCCTGGCCAAGAGTGCCCAGGCCGCCCTCCTGGATATTTGCCACGTTGACCAACCCGATGAAGTGGACACCTTTTTGATCGAAGCTGTACCATCCAGTCCCTATCGTATTTTTCCCAAATCGTTCCCGATATAGTGCACCGCCATCGTAGATGTCGTGCTCGCCGGGCACGTAGAATACATCCTTCGTTCTGCAGTCTTTCAGCACTTGGGCGAGCGTATCGAACTGTGCGGGATCAGAAAGATGCGTTAAATCGCCCGTGTGGAGCAGGAACTCAGGGACCTTCGGTAACGCGTTGATGTGCGTAATCGTCTCTCGAAAGGTTCCAATCACATCCGTATTTGCCGGTTTATTAAAACCGATGTGGCTGTCGCTGATCTGGACAAAGTTCAGTTCCGCCGTCGCGATTGCACTACGGTTGCTTGCTTCCTGGCCTAACACCGTGGAAGTCAACAACCCTCCGTTGATGGACCAAATAACCCCGGTTCCAGCCCAGGCCATACATTTGAGAAATCCTCGACGGTCAATACCGTCGTCGTTGGTATTCGCTTCGATGAAGTCTGACATAATGGTTTGTACTCCGCTTGATTGAGATTTGGTGTGCCGTAGCGCACCTCCTCATCAGGTACATACCGATTGAGATCAGAAATTATTCCTGCCGCACCGGAAAGCGGGATTGGGGAATAAGCTTCAACAAAAGCCGGCCGGAGGCCGTCTGGATTATCTCAACGGGCGGGAGGTAGCGGCACTCGTTTACCAACGCAGACTGCATGTTATTAGCTTGTTTATTTGGCCTTCGGCATCTGGGCGGAACACCGCCGCGGAGAGTTTCACTAAGGATGGCTATAATGTTTCGCATTTGGATCGTAACGGATGAATTCTAGGCTGGCTCCGACCTCAATGCGGAGGACCCGATAACTTTTGCAGGCTATTGCATTAAATAAAATATGCTCCGGTTCTGGGGAATAAAGTATGAGGCCTAACCAGTTTAGAATAGTAATGAATATTCTTGCATTAGGAATGGGGAATCTAGCTGGCCCGGATCTATTTATCATCCTCCTCATCGTTCTTGTTCTCTTCGGGGCGAAAAAGTTGCCTGACTTGGCGCGGAGCTTGGGGCAGAGCATGAATGAGTTCAGGAAAGCTCGCGAGGAGATTGACCGGGAGCTCCACAATACCGGAACTGAATCTGCTCGGTTGCAGCCCTGCCCGTCTACGCAGCAGGTCGCGGCGGAGCCGAGCACCCAGCAACCGATGTCCACAGCGCGGTTCCAGTAGGCGGTATTCCACGAAACGAAAAATTTTAAGTGCAGACCGACATCGCCCCAGAGGTCGGCGAATATCGCGGCCTTCAACGCCGACGCCCTTACATCCATGCACCGCCACGGAGTTCCTGGCCCGCGGCAACAAGGCAGACGACGATGGTCAAATCGGCGCTGCTCTGGGGGAATAAACGCAGACGCAAAACGGTACCTAACTATGGAGTCATCGAATGAAAATGAATGAATACATAGTTAACACGAAATGTCCGATCTATGCTAGTTTGATTAGCATTGAAGCGCTTAACTAAAGACGCGGGAATCGCAAAAAGGAGAACTTTCAATATCATGTACTCACTTGCGACAGCGCGTCGAATGCTCATGCCGCTTACTAAGCTGTTCTTACTTGCGTCTGATCTAAGCTGAGATCGGTTCAATCGTCCCGCTGGGACGTGGCTATTTTCCTCATGATTCCAGGCACTTCGTGCCTGGCTACTATCGTGCTGTCCCTCCGGGACAAAAGCCATTCGCCCATCGAGGCGCCTCACAATTATCTAGCGCTTATGCGGCAACGGTGTCACTCCGACCACTTCCTAAAACCTCGAGGGCGCTGCCGCCAATAGCTCGAGATATTGCCGCTGCCACAGGGACAGGGATCGTTGCGTCTGAATGTCTTCATGAATTCCATTCGGAGATGGATGTCCATGCTCTCAATACTTGTTCAGCGGTTTTCGGTACATTTCCCGGAAAGGATGTTCGTCCAGGAGGTTGGGTTCGATACCGCCGAACTTTTGACCGTCGTAGATCTGAATTCCGACGTAGTAGTAGAGGGGACAAATGGGCGTTCCTTGATTGAGAAGAATATCTTCCGCCCGTTGAAAAATTTGTGAGCGTTTGGTGTTGTCCGGTTCCAAAGCGGCGGCCGCCACCAAGTCATCGTAGGCTTTGCTGCTCCAACCAGTTCGATTGTTGCCACCATCGGAGACGAAACAGTCAATGAATGTATTCGGATCATTGTAGTCGCCGACCCAACTGGACCTGGCGAAATCGTAGTCGAGGCGGCTTAACGAGTTGAGCCAGACTTTCCACTCCTGTTTTTGGAGCTCGACATGAACGCCCAGGGCGTCGGCCAGCATGTTCTGGATTTCAACGGCAATATCTTCGTTCAGTTTCTTGCTGTCGTAGAGATAGGTAACCGTTGGGAATCCTTTGCCGCCTGGGTACCCGGCGTCAGCTAGAAGCTGCCGCGCCTTTTCTACATTGCGACCGAACATTTTCGGCGGTTGGTAACCGCCCGCTGTTCCCGGAGGTGTAAAAGAGTAGGCCGGAGGTTCGCCGGCTTGAGTAATCTTCTGAACGATGCGGTCGCGGTCAATCACCATCGCGAACGCCTGGCGAACACGGACGTCGTTGAACGGTTTTCTGGTTACGTTGAACCGGATAAAATAGTTTCCCAGAAAAGGGGCCGCGTGAAAATCGGGACGCGTTTTTAATTCCGGGATGAGGGATGGCGGCGTGAGGCCTTTGTCCAAAATGAGATCGGCTACCTTCGACGCATAAAAATTGTAAGCCGTGACGGAATTGTCGATCGGCAACGCGTCGATCGTATTCAGTGCCACGCGGCTGGCATCCCAGTACAACGGGTTTTTTTCCAACCGCATCCGGTAATTCAACCGCCACTCCTTCAGCAGGAATGGGCCGTTGTTTACCAGTTTGCCCGGCTTTATCCAGTCATCCCCATACTTTTCCACTGTGGGGAGATGAACCGGAAGAAGGGTGGCGAAGGAACAGAGATCGAGAAAGTAGGGAACCGGAGCCTCCAGCTCGACTTGAAAGGTTCGGTCATCGATTGCCGTGATGCCGACCGCGCCGAAATCTTTGAGCGTACCCTCGTTAAATGGTTGCGCATTTTTGATGTGGTAGAGCAGGTAGGCGTATTCTGAAGCGGTTTCTGGCAATAAAATCCGCTTCCAGGATCGGACGAAATCATTTGCCGTGACAGAATCGCCATTGCTCCATTTGGCATTGGCCCGGAGGTGGAACTGGTAGATTTTGCCGTCGCTCGAGAGATCCCAACTTTCGGCGATTCCCGGCTGCGGTTTTCCAAAACGATCGAAATGCAGGAGCCCTTCGAAGAGGGCATAGCAGAGACGGCCTTCGAGTTGACCGGTTACGACGGCGGGATCGATCGATTCCGGTTCGGCTCCATTGAGTATCACGAGATCGGCACGTTGGTCGTCCGAACCACAGCCGGCCATGAGTAAGAGGAACAGAAGGCCGATCGTTGCGCGGGTTGTCCACGGCCCGAAGTGGCAGGAAAGCATCGAAGCCCACGGTTTCCTGGTCTTTCGGGCCGCACACGCGGGTTTGAAGTAAGTTGCCGATGACACAAAAGCCAACCCAAAAGATGCCCCAATGTTGAATATTTAGATATGACCCCTAAGGGGAAGCGGAAGGCGCCGGAGAAGCTTGCCCCACACTCGGTGAAGGGCCTGGCGACGTCCCGGTTGCCGCACTCGGGGAAGGCGCAGGCGAAGATTCGGTTGCCGCACTCGGGGAAGGCGC
>Ga0210387_10001385_pt1 | contig 18249 bp, 11 predicted proteins | sample IncBWC7OmetaG_FD_160108 | JGI IMG/M metagenome (GOLD analysis project Ga0210387, IMG submission 160108) | Forest soil microbial communities from Barre Woods Harvard Forest LTER site, Petersham, Massachusetts, United States - Inc-BW-C-7-O ...
TTCGATTAGCCGCTGTGCCTTTTTGAATGCGCCTGCCGGCTCCTTCCCAAAGACCTCGACCAGTTGAATTCGAAACGCGCGATCGTCGTGCGGATTGTCTTTGGAGAAGTTAAATGACGACAGGTACTGTAAAGTGGTTCAACGGCCAGAAGGGCTTTGGCTTTATTCAGCCCAACGACGGCGGAAACGACGTTTTTGTGCACATCAGCGCGGTTGAGCGCGCTGGCCTTTCCGGTCTCAACGAAGGGCAGAAGGTCAACTTCGAGCTCAAGACCGACAAGATGCGGGGCAAGGTAAGCGCAGAGAATCTCTCGCTGGCCTGAACCGTCAGAGCCATTTCACGGATGTACTGAAATGGCGTGGCGCCCGCTCGATCCTTGGATTGGGCGGGTTTTGCTTTTGTAGAGTAGGACCCGATGGCCGACAAGAAGCCGACCGAAAAATCGCCAGAGAGCCTTGCGCGCGTCAATCGACAACGGTTGGCGGCGGAAGAGGGCGCGCGAGCGATGATCGACGTCGAGCAAAAAGCCGTCGCGGTGAGGCGTAACATGGAACGCCTTCGCGCCTTGCGGCAAGCCAGGGAAGTGGAGGAAGCAAAGACCGAAGCTTCCGCTCCCGCAGACACCAAGAAGAAGCGCAAGGTCAAGGCGAAGGCTTAAGCCCGTCGCGTCATGGCGCGCGTCTAACTTGTGGTGCAAGCCGTATCGAAAGTTTCATCGGCATGGCAACCTAACGGCAGCGGCTGCGTTTCTTTGCGGGAGTTCCATCGGAACCGCCGATCGCAGCGCCGAGACAAGCAGCGCCGAGACAAATAGTCGTCGATGAAAAAGCCGTCAGCAACCCGGGCGCCAGCAAAGCGGCTATCGCGAAAAGCCATTTTGGCGGTGGACGTCGGCGGCACCCATGTGAAGGTCATGGACAATAAACGCCTCATCAAGCGTGAGTTCGTGTCCGGGCCGCGTCTGTCAGCCAAGGAAATGGTGAAGCAGGTTAAGGGTCTCACGGCAGACTGGTCATACGACGTCATTTCGATCGGATATCCCGGACCGGTCACTCATAACAGACCCCTGGCCGAACCGCATAACCTCGGCCGTGGCTGGGTCGGATTTAATTTCGCAAAAGCTTTTGGCCGTCCGACGCAGGTGGTCAACGATGCGCTGATGCAGGCTCTCGGCAGCTACGAGGGCGGGCGAATGCTGTTCCTCGGGTTAGGTACGGGCCTGGGCTCCGCCATGATCATTGATGGCGTTCTGGAGCCGATGGAGCTCGGCCATCTGCCTTATCACAAGGGCCGGACCTTCGAGGATTATGCAGGAGCGGCCGGCCTCGAACGTCTGGGCACAAAGAAGTGGAGACAAAGGGTCGCCGACATCGTCAAGCATTTAGCGGCGGCATTGGAGCCCGACTACGTCGTTCTCGGGGGCGGAAATGCCGAAAAGCTCGGACGGCTGCCTCGCAATGCGCGACTGGGAAACAACGCCAATGCCTTCAAGGGAGGCTTCAAGCTTTGGGATGCCCGCACGGCCAAAAGGATGGCAACCGGGGCTTGATCGCGCGCTTCAATCAAGGGCAATTTATCGACAAACAGCACGCGTCGTCGCCCGGCTTTGGAAGATAACGGACCATGGCAGCACCATCCGATCAACCGAACTCGCAATCGCCCTCGAGCAGGGCAGAGGATCGGGGCGAGGCAAAGGATGAAGGCCTGACCTTCGGCGCTGTGTTCGGCGCGACCATCGGCAACATGCTCGAGTTCTACGATTTCGTGACCTACAGCTTTTTCGCAACGCAGATCGGCCACGCATTTTTCCCGGCCAAGAGCGAGTTCGGAAGCCTTATGCTTTCGCTAGCAACCTTCGGCGCCGGCTTCGTCACGAGACCGATCGGGGCCATCGTCATCGGCTCGTATTCGGACCGCGCCGGACGCCGGCCCGCGATGCTGCTCAGTTTTGCGATGATGGGCGTCGCCATCCTCGTGCTGGCCGTTACTCCTTCCTATGACACGATCGGTGTCGCGGCTCCCATCGTGGTCATCTTGGCGCGGCTGACACAGGGATTTTCGCTGGGAGGCGAGGTAGGTCCGACGACCGCCTACCTGATGGAAGCGGCCCCGGTCGCGCGTCGAGGCCTGGTGGTTTCATTGCAGCCTGTCAGCCAGCAGATCGCGGCGACGGCGGGCGCGTTGGTCGGCGAGATCCTCTCGCTGACCATGACCAGCGATGCGCTGGATACGTATGGCTGGCGTATCGCTTTTCTGCTCGGCGCCGGCACGCTGCCGTTCGGATTGTGGTTGCGCCGCCGCTTGCCCGAAACGCTGCACCGGGCTGAAACGCCGACAATCGCGGTCGAGAACAAAGAGGCCGCAAAGACGCTACGCGGCAACACCCGCCTGTTGGGTCTGGGACTCGTCATTTTGGCGAGCGGCACCATCATCACCTACGTGGCGCAATACATGACCACCTATGCGCGGCATACTCTGCACGTCGATGCCCCGCTCGCTTTCGCGGCAGCCGTGATCATTAATGGCGTCGGGATCGGCGCAGCGCTGCTGGGCGGCTGGCTTGCCGACCGAGCCGGCCGCTGGCCGATCATGGTATGGCCGCAGATCGCCGCACTCCTGCTGACTTATCCGATTTTCCTGTGGGTGGTGGAAAGCCACAATTCCGCAGCGCTTCTCGGCGGCCTCGGTCTGTTGGCGCTGATCGGCTCGATCCCCTACAGCGCGTTCTATGTCGCCCTCGTCGAAGGTTTGCCGAAGAACATCCGCGGCGGCGCTTTTGCGACCATCTACGCGGTGGCGATCGCGATCTTCGGCGGCACCGCTCAGCTCGTCGTCGCCTGGCTGACCGAGGTAACCGGCAACGCGCTGGCGCCCGCCTGGTACTTGCTGCTGGCGACGGCGGCGGGGCTCTGTGCCATGATATTCATGCCGGAAACCGCGCCCTCGAAGGTCGCCGCTTCCGGCAAACGGTAACGAACGCCGGCTCCAGATCGCACTGAGGGTGGTGAGCGGCTTTCAAGCGGACCCTACCGTCCTATCCACTTGTCAAACAGCCACGCACAGCAAAACACGATCTCGCGGCGCGATGGCGCCCGAGGTGTAGACGCAACCCCTCTTGATAGAGGGCGCAGGGAAAGCCGGATGCCCAAGCGCACCCGCAGCCTTGCGTGTAAAAATAGAAAACACGCAAGTTAGTCACCACAGGTTCGCCGGAAACGCCCGGCCTTCCCTGCGCAATGGTTTTAACGGTTTCCTTCGTGCTCTCCCTGGTGAGCCGGGCTTTTTGTCACCATCCCCGGCGTGAAGCGCCAGCTTCATCGCCGAGTTAACGCCAGCATCGGGGCGTCAGGCCCACACGACGGCGCCGTCCGCGTCGGCGGCGCTCGTCTTGCGCCGCAACCCGCGTCCACCGCATCCCGCACCCAACGTTCGTGACGATCGCGATACGCCCCTCGATACGAGGCGGGACGGCCGGAATCACTAAAGGTGTTTCTAGCAAACGGCGAAGCGAAATATTTTTGCGGAAGGGGCTGGACACGGTTCCAGCTGATTTGCCCGTCGGGCAAATTAGCTCGTATGCGCGGCGACGGTGGCATGGGGCGCGAACCGATAAATCCGTGGTAGTCGGCGGAGTCCGCCTTCGTGCGCACAACGGACTTAAGTCCGACATCGCTCCATGTCCGAAAAGGGCCAAAGCCGACCCCAAGCCCGAGGCATACGTTCGTCTCTCACCTATCGCCTCGTGGACAGAGAATGCCACGAACTGATACGGTTTCGTGAGCAAACCAGGTAATAGCTGTGAGCGACGTTTCGTTATCGTTTGGACCATTCCGGCTAAATCCTACCCGTCGAACCTTAACCCGTGACGGCAAACCACTTCGGCTTGGCAGCCGTGCGCTCGATCTCCTGATCGCGCTCGTCGAGAGCGGAGAAAACCTGTTCAGCAAGGAAGAGCTGTTGAAGCGGGTTTGGCCTGATACCTTCATTGAGGAAGCCAATCTGCGAGTCCACATCGCCGCACTGCGGAAGCTTTTGGGCGATGAAGGAAGCGGCGACCAATATATTGGAACGGTCGCAGGTCGTGGCTATTGCTTCCTGGCTCCGGTCGGTCGTCCCGATGAGAGTGCTGATGATGCGATAACCGCGCGGCCTCGGCCGGCAACAGCGGTACGATCGTTACCGGCGTCGATCACGCGTGTCATCGGCCGATCGGAAGCCGTCGCCAACATCTCCGGCCAATTGGCGCGGCGGCGTTTTGTCACGATCGTCGGTCCCGGAGGCATCGGCAAAACGACCGTGGCGCTGGCTGTCGCCGGGCATCTGGCGGATTCCTATCTCCATCCGGTGTGCTTTGTCGAACTGGCCTCGCTATCGGACGCCAAATTGATTACGGGCGCGCTGGCTTCCGTTCTCGGGCTCGCCACGTTTGGCGATCAACCGGTTTCCACGCTCGTGGCCTATCTTCAGGATAAGTCGCTGCTCATTGTACTCGACAATTGCGAGCAAGCGCTCGATGCAGTGGCAGCTCTGGCCGAAAGCCTGTTGCGCGGGGCATCCGGAGTTCATGTGCTGGCCACCAGCCGCCAGCCACTGCGCGGCGAAGGCGAATTTGTTTATCACATCACAGCACTCGCGGTACCGCCTCGGGAAAGCCGACTATCGATCTCCGAAGCGCTCGGATTTTCGGCCGTCGAGCTTTTCGCGGAGCGCGCCGCAGCTTCGCTGGATTCGTTTGAGTTGACCGACGGCAATGTCGCCACGGTAGTCGAGATCTGCCACCGACTCGATGGTATCCCGCTGGCCATCGAACTCGCCGCGGCGCGTGTCGATCTATTCGGCGTCGAGGGACTGGCGACCCGCCTCAACGATTGTTTTTCAGTGCTGACCAAGGGGCGCCGGACTGCGCTGCCCCGGCATCAGACCTTGCGCGCGACGCTGGACTGGAGTTTTGAACTCCTGTCGGACGCGGAGAAGTCAGTACTGGCGCGCCTCTCGATCCTGATCGGCGAATTTACCATGGAAACCGCGATCGCGCTGGGTGCTGGATCGGAGGATGCGCCAGCCGGCCTGGTCGATGCGATTACCAACCTGGTCGAGAAGTCTCTTATTGCTACCGATCTTGGCGGTAACGTCGTTCATTATCGCATGCTCGGCACGACCCGCGCCTATGCGATGGAAAAGCTTGTGCTGAACGGTGAGGCCGGTGGGATGGCTCGCCGCCATGCAATCCATTTCAGAGAGCTTGCGCAGAAAGCGGAAGCCGACTGGAAGACGCTGACGGCCCCTCAGTGGTCGTCGATCTATGGCCGCACCATCGACGACATGCGCCAGGCGATCGATTGGGCGTTTTCCGAGGGCGGTGAACTCGCGATCGGTCTGGACATCACCATCGCAACGGCACCGTTGTGGTTTCAGCTTTCCCTAATGGACGAATATCGCGAACGTTTGCAGAAGGCGCTGGAATGCGTCGCGAAAGATCCGGCAACCGATCTCGTCAGGGAAATGCGTCTGCGGATCGCATTGGGGCACGCCGTTTGGTATTCGGCTAACGACGCCGACCGCATGCAGGACGCCTTTACGCGGGCGCTTGAGATAGCCGAAGAGATCGATGATCGGTCGGCGCAATTGCAATCCCTTTGGGGCATGTGGGCCATGCTTCGCAGCCGTGGCGCTTACGACAGGGCGCTTCAGGTCGCCGAGAGGTATGAAGAAGTTGCCATCGGCTTTGGCGACCCGCAGTTCATATCGCTCGCGAACCGAATTCTGAGCGTCAACCATCACTATCTCGGCCATCAGGACGTGGCACTGCGCCTGGTGGCGAGCGTGCAAAGCCAGGCGGCGAAAAGCGGTTTGCAAAAGGCACGGTCCGCCAACCATGATGTTCAGCTAGATCGCGATGTCGCGATGGCGACCCTGTTGGCCCGAATTAATTGGCTGCAAGGCTTTCCGGATCAAGCCGCCGCCAGAGCGCGCGAAGCGGTCGAGGAGGCGCTGGCGACCCGGCACGTTCTTTCACTCGGCTATGCGTTATGCATGGCCGGCTGTCCGATTGCGCTATGGAACGGCGATCTTTCAGAAGGCACGCGATGTACCGGTCTGCTGCGGGAATATGCAGCCAGGAACGGCCTCTACAGCAGTTGGGGTGAGTGCTACGAGCACATTGTGGCGCTGCGCCAAGGCACCGAGAAGCATATTCTGACCGCGGCTTTTATCGAGCCGCGGATCGATGTTTCAACGATCGCACGGCTGACACAGCTCGATTTCAGTGACATCCGCACCGATGTGCCAGCGGAGAAAGAACCGCCGGAAGCGCTGTGGAGTTACCCGGAAGTCTTGCGGGTGGACGCCGAGTTTCTGCTTCACGCCGGGTCGGCAGATGCCGAAAAACGCGCCGAGAAGAAATTGCTGCAGGCGCTTGAATTGAGCCAGGCTCAAATGCTGCGATCGTTTGAACTTCGGACCGCCATCAGCCTGGCCGGGCTTTGGAGCCGGACCAAACGCGGGGCAAGGGCAAAAGACTTGCTTCAGACGACCTACGATAAGTTCACCGAAGGCTTTGCGACCAATGATCTGAAGCAGGCTCGGGATCTGCTCGAACGAATGTCGTAAGCGTCTGTATCTAATCATACGGGAACGTACCGGTATCCGCTGCCCTGGCGTTCGGCAAAGCCAACGCCGGGATAGGTCCAGTGGTAGCCGAGCAGCTTGATTCGATCGGTTGCGGCGCGCTCGATCAGTCGCGCCCGGTTGGCGACCGCAAGGTCCGGGATGGTGTCATAACCGAAACGCGATCTCGGATGTTGAAAAGAAGCGATTTCGTTGGTGGCGGCGTCCGCACTGATGATCAAGCCTTCACCTCCGGCCATTTCGAGCGAGAGATGCCCCGGCGTGTGTCCAGCCGTATCGAGCGCCCGCAATCCGGTCACGATATCATCCCCAGGCTTGAGCATGACGACGCGATCCCTGATCGCACCGAGATCGCGCTGCGCGCTTTCGGCGAATTCATGCAGGGCCGACGGCATGTTGCTGCGGTATTCCGGATCCATCCAGAAATCCCACTCGGCGGCGCCGACATAGTAAGTGGCATTGGGAAATCGCAAACCGCCGTCTGCCGTCAGTGTCCCCCAGATATGATCGGGATGGGCATGCGTAAATACAACCTTGGTGATGGTCTCCGCATCGATGCCGGACTTCACGAGGTTTGCGGAAAGGCGGCCGTCGGAAGGCTGATATTTGTCGCCCGAGCCGACGTCGACCATGATGAGATCACTCCCTTTGCGAATGATCGGAATATTGGTCTTGGACTCGACGAGACCTGCTTTCAGGTTGCCCGTCCTGGTCAGAATGTCGTTGCGTTCTTCCGGCGATCCCTCGGGCGCAACGATATCGATCGGCACGGTGATATAGCCATCGCTGACGATGGCGATCTCGAAGTCGCCCTGAACGAAACTGTGATGATCGGGCAGCCAAGCTTGTTGCATCGATTCACGCCGGGCGATCGAAAGAGCGGTCATGACACATTCCTTTCAGGTTTGGTGTGAGGTTCATGAAGGGCGCCCAACAACGCCTGGGCTACCATGACCGACGACTTCGAACCGTCGCCAACAATCAACAGCCCATCGCTGGCGCCCTTTGGATCGAGGTCGATGCCGCTCGGCAGGACGGCGACGGGCTTGCCGGCGTCGAGCAGTCTTGCAATCAGGCCGGCCGCCGGGTTGTCGCTGTTCGGCCGCCAGATGGCGCCGGGATGCCCGACGCAGAACGCGGCATCGAAATCGTCGATATAGACCTGATCCAGGCTGATGGTGTCGCTGAATTCGTCGATGGCCGCTCTGTCGCGCTTCAGGCGTTCGATCACTTCGGTGGAAATATCGCTGTCGGCGAACGCCATCGACGGCGACCCGCCATCGGGCGAGACCAACACGATTTCGACGCCGGCATCCCTGAAGACGTAATAGGGCCCGACCGCGCGTTCGAGGCGGACCACCGGATCGCCTTGGGCCGCGCCTGCGTCTTTTTCCGGAATCAGAATCATGAGAATTCTCATCTCGGTGGAAATCCCGTCTTGGTGGAGTTGATGTCTGCTTCCCCACGAGGTGGGGAAGCAGTTCGTCGCGCGCGAGCTTGTCAGGCCTTGATGAAGGCGAGCAGGTCGGCGTTGATGATGTCGGGGTGTGTCGTGGGCATGCCGTGCGGCAGTCCCTGATAGACCTTCAGCGTGCCGTGTTTGAGCAGCTTGGCGGCCAACGGACCGGCGTCGGCAAACGGCACGATCTGGTCGTCTTCGCTGTGCATGACGAGTACGGGCACCGTGATCTTCTTCAGATCCTCGGTGTGATCCGTTTCCGAGAACACCTTGATGCAATCGTAATGGGCCTTGGTGCCACCCATCATTCCCTGACGCCACCAATTGTTGATGATGCCTTGCGAAACCTTGGCGTCGGGCCGGTTGAAGCCGTAGAACGGGCCGGCCGCGACATCGATGTATAATTGCGCCCGATTGGCAACGAGGCCGTTGCGGTACCCGTCGAACACCTCGATCGGCGTGCCGCCGGGGTTCTTTTCCGATTTCACCATGACCGGCGGGATCGCGCTGATGATGGCGGCCTTGGCGACCCGGCCGCGGGCGTGCTGGGCCACGTAGCGAATGACTTCGCCGCCGCCGGTCGAATGGCCGATGTGAATTGCGTTCATCAGGTCGAGCTTTTCCGTCAACTCGGCGACGTCGGCGGCATAGGTGTCCATGTCGTTACCAAGGTACGTTTGGGTAGAGCGTCCGTGCCCGCGCCGGTCATGGGCGATGACCCGGTATCCCTTCGACAGGAAGAACATCATCTGATTATCCCAGTCGTCGGCGCTGAGCGGCCAGCCATGATGGAAGACAATCGGCTGGCCCTTGCCCCAGTCCTTGTAGAAGATCTCGGTGCCATCCTTTGTGGTGATTGTGCTCATTTGAGTTCTCGCTTTGCTGGAGGGAGGATGCGTTTGAAGGCGAAGTGCAGCGCCCAAAGCATGGGTCGCATCCCGCGGAAGCGCCAATAAAGGTTTGAAAATAGTTGTAAGGAGCCGACCACTGCAAAGGCTGCGAGCGCCATGGCTCGCGCTGCGGAGGGCACAGCTGAGCCCGGAAAGCAAGCTATGTCAGCCAAAAACGACGGCTATCTCTTGCGCCATTGAGCCGGTAAGTTCGCGATTTATAATAGCAATTGAGTGCCAGTGGAGATTAGGCAACACTGCCCGCGATGACCGATTTTGCATGGGTCGATACTGGTGGCGAACGCCGAACTCTCCAGCCGCTGTGGGATGACGGCGAGCGCCTTTATTGCAGAACGTGGCGGAACAACGCGCAAGGTGTTCAGCAGGCACTGATGGCGGTGTTGCCCGCTACCGAACATCCTGCTCCCGCCACCTTCAGTCGGCTAGCCCACGAATTCGCGCTCAAAGACTATCTGGACGGTGCCTGGGCGGCGCGACCGCTCGAGCTCGTGCGCAGTCACGGTCGAACTCTGCTCCTGCTTGAGTCCCAAAGTACCAGCACGCTGGATTCGTTGCTTGGCGAACCCCTGGAGTTGGGAACGTTTCTGCGGCTGGCCTCGGCGATCACTCACGCTCTCGGCCGGTTACATGAGCGCGGTCTGGTCCACAAAGACATAAAACCCGCCAACATTCTTCTCGACCCCGTCACCGAGCAAGTCTGGTTGACCGGTTTCGGCATCGCCTCTCGACTGCCTCGCGAGCGCCAGGCGCCGGGGTCTCCCGAGACCATCGCCGGCACGCTCGCCTACATGGCGCCCGAACAGACCGGACGCATGAACCGGTCGGTTGATTCCCGCAGCGACCTCTACGCCCTTGGCGTCACCTTTTATCAGATGCTGATAGGAGAGCTGCCATTCACCGCGTCTGATCCCATGGAATGGGTCCATTGCCACATCGCCAGGACGCCGATACCGCCGCACGAGCGGTTCGCCAACATCCCGGCACCGATCTCCCGGATCGTCATGAAGCTCGTCGCCAAGACTGCCGAGGAGCGCTACCAGACCGCGGCCGGCGTCGAGCGTGATCTTCGACGGTGCCGCACGGAATGGGAAATCGCGGGCCGGATCGGCGACTTTCCGCTCGCGGAACACGACGCGCCGGATCGGCTTCTGATTCCCGAGAAACTATACGGCCGCTCGCGTGAGGTCGCCGCGCTCGTCAGCTCATTCAATCAAGTCGTCGCGACTGGCATGCCGGAACTTGTCCTCGTCTCCGGATATTCCGGCGTCGGCAAGTCCTCGGTCGTGAATGAGCTCCACAAGGCCTTGGTTGCGCCGCGCGGCCTCTTTGCCTCCGGCAAATTCGATCAGTACAAGCGCGACATCCCGTACGCCACGGTGGCGCAAGCCTTTCAAAGTCTCGTCCGGCAGATTTTGAGCAAGAGCGAAGCCGAGCTTCAAGCCTGGCGGGACGCGCTTCGTGAGGCCCTTGGCCCAAACGGACTGCTGATTGTCGACCTCATCCCCGAGCTTGAACTCGTCATCGGCAAACAGCCGCCGGTGTTCGACCTGTCGCCGCAAGATGCGCAGCGCCGCTTCCAGACGGCGCTACGGCGATTCATCGCCGTCTTTGCGCGTCCGGAACATCCGCTGACGCTCTTCCTCGACGATTTGCAATGGCTCGACGCCGCCACGCTCGATCTGCTCGAAGATCTTCTCGTCCAACGGGATATCAGGCATTTGCTGCTGATCGGCGCCTATCGCGACAACGAGGTCGACGCAACGCACCCGCTGATGCGCAAGCTCAATGCGATTCGTCGAGCAGGCGCGACGGTACAGGATATCGTGTTGGCGCCTTTGAGCTCTGACGACCTCACGCCGTTGATCTCGGATTCCTTACGCTGTCGGACCGAACCCGCAGTGCCGCTCGTCAGGTTGGTGTACGAAAAGACCGGCGGCAATCCATTTTTTGCCATTCAGTTTCTGTCCGCGCTCGAGGATGAAGCGCTGCTGGTCTTCGATGACGCAGATACGCGATGGATTTACGACCTCGGTCGCATCCAGGCCAAACACCATACCGACAACGTCGCCGATCTCATGGTCGGCAAGCTCAATCGCCTCGCGGGTGAAACGCAAGCGGCACTTCGCCAGCTTGCCTGCGTCGGCGCCCGTGCTGCGTTCGCCCTGCTCGGAGCGGTCTGCCAGACATCGCAGGAAGAGCTTCACGAAAGCCTCTGGGAAGCTGTTCGATCCGGACTCGTGCTGCGCTCGGAGAACGCCTATGCGTTCCAGCATGACCGTGTCCAGGAGGCCGCCTATTCGCTCATTCCCGAGGACACACGCGCCGAAGCCCATCTGCGGGCCGGCCGATTGCTTTTGGCGCATACGCCACCCAAAAAACGCGATGAGATCATTTTCGATATCGTCAATCAGCTTAACCGTGGCGCCGAACTCATCACGTCAGAGAGTGAGCGCTTCGAGCTGGCTGAACTCAATCTCGCCGCAGGCAAGCGGGCCAAGGCTTCCGCTGCTTACGCCTCCGCGCTCCAGTATTTCGTGGCAGGCGAAATACTTTTGACAGATGAATGTTGGGTTCGTCGCCACGAACTCATCTTCCAGTTGGAATTGAATCGCGCCGAATGCGAATTCTTGACCGGCCAATTATCCGTCGCGGACCACCGGCTGGATGCATTGTCGAGTCGCGCCGCGACAATCGTCGAACAGGCCAGTGTCGTGTGCTTGCACGCGGATCTCTGCACACTCTTGGATCGCAGTGACCGCGCCGTCGCCGTGTGTCTCAGCTACCTCAGGCAAGTTGGTATCGATTGGTCGCCTCATCCGAAAGATGAGGAAGCGCGAGACGAATACGGGCACGTGCGCTCCCTGCTGGGGGCCCGCACCATCGAGGCTCTCGTCGACTCACCGTTGATGCAGGACCCCGAGTCCCTCGCGACCATCGAGGTTCTGAGCAAGCTCATGGTGCCAGCCCAGTTTACCGATGCAAACCTGACTTGGCTGACGAGCTGCAAGGCCGTCAGTCTGAGCCTCGAGCGCGGCAATTGCGACGCATCATGTTTTGCCTACGTCACGCTCGGGAGCCAGACCGGACCACGCTTCAATGACTACGCTGCCGGATTTCGTTTCGCCAAAGTCGGCTACGAGCTCGTTGAACGGCGGGGGCTCAAACGGTTCGAAGCGGGGACGTCTCTTCGCTTTGCAGCCGTCGCGGCCTGGATGAAACACGTGCGAGATTGCCGTGATCCGCTGCGCCGCGCTTTTGAAACAGCAAGCCGGATCGGGGACCTCACAATTGGAGCCTACGCGTGCAACCGTCTGAACACGATATTTCTGTTCGCCGGCGAGCCGCTACCTGAGGCGGAGACCGAAGCCCAACATGCGCTGGCGTTTGCGGAGAACGCGAGGTTCGGACTTGTCATCGCTATCGTCACCGGGCAGCTGGCGTTGGTTCGAATGCTCCGCGGAATGACGCTGAAATTCGGTTGCTTTGACGACGAGCGCGTCGATGAGCCGGACCTCGAATCCCATCTGTCGAGCAGCCCGGCCCTGACCTTCGCTGCGTTCTGTTACTGGGTCCGGAAATTGCAGGCGCGCTACCTTGCGGGCGATTATGCGGCGGCCATGGACGCCGCCTCGAAGGTACAGCCGCTGCTCTGGACCTCATCGTACTTGTTGGAGGAAGCCGAATATCACTTCTACAGCGCGCTCTCCCACGCGGCTTCCTACGAACTCGCCGAACCTTACGAGCGCCAGCGGCATCTGGACGCTTTGGCCTCGCATCATCAGAAATTGCAGATTTGGACAGACAACTGTCCGGAGAATTTCGAGAACCGTGCCGCTCTGGTCGGCGCCGAGCTCGCCCGTTTGGATGGCCGGACGCTCGATGCCGAGCGCCTCTACGAGCAGGCCATCCGCTCATCACGCGCAAACGGTTTCGTCCACAACGAGGCCATCGCCTATGAGCGCGCTTCCGCTTTCTACCGGGATCGCGGGTTGGATGAATTCGCTGATCTTTATTTGCGCAACGCCCGCTACGGATACTTGCGTTGGGGAGCTGACGGCAAGGTACGGCAACTTGAGGCGCGCTATCCGCAACTGCTCATGGCCGATCCGCGCCGCGGGACGAGCGAGGCGACGCCGCCCGGTCAACAGCTCGACGTCACCGCCGTAGTCAGGGCGTCACAGGCGCTGTCGAGCGAGATGCTGCTGCCTCGCTTGATCGAGCGGCTCATGACCATCGCCCTGCAAAATGCGGGCGCCGATCGCGGCCTGCTGATTCTGCCTCAAGAGAATGATTACCGCATTGAGGCGGAGGCACGGGCGGATGGAGAGCAAATCGTCCTGTATTATGGCGCCGCCGCCGGTCGCGCCGTTCCCGAAGCCATCATCCGCTACGTCATGAGGACGCAAGAGAGCGTGATCCTTGACGATGCGGCCAAGCCAAATCTGTTTTCCGATGATCCGTATTTGGGGCACAAGCGCCAGCGATCAATTCTTTGTCTTCCGCTCATGCGCCAGGGGGCGCTGGTCGGCTTGCTCTACCTGGAGAACGCACTGGCGTCATACGTCTTCACACCGGATCGCGCGAAGCTGCTTGAGCTTTTGGCGGCGCAAGCCGCGATCTCGCTGGAAAACGCGCGCCTTTATAGCGATCTTCAAGAACGGGAATCGAAAGTCAGACGCCTGATCGAATCGAATATTATCGGGATATGCGTCTACAGCCGTCTCGACCGTCGCATCCTGGAGGCCAACGACGCTTTTCTCGGCATGCTCGGATATGGCCGCGATGATTTTGTTTCGGGCGGCCTAATATTCAGCAGTTTGTCACCTCCTGAATGGGCCGAAGACGACCAACGGCGCCTGGCAGAGTTGGCTTCTACCGGAACCTGGAAACCGAGCGAGAAGGAGTTCTTTCGGAAAGACGGCAGCCGCGTGCCGGTGCTTATCGGTTCGACGACCTTTGACGAAGGCCGGGGCCAAGGCGTTGCCTTCGTCGTCGACCTGACTGAACGCAAGCGCGCCGAAGCGGAACTAGCCCATGCTAACCGCGTCGCGACCATGGGCCAACTCTCGGCCTCCATTGCCCATGAAGTCAACCAACCCATCGCCGCCACGCTGATGAATGCTGGCACCGCAGCGCGCTGGCTCGCGCGCCAACCGCCAAATCTGGAAGAGGCCAGACAGGCGATCGGCCATATCATCAGCGACAGCAAGCGGGCCGCCGACATCGTGAGCCGGATTCGCGATTTCTCCAAAAAGGCGCCGGCTCAGCAGGGAAGCCTGGAGATAAACGAAGCCATTTTGGAGATCATGAGCTTAACCCGTGTCGCAACGTCAGAGCATGGCGTTCTGGCGAAGATGCAACTGTCAGAAGGGCTGCCGCACGTTTTTGGGGACAGGGTTCAATTGCAGCAGGTGATCCTTAACCTGATCATGAACGCCATTGAAGCGATGAGCGAGGTCACCGAGGGATCACGCGAGTTGCTGATCAGCACCGGCAGGATCAAACCGGACGGCGTGCTTGTTGCTGTCAGCGATTCCGGCCCCGGCTTGCCTCACGCCGATCCCGAGCGTCTCTTTGAAGCGTTCTACACGACCAAGGCCAGTGGCTTGGGGATGGGGTTGTCGATCTGCCGCTCGATCATCCAGAACCATGGCGGGCGGCTCTGGGCGGCGCCAAACGAACCTCGCGGCGCGGTCTTTTCCATCCTGCTGCCGGCCGATCAAGTGGCTGCATCGTTGGTTGACATAACACCTTAGCGTTATTGCGGATAGGTTTGCATCGCGTCAGGGGTTCGTGTTCGCGACTGCCGCTTCGACGCAGGATGCAACTCAGAGGAACGGCCATGCGCCTTTCACGCCGACGGTTTATGACTCTCACCGGTGGATTTGCTGCTCTACCGAGCTTTTCTCATCTGGCATCGGCGCAAACTTATCCGAGCCGGCCAGTCCGCATTATTGTAGGCTATGGTCCCGGTGGCGTGGCTGACATACTTGCACGTCTCTTGGGCCAAGCTCTGTCAGAACGCCTCGGCCAACCGTTTATTGTTGAGAACAGGCCCGGCGCGTCAACTAATCTGGCTACTGAAGCGGTCGTTCGTGCGCCGGCAGACGGCTACACGCTTCTTCTGGTGAACTTAACGAACGCGCTTAATACCACTCTCTACCAAGATCTCAGATTCGACTTCACCACTGACATTTCGCCCGTTGCGGGCATCGCTCAAGCACCCCTGGTCATGGCAGTGAACCCTTCGTTTCCAGCCAAAACCGTTCCTGAGTTCATCGCTTACGCCAAAGCTAATCCCGGCAAGGTTACCGTTGCCATCGCCGGCGTTGGGTCTCCGCCGCATATCGCGGAAGAGCTGTTCAAGATTATGGCGGGAGTGCAATTGTATGAAGTACCCTACAGCGCTGGGTCAGCGCCGGCGCTGGCTGACCTGATGGCGGGCCGGTTGGACGTAACCTTCGACCCGCTTCTTTCGTCGATCGAATATATCAGGAGCGGAAAACTTCGCGCATTAGCCGTGACGACAGCGACCCGGGCCGAGATGCTGCCGAACGTCCCGGCGGTTGCGAATTCCTCCCGGATTATGAAGCAAACACTTGGGTTGGCATCGGAGCGCCGAAGAACACACCGACCGAAATTATTGATCGTCTAAACAAAGAGATTAACGCGGCCCTTGCCGATCCGCAGATGAAGTCCCGTCTTGCCGATCTTGGCGCCTCCACGTTTGCAACTCCGGCGGCGGAATTCCGAACGTTCATCGCGAAGGATACCGACAAATGGGCGAAAGTGATCCGTACTGCCGGCATCAAACTAAACTGATGCAAGTCCGGACGCGCGCTCTGGCGCAACCGGTTGGCACCTGACGGTCCTAATGCCCGCCGCCCGCAGCCGCTCCGCCTTTCGGTTTGCCCGTGAGCAGGATGGCGATACCGGAAAGTACCAGCACGACGCCAACCACCGCAAAGGCATCGCTGAAACCCATCACCAGCGCCTGCCGCTTGACGATATTGCCGAGCGAGATGATCGCCTGCTGATGTGCGGTGGCCGGATCGCTGACGCCGTGGGCGAGGAAGAAGTTGGTCATCTGATCGATCCGGGTGCGGACTTCCTCGCGGCCAAGATGGACTGACTGGCCGATGATGTTGGAGTGGAACTGCTCGCGCTTGGTCACGATGGTGGCGAGCAGGGCGGTACCAATGGCGCCGCCGAGGTTGCGCATCATGTTGGAGATGCCCGAAGCAGCCGCCGCATCCTGCGGCGCCACGCTGCCGAGTGAGATCGCGCTGAGAGGCGCAAGCGTCAGCGCCTGGCCGATCGCGCGGATGATGTTGGGCACGAACAGCTGGTCGCCGGAATAATCGAGCGACATCTCGATATTCATGAAGGCGCTCAGTGCAAACAGAGCTAAGCCTGCAGACGCGATGTAACGAATGTCGAATCGCTGCATCAGCTTCGGCACCAGCGGGATCAGCAGGAGTTGCGGCAGGCCGGTCCAGGCCAACACGGTGCCGATCTGCTCGGCGTTGTAACCCTGCACCTGGCCGAGATAGGCCGGCAGCAGATAGACCGTTCCGAACAGCGCAAAGCCAAGGAAAATGGAGGAGATCGTGCCCAGGCCGAAGCTGCGCTGGGTCAGCAGCCGCAGGCGGAGCAGCGGCTTCTCGACGATGAGTTCATTGGCGATGAATAACGCAAGACTAACCGCCGCGACAATGGCGAGCTTCACGATGAAGGGCGAGCCGAACCAGTCGTCCTTGTTGCCTTCCTCCAGCACGGCTTGCAACGAGGCCAGCCCGACCGCCATGGTGACAATGCCGAACCAGTCGCCTTCGGCCAGAAGGCCCAGCTGCATCGGCTCGCGCTCCAGCGTGAAATAGAGCGTCGTCACCATGACGATGGTCGGGATCACGTTGACGTAGAAGATGGTCTGCCAGCCGTAATTTTCGGTGAGGTAGCCGCCGATGGTCGGGCCGATCGCCGGCGCAAAGGTCACGGCGAGCGCGAACATCGCCAGTCCAATCGACTGTTGGGGTTTCGGCAGCTTGGTGAAGACCAGTGTGAAGGCCATCGGGATCAGCACGCCGCCGAAAAAGCCCTGGAAGCCGCGCATCGCGATCATCGAGGGCAGATCATGGGTGAACGAACAGGCCACCGAGAACACCGCAAACAGCGTAGCAAAGGAAAGGATGATGTTGCGGTAGGAAAATGTCCGGCTGAGATAGTCGGTCAGCGGGATCACCACGATCTCGCCGATCAGGTAAGACGTCGAGATCCAGGACCCGTTGTCGACGCCGGTGCCGATGCCCCCCTCGATATTGAGCAGCGAGGCGTTGGTGATCTGGATGTTCAGGATCGCCATGAACGCGCCGATCATGGCGGCGGTCACGGAAATCCAAACCGTAGCGCTCGCGCGGTCGGGAGCCACCGGCGTCATAGCCACGGCGAGGTTGCGGCGAGGAGCAGGGCGGGGAGAGGTCGAGAGTGCAAGGTCTGACATGACATCACCTTTGGTCTCTGTTTTCGGCGTCGTCTCTCTGGTGTCACTCTAGCGTCACTTCTGCGATCCAAGCAGGGCAACGCTCGTGTGTGCGCCGATGGGCGGCGCACTCACCGACACCGGCTCGTGTTTCTGCGTCTGGATGGTCGGGATCACCGACATGCCCGGGCGTAGTTCGACGCTTGAGGAATCCAGCATGATCTTGACGGGAATGCGCTGCACCACCTTGGTGAAGTTGCCGGTGGCGTTGTCCGGCGGCAGCAGTGCAAACTCCTGGCCGCTGGCGGGCGCCAGGCTATCGACATGGCCGTGCACGGGCCTGCCGGGGAACATGTCGACATCGATGTCGACGGCCTGACCGGCCTGCACGTTGGTGAGCTGCGTCTCCTTGAAGTTCGCGATCACATAGGCGCCGCTGGCGGGCACCACCGACATCAATTGCGTTCCGGCCTGCACATATTGGCCGGCGCGTAGTGTCCTGTTTCCAACCACGCCATCGATCGGGGCGATGATCGTGGCATAAGACAGGTTGAGTTCAGCCTGGTGCTGCAAGGCGTTGGCGCGCGCGGCAGCGGCGACGGCCTGTGCGATCTCGGCCTTGAGCAATTCGACCTGCTTTGAGGCCGAGGCGAGGTTCGCCTTGTCGCGTTCGATCGCGGCCAACGCGCCGGCATTACGCGATTGGGCGTTCTGCGCGTTCTGCACGCTGCCGTAGCCGGTGGCGGCGAGATCGGTATAGCGCTTGTTCTCT
>Ga0210387_10001386_pt1 | contig 18249 bp, 14 predicted proteins | sample IncBWC7OmetaG_FD_160108 | JGI IMG/M metagenome (GOLD analysis project Ga0210387, IMG submission 160108) | Forest soil microbial communities from Barre Woods Harvard Forest LTER site, Petersham, Massachusetts, United States - Inc-BW-C-7-O ...
CGCTCCAGGTCAGGCCGCGACTCTGGGGCGCACGTTCGCGCGGTCGGCGGGAGCCCCGGCGACGCGCTGGTAAACGTCGAGGATCCGGTCCCCCACCCGCTCCCAGTCGAAGGCGTCGGCGATGGTCCGCCCGCGCGCGATGCGATCGCCCTGGTCCTGCTGAAGGGTTTCGATCACGGCGTCGGCGAAGGCCGCCGTGCTGTTGTCCTTGGCCATGACCACATTCACCCAGTGCTCGCCGGCCCGATCCGCGCCCAGCGCCGGGAGCGCCACCACGGGCAGGCCCGCCGCAAAGGCCTCCAGCACCATGATGGAGAATCCCACCGCCCGGGCAGGCAAGAGGAACAACGACGACGAGGCGAGCAGCTCCGGGCGTTGATCGTAGACCGCGCCCAGAAATTCGACGCGCTGCCGGAGCTCGGCCGGCACCTGCGCCTCCAGCGCCGGTCGCATGGGACCGTCCCCCGCCATGAGCAGGCGCACGTCGGGGATCGACTGCGCAATCTTGGTGAACGACGCGATCGCCACCTCCGGTCCATTGCGCTCCTCGAGCCGGCCGAGGTAGACGAGGTTTCGCGCTCCGGGGCGAAGATATCGGGAGCTGGGATCCGCGCGCCAATACGCCCCATCGATACCATTGGGAATGATCGTCGATTGGAAGTTGGCATAACGACCCATTGATTGCGCGGTCGCTTCGGAGACGGCAATGACCGCGGCGGCCCGACGAAAAACCCATCGGTAGTAGGGCGCGATGCGGTGTCGCCAGGGCGCATCGGGAAAGCTGGCGTTGTGCAGGGTCAACACCTTGGGCCCGCGAAACATCGCCAGTCCCAGCATGGCCAACCCCACGTCACACGGTCCGTGGATGTTGAGGAGGTCGAACCGTCCCCGGCGCAGGGCGCGGTGGAAATTGTAGGCGATGAGGGGACCGATGGTCGCCTGGCAGATGGTTCCGCCGGTGCGGTAGGTGTGGGCACGCCCGACGCGAACCACGCCGCGCTCGGCGTCGTCGGGGCCCGGCACAGCCGCGGTGGTCGGCCGGCCCGTCAGGATCGTCACCTCTACACCTCGCCGGTAAAGGAGGTTCCGCAGGTGTAGGACGTGCTCCTGAATACCTCCCAGGGTAGGGTAGTAGCTCTCGGCTACGATACCGACGCGGAGAGGACGCATAACAGCCCTAGCGGCTTACCTTAGCGGTGGGTGGCGGTCAAGCCCGGGAAACGCTTGAGATTCGCGTCATTGGAGGTTTCCGGAAAGAGTCAGTTTCCGGATATTATCGCGCATAGATCTCGAGCTCGCCGGCCGCAAAGACCCGATGGTAGACCGCGGGAATCATTGGCCGGGCCTCGGGCGGCATGGCCCAGGTCAGCAGGTGACTGAAGCGGGGGGTCGCCTCCTGCCAGAAGCCGGCCCACAGCGCGCGCCAGGCGGCGGTACAGGCAGCGTCGACCGGGGCCTGGCCGAGCGCCTTGCACACCCCGGCGGGCGTTCCGAACTGGACGGCGAAGCTGTCGAGCGCGGGCGGGATCAGCTTGCGCGGCGGAAAGTCCCGATACGTGATCGGGTAGGAGCGCTCCACCCCGAACACCAGCGGCGCAGAGGTATCCTTGGCCACCGTGTAGTAACCCCAAGCATGCGAGAGGCTGGCGGTGAAAAAGCTGGTCTTGCCGTGCTCGAACGTGAGCGGAAGCAAGGTGGCGCCTTCGGGCACCGCCTCGATTCCGGCGGTGAATTCCGCCCGGTCGCGGTCCAGCCTCACATAATCGATGCCCTGGACGGCTGAGAAAGAGAGAGCGCAGGCGGCGAGCAGGATCGCCACCGGCCGCGGCACGGTGGTCGGAAGCCGCAATCCCAGCCCAGCCCACAAGAACGGCACCAATCGGGTATTGAGGTAATTCCAATTGCTGAGCATTTCGGGCAAACAGACGTAGGCCACGGTCAGAACCGCCATCGCCGCCGCGGACAAGAAGGGGCGCGTCGCTCGACGCCGCGGCCAGGTAAAAACCGGAAGCAGCAACGCCGGGACGATGGTCATGCCGCCCCAGCGGGTGAAAGCCCCCGAGACGTCGAGCCAGAGGTGCTTCACGATCTGCCAGGGGGTGAGATATCTGTAGGTGGCGGCGGCGGCCGAGGAATGCTCGGCCTTGACCAGGTGCTGCTGCGCCGCCACCAGCGAGAGGAGCCCCGCCGGGACCAGCGGCAACAGAAGCGCGACGCCGGCGTCGAGGCGTTCTTGCCAGGTGCCGCGGGTGGCGACGTGCACGGCGACGAGCGTGCCCACCACCGCGAGCGGGAACGGGTGCGCGTACCAGACCACGCTGGAAAGGGCGGCGATGCCGAGGGCGCGCGCGAGCGTCGGGTGCGCCCGTTGGCGATCGAGCACGGTCAGGAGAATCAGCGAGAGCGCGAAGGCGAACGTGAAGTTCAGGAACCCCATCGAGACGCTGAAGCTGTGCACCAGCGGCCAGAGGAAGAGCATCGCCACCAGCAGGGCGCGCCGGCCAGCGAAGTGAAGAACGAAGAGGGGGAGGGCCAGCGCGTTCGCGGCCAGGACGATGGCGGTGAAGGCGCGCGCAGCTCCGAAGAGGCCATGGCCGCCCATCAGGTAGAACCAGAGCGTGAGCAGGCAGTTCGATTTGAAGAGACCGTTGAAGACGAATTGAGGATAGAGGTCGGGATGCGCCACGATGTGCGCGGTGGCCACGTGATTGGGGAGGTCCTGAAAAGGCGGCAGCGGCACCAGCAGCAACGGCCAGGCGGCCAGGGCGAACAGCACCGCTGCGACGAGCAGGGTGAGGCGGGTGTCGGAGAGAGCGGCGAGGCCTGCCGCCAGAGGGTGTGGCACCGGCTGAGCGGGCGCTGCGGAGGGCGCCCGAGGACTGTCGTTCACGGGCGGCAGTGTACCTCGGCTCGTCACGCGGTCACCGTCGGAGTGAGGCCCGGACCGCCGTGCTCGACGGACCTTCCTGAGATAACCTGCCTCTCCGCCCTTCGCCAGACTCAGCCGAGATGTCCCAAGACGATCGTGAGCGACTGCGTGAGCAGCTCGACCAGAGACAGCCGAGCGTTGCGCCGGAGCCGGGGCGCGACGTCTCGGTCCCGTTCGTCCTGCTGGCCACCGTCGCCTTCTTCGTCGCGCGCCTCCCCTTGATCCCCCGCCGGGTCTTCGACCCTGACGAGTTCGAGCACTCCCACGCGGCCTGGAGCGTGTTCAAGGGCCTCCTTCCGTACCGGGACTTCTTCGAGCATCACACCCCCTGGTACTACTTCGCGCTGTCGCCCTGGTTCCGTTGTTTTGCGGTCGACCAGTCCTATGAATCGGCCCGGCGTTTTCTGCTTTTCGGCCGGCTGCTCTCGCTGGTGCTGGCCGCGCTGTCGGTCGTCCTCGTCATGGCCGTCGGACGCCTCGCTGCCAATCGAAGAGTGGGCCTCCTGGCCGGGCTGTTTGTGGCGGCGCAGCCGGTCTTCGTCCAGAAGACCCTGGAGATCCGTCCCGATGTGCCCGCCTTTCTGTTCTTGGTGGGTGCGCTGTGGCTCCTGCTGCGCGGCCTACTTGAGGAGAAGGACGCAGCAACGCCGACGCTGCGCTGGTTCCTGGGCGGCGGGCTCTGCCTGGGGGCCGCCATCATGTGCACACAGAAGATGCTCTTCGTTCTTCCGGGTGCGTTCCTGGGGCTCGGGCTCTGGGCGTTGGCGGGCGGCCGGCGAGGGTTGCTCGCCCGGACGCTCGCGGTGCTGGTGGCTGGCGTGGGCGTCGCCGTTCCAGCGCTGTTCACCTGGATCGGATTCGCCGTTCGCGGCGGCGGCAGACAATTCATCTACGACAACTTCTTCCTCAACGCGCGGTTTCAGCTGCGTTCGTTCAGGGGCGTGCAGATCACGCTCAAGACCAGCTGGCCCATTCTGGTCCTCGCTCTCCTGGGCGCCGCCGTCTCGATGTCCCGCTTCGCTCGCGCCCAGCAGCGTCGATATGGGGACGTTCTGCTGCTCTGTACCTTGGGCGGCCTCATCGCTGGAATTGCGGTGGTCCCCGTGGTGTACGAACAGTATTGCCTGGTGCCCCTGTCGATCGCCTGCCTGTTCGCCGCAAAGGGCTTGTCCTTCCTGGCGGAGCTGGTGCGAGATCGCGCGCGAGCCTGGTTTCTCGTCGGCGCAATTCTGCCGCTCCTGGTGTTGCCCGTTCTCTACCTGGGATGGTCCTTCGGCCACGGAAATGACCGACAGCTGGCGCGGCTGCGCTACGTGTTCGAGCACACCGGGCCGGCCGAGTCGGTGCTGGACGGCTGGCTGGGAACCCAGGTCTTTCGTCCGCACCCGCTCTACTACTTCTTCATGCACCGCGAGTTGCTGGGCGCGCTCTCGGAAAGCGACAAGGATTCCTACCTCGGCCCCCTGGAGAGCGGGAGGGTCCGACCGGCGCTCATCACCCTGGACGACGAGCTCTTGGCCCTGGGTCCGCGTTTCTCGAGTTTCTTGCGGAGGAACTACGCGACCAACGACGGACTGTTTTACTTTCCGACGCGGAGCACGCCCACGCCGACCGACGAAAAAAACCACTCCCGCTAGGCTGGCGCCGACTGGGGATCAGCGAGCTACTTGCAGAGAGTCTCCGCGAAGGGGTCCCCTTGGTTGAGGGCAAGAACGATCCCCGGAGCCTCGAAGCTCCTCCTGTCTTCCGGAAGGTCGCGCCCTGCGTAGCGGTAGGTTCGCAGCGCCTCTTGAATATCCGCTCTCTCCACGGACAGCCGGCACCCCCGTCCACGGTGTTCAATGGCCTCGGCGACATCGCGCCGAAGCCAGAGTTTCGTTCCGCCCGCAAACGCCGGCAGATAGTGAGCACGGAAGTAGGGCAGGTCGTACAGCGTCCCTAAGGAAGCCCATTTCCAGTGTGCTTCGACGAGCTCGGGCGACTCGGCTTCGATGACCTCCGCCAAGGCCACGGGGCCCCGGTGCGCCAGCTGGCGATCGGAGAGCGCCGCCAGGTCGACGATCTTGAATTCGTCGCAACAGAGCGCCAGACCGCCAACGTCCGGCGTGAGGATGGTGGCTTGTTCCAGGCCGGCGGCCGAGACGAAGCGCTGAAAGACCCGACCGGATTCCACATACGTGTGAGGCGTGACGAACGAGCCTCCCTTGGACACGGGTTTCAGCGCGTCTTTGGGGAATCCCGTCTTCGACTTGACGGCCATCAACACGAACAGGCCGGCGGCAACCGCCTCCCGGAACCTGGTCCTCTTGGTGTCGACCCACGCCGAGAACACCAGCGCGCACAGCAACAACACCAGAGGGAACGCGAAGTACGGCATTCGCCCGCGATACCCCCAGGATTCCCCGACCAGACCGCCGACCACGACTGCCCCCAGGATCGGAAGCGCGAGAACCACGAGCGCGCGGCGAGGGGGGCGTGGCGCGCCTGCGGGAGCGAAATCCAACCGCCGCGCGATTTCCACTGCGGCGAGTGGCAAGAGGAAGAAGCTCGGCAGCTCCCAAGCCCCGCGCACCCGCTCCATGAGACCGGACACGGCATAGGGGGGCCAGCGCTTCGCCCAATAAGTGTTGGGTAGAAAATCCGAGAAGACCGCCAGCCGCAAGCAGGAGAGCACCAGGACCGTTCCCAGGCAGGTGAGGACAATCCCCCAGAAGGCGCGGCGTCCTGGAACGGAAAGGACGCCGAGGGCGAGCAGCCCGACATAGAACAGCGCCTCGAACCGGGTCGTCACGGCCAGGAGGACGCCGGCAGCCAGCCAGCGCATCCTCGGCTGCGGCGAAAGCAGCTCGTTGAGCATGAGGAGAAACGCGGCCGCCAAGAGGCCCATCTCCATGCCGTTGCCCGCCTCTCCGAACGAGCAGCCCCAGGCGGCGAAGGCGACCACGGTCAGGGTGGCAAAGAACCGGTCGAGTTGCAGGAGAGCGCAGGTCCTGGCCAGCAGCACCGTGGTGGCGCAGATGCTCAGAGTGGCAAGGACCTGGGAGACCAAGATCGCCGCGCGGTGCGAGGGCCGTGCCAGCGCCGCCAGCGCATTGAGCAGGAACCAGGAGACAGACGAGAACCCCTCGACGACTTCGGACCGCGGCGTCAGCGCGACCCGGCCGTGGCGGGCGAAGGTCCTGGCAAAGGCTACGGTGATCGCGCCGTCATCCCACCCGTTGTCTCGAACGAGGAGGCAAACCGACGTTAAAGCCGCGCATTGGAGGAGCACGACAACCGCAACCCAGGAACGCGACACGGGCCGCTCCAATGGACCACGCACGCTTGTGAAGTGTCAAGCCTGGTCAGACCCGGCATGCAACGAGGAGCTGTGCTGGCTCACCGTGCTCGAGCTGCTGCGCGCCCGCTTCGGCCCGGTCGATCCGCAGATCTCGGTCGTCGAGGACGGCACCGAGCGAGCACAGAATGCGGGGGCGCTGCTCGCCGTCCTGCATGCCCCTTCGGGTGCGTCAGCATCGGCGAGCAGCTTCGCGCTTCCGTAATCGGGCGAGCTTCAGTTCATTGCGTATCCTTGGTCTTGACTAGTGCCGTTCAAATCGATCGACAGATCCCCGTTGCTTCCTTTGAACGAGACCTGGTACCCGCCCGAGGACGTCGGGATAATGCTCGGAGGACGGCCCGACATGGCGAGGCCGGTGTTCACAGTCGAAATAAAACCGTTGTTGATGTACAGCCATAGGCTGCCGTTACCCGCCTGGAATGCCACGACGACGCCGTTGGCCACGGCGACGCTGGGACTGGTTCCCGCCAACATGCTGAAACCTGTATCGACACCACTGTGGAGACCGCCCAGGCCGACCCAGAGATCCCCATTGGATCCATGGAAGGCGAACGGAACCTGAGAGCTTGCCGTCGCAGCGATGCTGGGACTGGTTCCAGCCGCCATGACTCCGCCCGAGTCCTGACCGCTATTCGGGCCCGCCACGCCATACCAGAAGTGCCCGTTCGACCCCTGGAACGCCAGCGCGAGCTGACCGTTCGGTAGTGCTGCAACGCTTGGACTGGTCCCGCTTGCCATCGCTGCGGTGGTATCAAAACCGTTAAATGGACCAGCCAGGCTAATCCAGAGGTGCCCGTTGACTCCGTGCATTCCGAACGCAACCATACCGTTCAGAAAGGTGATGCTTGGACTGGTTCCTGCTTGCATTGTCCCGCCCGAGTCTGTCGCGCTCCCCATGAACTGGTCGAGCCAGAAATGCCCGTTGCTCCCCTGAAAACCAATTTCCAAGGCGCCGGAAGGGAGCGTTACTTGACTCGGAACGGTCCCCGACAGCATGGACAGGCCGGTACTGACAGCCGATCCCGGTCCGTTTTGATCGACCCACAGGACATTGGTGCTCCTCTGGAACGCCACCGGCAACTGGCCCGTGAGCGCAGAAGTGACGGTGTCATCAGCGGTTCCTTCCTCGGCGCATCCCATTGCAGCGGTGCCGAGTGCCAGCAAGGAAATCGTAGCAATGGTTCGTGCGCACGTTCGTGAAATGGGCATGGCTATCGTCCTTTCAATGAGGTTGTCGACGAACGCTGTCGGGGACAGCATCCACCATTGGCCGGCGCCAACGATGGTCCAATTGCCTGTATCAGACTCGGCCCGAGCCGTTGATTAAGAAATGGATATGAAATCATTAGGGCTGTGGAGCCTGGTGTCTAACCTTACGATGTGTCCAGCGCCTTAGACTGCTTCGGTTTACGTTCCACGACAGCGAATGTCGGCGCGGAGACCGCGGGACCTTCAATGATGCCGCTCGCCTGGCAACATTGGTGCGGAAGTCAGCTTACGGGTTGAATGAGCTGTATAACTCTCACGGTGAGGTGTGGACGGCGCAGATTTAGGTGGTAGCGGTTTACGTTCGTCATGGGTCATAAATCGTGACGAAAGCGGTGTTGACGGGAACCCACCAATCTGAGAGGCTTGAGCTGTTAGGTTGGATAGGCCGATCACCAGCGTGGAGGAGCGGGGGGGGGCTCCGGAAGGGTTACCTGTGCCGAAGCTCTCTGTGTGTCGCGAGAAATGTCGCGCAGTGCCGCTCGTTGGGTCCGCGCCAAGAGTCCGATTATCGGTTGGCCCGCGCTCGGCATTTGACCAAGGTGAGATTTGGCTGGCGCATTTCCGAGCCGTGTTATTGGCCCAGATGCTCTTTATTGACGGGGAAGCGCTCTGATGTTGTATCGATTCTTGGACTTCGAGGTCGATTCAGAACAATACGCAATCACCCGTCAGAGTTGTCCGGTGCGGATCGAGCCACGCGTTTTCGACCTCATCATTTACTTGATTCGTGAACGTCGCCGTATGGTCACGAGACAAGAGATCCTGGAACAGTTATGGCGTCACCAAACCGTGAGCCTGTCGGTCCTGACTCGCGCAGTATGCCTAGCCCGCAAAGCGCTCAATAGCTCGAATAGCATTCGGACGGTTCATGCCCGTGGTTATCAATGGGTGACGCCGGTCACCGTTCTTGGTGTACAAGCCGAGTATTTCCCCGACACCGGTCCTCAGGGGTGACGGTCGGCCAGTTGGCCAGCGGCACCCCACGTCTGACATGATTCGCGGTTCAGGGTCCGCTCCCGTACCCGTAGCAGGACGACATGGCGAACTCGGAGGCGTAGGTGGTCACGCCCGCCTGGAGCAGATGCGTCCCGTGGACGAGGATCCGCTCTATCTGGCAGCTCGTTCCAAAGGTGCCGCCTCCCTGGACCAGGTCGCGCTCGTATGACTGGCTGGCGTCGCTCGCCAGCTGGACGAAGAGGGCTTGGTAATCGGCGCTGGACGAGGGCGCCAATGTTTCGACGGTGAGCAGGTCGGCTCCCGGCGAGACGGTGCCGAGAGAGGTGCAGGAGGTCGGGCCGGCGGCCGTCATCAGACAGCGTTGCACGGCCACGTCTTCCTGGATCAGGTTGGTCACCGTGATCTCGTCCGTCGTCGGGTCCGAGTCCTGCATCGAGGGATCGATGGTCCACGAGCCGGCCTGGTCGCCGAAATGGGCGAAGATCACCGCCGGATATTGGAACGAGGGGTCCGTCAGGTTGTCGGACGGGGGGACGGGCAGCGGTGCCGACTGGCCCCAACTCTGACCGGTGTCGTCGACGAGCTCGACGACGTAGGTGCCGCCCGGGACCCCGTGGAGCCACTGATCCCAGCCCCCCGTCCAGCCCCCCAGGTCCATCGTGAAGTAGTCGTAGAACCCCTCATCGGAGGTGACGATCACCGCGTCCTGGCCGTTGAGCCGGGGCTGGAATATCTGCTGCTTGGGGGGCAGGTCGAAGATCGGCCATATCACCAGCGTCCCCCCCGTGGTGTCGCTGAGGAGGATCCCCGGCGGCGGAGTGTCGTACCCGGTGAGCGGCTTTCGCTGGGTCTGGCAGGCGGCGACGGCCAGCAACGTCAGCAACAGCAAAGGGTGAAGGCGGGTCATGGCGGCTCCGATGGCGAAATGCTCCCCCTCGTGAGACGACGGTGGCCCCGATTGGGGAAAAGATCGAGGTCGGTTTTCCCTCCGCGCCTGTGCGATCGTCCAAGGCATTGAGCGACCCACCATGGTGAAAGCGTCGATTCGCAACATCGTTCTCGGAGGCTTCCTCGCTGTCCTGACGACGGCGATCTCGGTGGCCAAGGCAGCCGAGCCGGCCGAGCCGGTCGACGTCCATCAAGCCCCGGGCGTGGACTTGCCGCCGCAGCTGGCCGCCGACGTTCGCGCCGCGATCGAGGACGTGCTGGCAGGGCGCGCGCAGCCAGCCGTCCCGATCGATGTCACGCTGGAGCCGGGTGGAGCGGTCGTCCGGGTCGGTTCCCTGTCGCGCCGGATCGCGATTGTCGGGTGGGATTACCCGGCCGTGAGGACGGTCGCCCTCCACGTGCTCGATCTGCTGCAGCCGGGGCCGGAGGTGCCGGAGGTCTCGGCGACGGCGGCGGCGAATCCGGCGCCGGATTCCGACACGGCGCCGGGGGTGGTGGTGGAGGCACGCGCCCCCGGGCGTCCCGCCGAACAGACAGCGGAGTTCGACGGCCCCTTGAGCGCGTACGTCGCGGTCACCGGGGCCCGCGGCGCCCAAGGCTCCGATCCCTGGATGGTCGCCGGCACCCTCGGCGCCGCCTGGACTCGCAGTTGGCTGCGGATCGGGCTGGAGGTCGGCTTGGATCACGGGCTCGTGCGCCACCCGGATTCTGCGACGGTCAACTACGATGCCACGGCCCTGCGGCTGGTGCTGGCGGTCCAGAACAGGGTCGTGATGGCCGGCGTCCGCGGCGGCGTTGCCGTGTATCGCGTCGCGACCCACCAGACGTACACCGAAGTGACGCCCCTGGTGGGCCCATTCCTGGCCGCCAAGTTTCCGATCGCTGGCCGCTTTCGCGGCTTGCTGGTGGGGGGCTTCGATTACTTCGGCCGGCGCACGGAGCTGTCGACGGGCAACTTCGACACAGCCTATTCGAGTCCGCAGCTGGCGCCGTACGTCGCCGTCGTCGCCGAGGCGGTGTTGGGGCCGTGAGGATCCGTGGCCGCCTGGCTCCGACGAGGGCCGTGAGCCCGCACCGCGGCTCGGAAGCCGACGACGCCGCGCTGATAGCCGCGGCCCGCCTCGGTGACGGCGCCGCGTTCTCCCGCCTCTTCCGCCGCCACGCGGACGCGGTGAGGACGCGCATCACGCGCCTGGTAGGCCCGGTCGCCGAGCGCGACGATCTGGTCCAGAAGGTCTTCATCGCGCTCCACCGCGGGTTGCCCGCCTATCGCAGCGAGGCGAAGCTCTCGACCTACCTTCACCGTATCGCGGTCAACGCCGCTTACGATCACCTGCGCGGGCGCCAGCGCGCGGCCGAAAACGAGGGCCCGCTCGACGCTGCGGCGCTGGTCGAGCAGCTCGGCCCCGCGCTGGACGATCAGGTCGCCGCGCGCGCGGATCTGGCCCGGCTGCTCGCGCTCTTGGATCAGCTGTCGCCGAAGAAGCGGATCGCCTTCGTCCTGGTCGCGGTCGAGGGTTGCTCACTGGCCGAGGCCGCGGAGCTGATCGGCGACCGAGAAGGCGCGGTCAAGCAACGGGCGCTGTACGCCCGTCGCGAACTGCTGGCCCGCCTGGCCGCGGAGGCGCGCGAGGTGCCGCCGGTGGAGGGGACCTCGTGATCCGGGGGCGAGACCCCGGGGCCGGCGCCGTCGAGGGCGAGGAGCTGGACAGGCTCTGCGACAAGCTCGCGCGCTTCGAGGCACCTTTCGACGAGATCACGCGGTCGCGGGCCGAGGCGCGCCTCAGCGCCGAGCTCGAGCGCCAGCCCGGGCGGGGCAACCGGCGCATGCTCCGGCGAGCGGCCGCGCTGCTGGTGGTGGGTGCCGCAGCGGGCGCCGCGCTGACCGTCCGCGCCGTCGTGACGACCCGCCGGTCGCACGTCGCGGGCGGCCCGGAGCCGGCGCCCCGGTTCGAACCCTACGTCGTCGCTCCAACGGCAGGCGGAGGAGCGACCACCGTACCGGAGACTCTGGAGCAACCGGCCTCGCGCCTCGACGTCCCGGCGGGGTGGTTGCTGCGCGCCTCGCTGGGCGACGCCATCGCGATCACGCTGACGGGGCCGGCGCACGCCTGGTCCGAGCGCGCGGCCGGCAGCGGACAAACGGTGGTCCACCTGGATCGAGGGCAGCTGCTGGCCTCACTCGAAGGCGGCACCGGCCGTCGGCTGCAGATCGTGTCGCCGGGCGCCATCACCGATGTCGTCGGAACGCTGTTTTCCGTCGAGGTGGTTGGCGGCGCCAGTCGCGTGGCGGTCGCGCACGGACGGGTGCGGGTGGGCAGCGCCCCCGGCCCCTTGGGCGCCCCCCCGCGCGCGCCCCGCGAGATCGCGGCCGGCCAGAGCTGGCTGACGACGCTGCCCGAGCCGGACGAGATCGAGCCGGCGCTCGCCGAGGCGCTGTTTGAGCACGAGCGGACACCGCCGCCGCGTGGAGCCACGGTCCCCCTGTCCGTCATCGAGGCGCCGGCCGGGGCCGGCGTCTGGGTCGGGAAGCGGCGAATCGCGTCGGCGCCGGCATGGATGCTCGTCGAGTCGCACGTCGCCGTTCGGCTGTCGGCGCCAGCACGGGTTGCGGCGCCGCCGGCGGATCCATTCCCGCCCCCGTCGACGGAGCCGGCGCAGGAGCGATCTCGGCCGGGGTCTGCGCCGCCGGCGCGTGCCACCACTCCAGCCGGTCCTCGCCCGCCGCTCACACGATCAGGCGCCGAGTCGACCGAGCCCCCCGCGTTCGCCCCGCCCGAGGAGATGACCGCGCAAACCCTGTTTCGTGAGGCGGATGCAGCCCGGGCGGCGGGCGACACGGGGCTCGCGCTGCGGACGCTGCGGACCCTGGTGGAGCGGTTCCCGCGCGAGGCCGCAACCGCGGCCGCGCGATACGAGCTGGCGCTCATGGAAGAGACAGCCGGCTACGGGGACGCGGCGCTGCGCGACCTGGCCGCGGTCGACATACCGTCGCTGGAGGAGCCCACGGATTATTTGCGCTGCCGGGTGCTGGCCAAACAGACCGCCACGGACGCCGAGCGGTGTCTGGCCGATTTCCGGCGCCGGTTTCCCGCCTCGGCGCACGATGCCGACGCGTTGGGGGCCGAGACCGCGCTGGCGATGGTGCGCGGCGGGTGCCCGGCGGCGCAAGCCCTGCTGGCGGAGCTAGAGCGGCGCTATCCGAAGCACGGCTCGGCGGTCCGGTTGCGCGCCGCGTGCGGCAGCAAGCCGTAACAAGCCGCAGGGTACAGCTGAAAACCGGCGCGCCGGAGGCGGGCTCGCGGCGCCAGTCTACCGCTGGTCTAGTCTAGAACCTGACGCCGCCGCCAAGGGCCACGCGCACGTACCTGGCCCGATTGTCGAAGGTCGTGCCGGCGATGGTCACCGATTGAAAGCCGAGCTGATAGCCGACCCCTAAATTGGCGAAGATGTGATCCGTCATCTGCATGTCGACGCCACCGCCTAAGGCCACGACGAATCCGTTGGCCGAGGTGGATCCAGGCTGGCTGATGATCGAGTATCCGGGGAGAGCCTCGACATAGAGGCCGATCGTCTCCACGATCGGAAACGTGTACGCAAGCCGCGCCATCAGGTCGATCTCTTTGTCAGCGGGCGGGGCCTTGAGCGAGCCGGGGTACGCCTTGTAGTTCACGTTGTAGATGATCTGCGGCGCCACTCCCAAACTGAAGCCGGCGAGGATTCGGTAGCTCGCCGACAAGCCCGCTCCGTACGCGAGCGAGGCGTCTCCCTGGGTCGTGTTGCCGCCGATCGGTGTGGTGAACTTGCCCAGTCCCATCGGTAGGAACGAAAGACCGATTCGCAATCTCGGACGCGGCGCGGGCGGCGGCGCCCAAGCAACAGGCGTCGCCGCAGGGAATGGATCGACGACCGCTGCGGCGGGCGCCGGAGCCGGGGGGGCGACATCTTCGGCACGGGCCCCCGCGCCGAGCGCGACCAACGTCAGACCGATCAGGGTGCTTGCTTTGCGCATCTGTTTTCTCGCTCGTCTGGTCGCTGCTAGAAGTAGAAGGAAAATCGAAGACGGACGCTGTACATCTCGTCGTCGTACTGGTACGCGGGCGAGCCGGCCACCAGGTAGTGAGCCCGCGAATAGCCTCCCACCAGCTTGATATAAAGTTGCTGGAAGACCACGTACTGGACGGCGGCGAAGCTCTGCCACAGCCAGTAGTTGTCGACGACGTTCGGATTGGCGGTGTTATTCTGATCGACGTCGCGGGTGAAGAGCCCCCCCACGCCGAAGAGGAGCGGATAGCGTTCGCTGCCATTGGAGACGTTGGCGAACCCACCGTAGCTGGTGCGGGTGAAGGTCGATTGCGGTTGCGGTAGTCCCGCGTCACTGATGTTGACAACCGTTCCTTGCGCGATGTTGAGGCCGAACTCGATGTGGGGCTCGAACACGAACTGCACCGCCCCTCCGACCCCCTTTGAGGTTATCTTGAGCTGGCTCGACTCCTTCTGTCCGGTTTCTTGCTGCCACTCAACGCCCCCTTTGAGCTTCAACCAGCCGAAATCGATGATGGCCACAGGGCGGGTGGCCACCACGGGTCCGTTGGCGGCGCTTCCCACTGTCCCCAGCGCCTCGACGCGAAGGAACGGCAGAGGATAATAGTGGAGGGCCAGGTTCCCGGCGGCGCCCTGCGGCCGGAACTCGTTGTCGGTCAGGCCGTAATACGAGATCGCGTTGTCATTGGGGGCCACCGCACCCTGGCGCTCGAACGTGTTCTGGTCGAGGCCCATGCCGAGGTGAAAGACCTCCCACCCCTCGAAACGACCGACCTGGAAGTCCCATTTGTTCCACTGCCCGATGCGCAGCCAGAGATCGTCCGTGTCGGCGCCGCCGACAGCCGATCTCTCGATCGTCTGATTCTCGGTCCCGACGAGCTCGACCTGCCCCTGCACGAACCAGTCGGCGAATGAATAGGTGGGCGTGACCCGCAACAGCATGCGCCCCTGCTGGGTCGGGTAAGCAAGATGGTCATTGTTGGTTTGGGCGGCATTGCCCCAGGGGAAGAACTTCACGTAGGCGGTGTCGAGCCAACCCCACCCGGAGAGGCCAATCACGAACCGATCGCGGCCGGCCTTGGCCGGCAAATACGGCCACTGCAGGCCGTGGAAGGTGAGCCAGAGCGACCCGTACTTGAGGCCGCGCGTCTGCGGCTCGGGGTAAGCCGACCCGGGGAGCCGCTGGACGCCGATCTCGGTGACCGGGGGCGCCTCGACCGCCGGCTCGGGGGGAGGCGGGATCGAACCCGCGACCGCCGTCGCTTCCCGCGCCGGCGCCGGCGAGGCGACGGCGGGGTTCGGCTGCACGGGCACCGGCACCACGACCACGGTGGAGGGCGGTGAGGCTTCCCCTCCGGTAGGCGGTGGCATCGCCGGCGGAGCGACTTCGGTCGGCGGCGCCTCAGTCGGAGACCCAGCCCCGGCAGCAAACGCGATCGGCCCTGTGAAAAGAATGAAGGCGGTCAGGAGACCAGTCTGGGCAAAGCGGGCAGTTGTTTTCATTGAGGAGGTCCGACGGTGTATCCCTGGACGTTCACCGATGCCGTGGGTAGGAAGATCGTGGTTCCGTTCGAATTTTGGGAGCCGTCGGTCACCATGATGTTGACCGGCCCACTCTCGACGACCCATTTGCCCGTGGTCGCGGTGGGCGAGTCTGCCTGGAAGTAGTCGAGATCGGATAGCCGGACGTTGATCGTCACCTGCTTCGCTTCGCCGGCGGCGAGGCTGACGCGGGCGAAGCCCTTCAGCTCCTTCTGCCCTACGCGGCGTGCGACCCCGGTGTTGGGGAACGACACGAAGACCATCACGGTGTCGTCACCGGCGACCGTGCCGGTGTTCGCGACGTTGACGACGACGGGCAAGATCCCCCCCTGCGTCATGCCGGTGCAGCCGAGCTGCACGTTGGAGAGCGCGAATGTCGTGTAGCTGAGCCCGGCCCCGAACGGAAACACCGGTGTGATGCCGTTGTGGTCGAAGTAGCGGTAGCCGACATAGTAATTGAACGTCGTCGCGCCGCCGTCACCGTCGAACGGATCGCCATATTGCTGCTCGTGGCCCCAGGTGATCGGGAGCTTGCCGCCGAAGTTGTAGGAGGTGCCGCCTACCTCGCCCCAGAGCAGATCGGCGAGCGCCTCGCCGCCCCTCTGGCCCGGATACCAGGCCATCACCAGGGCGGGGACCTGGGAGAGCCAGGGCATCTCGATCACGCTGCCCCCCTCGAGGACGACCACCATCGGCTTTCCGCTGGCGGCCACCAGTTGGATGAGCTTGGTCTGGATGCCCTGGTAGGCCGAGGTCTGCTGTTTGGCGTCCAGCTGCAAGCACGCGCTCGGGTTGACGCAGCCGTAAGTTCGATCGGCCGCCAGCGTGTACTGCTCGCCTTCGTCCTGTGGGGTGAGGCCGGCGACCACGACGACGAAGTCGGCGGCGCTCACCGCGCTCATCACCGCGCTGAGGTCCCCCGAAGTGGTGTTCGTCGCCGTCGTGACGTTGACCGACCCACCGCTACAATTGGTTCCGGGCGGCGACAGCTTCCCGTCAGGGGTTTTGGTCGGCACCGGCTTCCCGTCCGCCCCGACGACGGTGCCCCCCGACGCCGTGCAAAATCCGGCGAAGGGACCGACGGACTTGGCTGGGTCGGGGTAGACGCGGCTCGATCCGAGGTCACCCCCGCGGACGTCCGTGGCGAAATTCACGGTGAGAGAGCCCGTGTTCACGGTGTAGGGGAGCGAGGCGCCCACGACGGCCAGATTCTTGACCGTCGGACTGATGGGAAGGACCCCGTTGTTCTTGAGGAGGACCATGCTCTCCAACGCCGCGCGCTTCGCCAGCGCCAGGTGGGTCGCGTCGCAGGTGATCGCCCCATTCGTCGAATCGAAGATTGTGACCGGTGTCTGGAGCCCGACCGTTCCGGTGAGCGTGTCGGAGTTGAAGCGGTACTTCTCGTAGAGGATTCTCCGGACGGCGTTGTCGAGCTGAGTCTTCGTCACGTTGCCCGTGTTGTAGAGGCTTACGAGATTGTTGTAGTTGTACAACCACGGGAGCTCGACATCTAACCCGGCGTTGATGCCCGCTTTCGCCGTGCTCGTTTGGGTGGGCGTGTCGAGGATGTTATCGGCGCCGGGCATGGCCCACCAGTCGCTCAGGATGAATCCCTGGAAGCCGAAGTCGGTGCGCAGCACATCGGTCAACGTATGCTGGTTGATCGTCGACTTCGCGCCGTTCACCTCGTTGTAGGACGCCATCGCCGACGCCACCCCGGAGTCCTGCACCACCATTCGGAAGTGACGCCCGTAGATCTCCCTCAGCGTCTGCTCGTCGATAATCGAGTTGTTCGTTTGCCGGTTGGTCTCCACGTCGTAGCCCATGTAGTGCTTGGCGTTGGCGGCGATGTGCTTCTGGATGCCGACGACCATCGCGGAAGCCAGGCGGCCGATCTGAAACGAATCCTCGCCGTACGTCTCCTGTGCGCGGCCCCAGTAGGGGTGACGGAGCAGGTTCATGCAGGGCGCGAGCAGGAGCGTCTGCTGGGCGGCTTGCATCTCGTCGCCGATCGCCTCGCCGACCGCGTACTCGAGGTCCAGATCGAAGGCCGCGCCGCGCGCCATGCTGACCGGAAAGGAAGTCGAGAAGCCGACCCCCTGGCCGTCGACCACATTGTTCAGGAACGAGCCGTCGAAGTCCTCACCGAGGTTCATGCCGCGCGAGGCGTCCCGGTAGCGGAAGCCGCGAATGGTGGCGGTGTCTTGGCTGCGCTGAGTGTCGGAGTAGTTCTTCGACGTGCTCGAGCCGCCGTAGGGCATCCCGCCCATCTGAATCTGCTCATCGTGGGGGGAGATGTTCTGCATCGTGGGGTTGAGCTTCGACAGGACGTTCGGGTCGTTGTAGGCGTAGCCCTGACTGTAGATGTCGATGGCGTTGCCAGTCGCAGTGGCCGTGCAATTGGGGTTGGGCGTGAGCACGGTTTCGACGTCACCGGTGATGACGGTGCTGACGGCGTCGACCGCGCCGGCATCGGCGCCGAGCGTGCACGTTTGCCCCTGCATGATTATCCCGCCGCCGTCCGGCCTCGGCGGGAACGGAAGCGAGCAGGCCGACGCGCACAAACAACCAACCGCGGTCCAAAGCAACGATTTGAGCAATTTCATGTTCTGCATTGAAAACTCCTGGCAGCCTCGAAATGACTTCAACACGTTCGATAATTTTTTGATGAATCGCGGTAACTACGCGGTCGAGCGGGTCGCACCGTAGCACGGGTCACGGTGCAGGGAACACGCATTATCGCGACTGATCGAGGCCGAACGGTCGATTTGCCACCTGACCGCCGCGCCGCCGCCGGGGCGCCGTCGCGATCAAACCGCAACGAAACCCCGGGGGCTCGCCCCGAGCGAAACAACGACCCTAGGTTGCCGCGCTATCAAGGCACGTAATTGATGGTCGCCCATCCGTTGGCGGGCATGGAGAACTGAAATTTCTTGCCGCCCACGGCGACGATGTACGTGGTCGCACTTCCGGAATTGTACATGGCCGTCACGATGCTTCCGTCCGGGTTCTTGAAGGCGATGGCGTCACCACCGGTGGTGGTGACGACGTTCGCGCCTGGCTGAACGTACTGCGAGCAGTGGCGGAAGACGTAGTAGGCCGGCGTCGGCGTGACCGTGCCCGAACCGGCCACCAGCAGCGCGTCCTGCTTCCAGTCGCGCGAGGTGTCGATCCCCAGGCCGGTCTTGTCGAGGACCATGTTCCAGGCGTTGTAAGCCGT